>TARA_R110001632_G_scaffold83349_3_pt1 | contig 19458 bp, 14 predicted proteins | sample TARA_R110001632 | Tara Oceans TARA_R110001632 (sample SAMEA4398266) | marine metagenome | biome: Polar Biome; feature: [SRF] surface water layer (ENVO:00010504); material: water (ENVO:00002006), including particulate matter (ENVO:01000060) such as... | depth 5 m
TAAAAAGTAATCAACTTCATTTTCATAGGGTCTTAAAATCTCAAAATCAAAATTGTCTTTGATTCCAAATACTTTGATAATTTCTATCTGAGCTTGTTTTTTGTTTCTTTTATGAGAAGCTGAATCTAGTTGAGCTTGACGAATACCTTCTTTTAATTGTTGAATATATGCTACAGATTCATCACCATGTAATTGGACAGCTTCCAATTTATATTCTTCTATTAATGAAACCACGATCTCAACATATTCATTTACAAAAACCCCTGTTTTTTTAATGCTCTTTGGAAGTTCTGGAATAATACCTTCAAAATTTCTTTTGGATTCATCATAGAAAATAAACCCCATATAATCTGGATTCAAATCAGCGATTGATTTGATATTCTCTACAGATTTCATTCCACAAACTTTTAGTTTCATTTTAAAATCGTTTAGTTGTTGATTTGTTTAGCTATTCTGTTTTTTATAAAAAAGCTTTTTAAAAAGCCTATAAACGAATACACATCTCAACATTTATACTTTTATCGTATTTGACTAATAAATGCTTCACAGGCTTCTCCTGGATTGTCTGTTTTCATGAAATTTTCTCCAATTAAAAATCCTTTAAAACCATATTCTTTTAAGCCAGTTACAATTCTCGGATCACTTAAACCACTTTCCGAAACCTTTACACAATCATCTGGAATTTGATTGGCTAGATTTACAGAATGTTCTAGATCCACTTCAAAGGTTTTTAAATTCCTGTTGTTGATTCCAATGATTTTATTGCTTAATTCAATTTTGTCTAAATCTTCTTGTGTATGCACTTCATACAGCACTTCCATTCCTAAATCTTCAGCCAATTTTCCATAATTCTTCAATTCTTGTTTTGTTAAACAAGCAGCAATTAATAAAATAGCATCTGCACCAATTGCTTTGGCTTCAACAATCTGAAATCCGTCTACAATAAAGTCTTTACGTAAAATGGGCTTGCTTGTATTAATGGTTCTTGCTTTCATTAAATCAACCATCGTTCCTCCAAAAAATGAAGTATCTGTTAAGATGGATTGTGCCGCAACATTGGCATCTAAATACCCATTGGTTACCTCCTCTATGGTTGCTTTATCATTAATAACTCCTTTGGACGGAGATTGTCTTTTAAATTCTGCAATAATCCCTGTTGATCCAACTTGCATCAAAGATTTTCTAAGCGACAAGGGCTCTCTTTGAAACAATGGACTTTCTACTAATTTCTTTACAGGAACGTCTGCTTTTATTTTGGCAACTTCCTTCTTTTTAAATGCTATTATTTTATCTAGAATTGTCATTTAATTCACTAATTTATTTAAACATTGTTTTGCTTTTCCTCCAAACAAAGAATCTTTTGAGAACTCAAAAGCTTCATCAAATGATTTGTTAGAATCTATAATTTTTAAGGCAAAAGCAGCATTGGTTAACACCACATTGTTTTGTGCTTCTGTTCCTTTTCCATCTAAGATGGTTTTGAAAATTTGTGCTGCATCTTCTACAGAGTTACCTCCGTAAATATCGGATTGTAAAATTCTTTTTTGACCAATATCTTCTGGGTTAATCAACTGCTCTCCTGATTTGGTAAACAATTTAAATCCACTAGTTAAAGAGATTTCATCATACCCATCTAGGGCATGAACAATACCATAATTAGAATTTTCTTCTTGTAGAATATAATTATACAATCGAGCAATTTCTAGATTGAATGTCCCCAACATTGAATTTTGCGGCGAACTTGGATTTACAAGAGGTCCTAACATATTAAAGAAGGTTTTTAGAGCCAAGGCTTTTCTTGTTGGTCCAACTGCTTTCATCGCAGGATGAAATTTTGGTGCATGTAAAAAGCAAATATTGGCTTTCTCTAAATGTTCTTTCAATGTATTTTCATCATTGGTGAATTGATACCCAAAACTCTCCAACATATCGGAAGAACCTGACTTAGATGACACACTGTAATTTCCATGTTTGGCTACTTTTTGACCCGTTCCGGCTACAATAAAAGAGGTCAATGTTGAAATATTGAAGGTGTCTTTTCCGTCACCTCCAGTTCCAACAATATCTATGGTGTTATACTCAGACAAATCGACTTTAATTGCTAATTCTATCAGAGCATCTCTAAACCCTGAGAGTTCATCAGCTGTAATTGGACGCATCATAAAAACCGTCATAAACGAAGCCAAATGTGCATCGTTGTATTTCTCTGCAGCAATATTGATCAAGATCTGTTTTGCTTCAGGTTTTGATAATCTTTTATGTTGATATAAGTCGTTTAATATTTGTTTCATTGTATGCTGAATTTAATTCAGTAGCTGTTTGTCACTTCGACTTCGCTCAGTGACCTATTTTTTATATTCATTTATAAAATTCCTTACAATCTGTTCTCCAACATCCGTCAAAATTGATTCGGGATGAAACTGAACTGCACTAATTGGAAAACTTCTATGTCGAATTGCCATAATTCCACCATCTTCATCTTCTGCAGTAATTTCTAAATCAGCAGGGAAATCTTCTTTGGCAGCTATCCAAGAATGATAACGAGCTGCGGGAAATTCAGTTGAAACATCTTTAAAAATAATAGCATCAGGTTGTGTTACTTTCATTTCAGTCGCAACACCATGAAAAACTTCATCCATATTAATGATAGACCCTCCAAAAACTTCGGTAATGGCTTGCAATCCTAAACAGACTCCAAAAATTGGTTTCTTACCAGCATACATTCTAATCGTATCTTTTAAAATCCCTGCTTCTTCTGGAATTCCAGGACCTGGAGACAACATAATGATATCGTAATGATTGATATCTTCTAAAGCAATTTCATCATTTCTAAACACCGTTGGAACTTCACCAGTAATTTTTTCAACCATATGAACTAGGTTGTAAGTAAACGAATCGTAATTATCTATGATTAATATTTTCATTGTATGCTGAACTTGTTTCAGTGTCTGTTATTTATTATACTTTAATTTCTTTCTTATCTAGCGTTAGGGATTGAAGCATTTGTTTGAACTCTTTTTGTTTTTTCAACAAAAAAGTGAGTGCATAAAGCCCGCCCGAACGCCCTAAATATCTTCCGCCAATAGCAACGCTTTTTTCAAAGCCGCTAATTTATTATTGACTTCTTGTAATTCTTTTTTCTCATCGGAATGAATGACGATTCCTGCTCCGGCTTGATAATACAATTTGTTTTGCTTGCTCACAAAAGAACGAATCGCGATGGCTAAATTCACCGAACCATCTAAGCCAATAATTCCCACGGCTCCACCATAAAATCCACGCGATTGATTTTCATATGTATCAATTAATTCCATGGCTTTGTATTTTGGTGCACCGCTTAAGGTTCCTGCAGGAAATGTATCTCCGACAATAGTCATTGGATCTCCTTTAATTTGTCCTTTCACTGTAGAAACCAAATGAATGACGTGGCTAAAAAATTGCACTTCTTTAAACACCTCAACTGTTACTTGATCTGCATGTTTGCTTAAGTCGTTTCTAGCTAAGTCTACCAACATGACATGTTCTGCAGTTTCTTTTTTATCTTCTGATAAAATCTTCCCAAGCTTAATATCTTCAGCCATATCATCAGTCCTTCTAAACGTTCCGGCAATCGGATTGATGGTTGCTTTACCTGCTTCTATTTTTATTTGTGCTTCTGGTGATGATCCCATCAATTTGAAACTTCCATAATCAAAATAGAATAAATAAGGCGAAGGATTGATAGAACGCAACGCTCTGTAGACATTAAATTCATCTCCTTTAAATTCTTGTTGAAATTGACGAGACAATACCAATTGAAAAACGTCTCCTCTTTTACAATGAGATTTTGCTTTCGCTACATATTCTTTAAAATCATCATCGGTACAGTTGGAAGATTCTTCTCCAACAATTTCAAAACTTTGCGTATTGAAAGCCTGCGCATCAATGATGGTTTTTATTTCCGAAATTCTAGACTCAGTTCCTTCTTCAATATTTTCTATCAAGGTCATTTCATCATTGAAATGATTGATGGCAATAATAAAACGGTAAAAACTGTACTGCATAAATGGAATTGCAGAGTCCGCTTGTTTAGTTTCGAATTTAATCTTCTCAAAATATTGCACACTGTCGTATGTTGTATACCCGTACAACCCGTTGAATGACTTTAAAGAATCATCACAATTTAAATCGATACTTTCACTAAAATCAGAAAACAACTTATAAAAATTACCGTCTACTTCTTCTTTAAAAACTGTTTTGCCTTTTTGTTCTGCAGAAAATTGATGGTTTTCTACTTTCATAGAAACAACAGGCTCAATACAGATAAAGGAATAACTTTCTTCCTTACTATGATAATCTGAACTCTCTAGCAGCAATGTATTTGCATAGCGATCTCTAAACCGTAAATACAAACCAACAGGAGTAACCGTGTCTGAAAGACTCGTTGAACTATGTGTATTAAATTTTATTTTTTTCATTTTATGCTGAACTTGTTTCAGTATCTGTCTATTTATTATTCATGCGATGCTGAAATATATTCAGCATAAAAAAAGGCTTATCGTGAGATAAGCCTTTTATATATATTGTATACAAGAATAGGTTCCCACTTATTTAATTAAGAGAGTTCCACCACCAAGTATTTTGTTGTCTTTGCATTGTGGAACAAATTTATAGACTCCTTTTAAATATGACAAGTTTTCAAGCTATTTTTTTAGGACTATTTACAATCTGTAAGGCAATAACAATAATTTTATTTTAATAAATTACATATTACTACTTTTTAAATTTAAAAAGTTTCATTTAATAACTAAATGTAGGTTTTTAGTTATTTTTTTAAACTTTATTACCCTTCTTTGTATTGAAATTAAAACAACCTGTCGATTAAGATCGAAATAAAAAGAAAAGATTATGTGTGGAATTGTATGTGCATTCGATTTAAAAGAAAGTTCAGAAAAATTAAGGCCTCAAGTTTTAGAAATGTCTAAAACGATTAGACACCGTGGACCAGACTGGAGTGGTATTTACAGTGATAAAAAAGCGATCCTATCTCATGAAAGACTTGCGATTGTGGATCCTGCTTCTGGAAAACAACCATTATTAAGTAAAGATGGAGGTCTTGTACTGGCTGCCAATGGGGAGATTTATAATCATCAAGAACTCAGAAAACAATTTGAAGGCAAATATGAATTTCAAACACAATCGGATTGTGAGGTGATTTTAGCTTTATATCAAGAAAAAGGGGTTGATTTTATTGATGAAATGAATGGAATCTTCGGTTTTGCTATTTATGATGTTGAAAAAGATGAATACTTTATAGCAAGGGATCATGCAGGAATTATTCCTTTATATATTGGTTGGGACCAAAATGGAACATTCTATGTTGCATCAGAATTAAAAGCCTTAGAAGGTATTTGTGCTAAAATCGAATTATTTCCTCCTGGACATTATATGTCGAGTAAAGATGGAGAATATGTAAAATGGTACAAAAGAGAATGGACAGACTATGAAGCTGTAAAAGAAAACGAAACAAGTATAGCAGATGTAAAAAAAGCTTTAGAAGATGCTGTTCACAGACAATTAATGAGTGATGTGCCTTACGGAGTTTTACTTTCTGGCGGACTAGATTCTTCTGTAATATCTGCAATTGCAAAAAAATATTCACAAAAGAGAATAGAATCTGACGACAAGTCTGAAGCTTGGTGGCCACAATTACATTCTTTTTCTGTTGGTTTAGATGGATCTCCGGATTTAGCCGCCGCTCAAAAAGTAGCAGACCATATTGGTACGATTCACCATGAAATAAAATTCACAATTCAAGAAGGTCTAGATGCTATTAAAGATGTCATTTACAACATAGAAACCTATGATATTACTACAATACGTTCTTCTACACCAATGTATTTAATGGCAAGAGTAATTAAATCAATGGGCGTTAAAATGGTACTTTCTGGTGAAGGTGCAGATGAAATTTTTGGTGGATATTTATACTTTCATAAAGCACCTAATGCGGAGGAATTCCATGAAGAAACTGTCCGTAAATTAGACAAATTACATATGTATGATTGCTTAAGAGCAAATAAAAGTTTAATGGCTTGGGGAATTGAAGGCCGCGTTCCGTTTTTAGACAAAGAGTTTATAGATGTTGCCATGCGTCTAAACCCGAAAGACAAAATGATTAACGGAGAACGTATGGAAAAATGGATCATTAGAAAGGCTTTTGAAGATATGTTGCCAGAAAGTGTTGCTTGGAGACAAAAAGAACAATTTTCTGACGGAGTTGGTTATAGTTGGATTGATACTTTAAAAGAAGTTGTAGAAAAAGAAGTATCTGATGAACAGTTGGCAAATGCTAAATTTAGATTCCCAATTCAGACACCACAAAACAAAGAAGAATTTTATTATCGTTCAATTTTTGAAGAACATTTTCCAAGTGATGCAGCCGCATTAAGCGTACCTCAAGAAGCAAGTGTTGCTTGTAGCACACAAATTGCGTTAGATTGGGATGAAGCCTTTAAAAACATGAATGAACCTTCTGGTAGAGCAATTCTAAATGTTCACGAAAAGGCATATTAGTAGTTAGTTTTAATTTTGTAAGTCCCGCATTAGTGCTAATTCATTTTAGTATCTGGCGGGATTTTTTATTTTATATTAGCAGTGACAACCTATCAATACTGAAACTGACATATAGGTGACACTTAAATGACGTTACAAAAACAGTAGTTGTCTCTTACATTTGTAGCATCAAATAGTATAAAATGAAAAACACATCATTAAGCGAAAATCTAATTTACCAAAGAAAACTAAAAGGGTATACTCAAGAAGAACTTTCAGATCAAACTACGGTTGGTATTAGAACTATTCAACGCATTGAAAAAGGGGAAACACAACCTCATCTCCAAACTGTAAAATTATTAGCCGTTGGATTGAATGTAGAAGTCAATGAATTACTTCCTATTGACAATCCGAATGAAGAAGTTATTGAAAGAAAATGGATGCTCTTATTACATGCTTCCCCTTTTTTAGGTTTAATTATCCCATTTGCAAACATTTTTTTTCCGCTATTTCTTTGGATTCATAAAGCGAACGACAATAAAACATACGATATTCACGGAAGAGCTGTTATTAATTTCCACTGTTCTTTAACCGTGTATTTTATCATCACTTTGCTCTTGTTCTTCCCTTTTCCTGGAATGAACTTTTTTGGAACTGGAGCAGTTTTTTTATTTGGACTAATAACCACTTTTCTAAATATAATGTCTGCACTAAGTAAAGGGACTTATAACTACCCACTTTCGATTCCTTTTTTAAAGAGGAAATAGAACTCTTATTTTTTAATTTAAACTTATTCTATATGAAAAATAAACTCATACAGGCACTTGCTGCCATAGTTTTACCTATAAGCTTTATTCTTATCTTATTTGTGTTAACTACAACGAATATAATACCGATAAGTAAATATGGACTCGGTGGAACAATTGTTACAGGGATTGCTCTTTTTATAACTTTTATCGCTTTAAAAATCGATAAAAAAACATTCAAGGATATAGGATTCTTTTTAGAAAGAAAAACATCCATCCGATTTACAATTGGTTTTTTAGTGGGCGCATTAATAACAACCGTAATGCTAACAATTCTTATCTGTTTTTCAAGCATAGAGCTTATTTACAATCCAGACTCAAACATTACATCGGTTTTGTTCTGGCTCCTTGCATTTTTCCCTTTAGCGTTTATGGAAGAAATCATCTTTAGAGGATATGCTTTTATAAAAATTAACAAAAGTATTGGATTATGGCCTGCTCAAATTTTATTAGCAATCCTTTTTGCTTGGTATCATGATTTTACTGGAAGCACCCTTTTTAATCAATTGATCGGCCCCGGAATATGGGCATTGATTTATGGAATAGCAGCCGTTTGGTCAAAAGGATTAGCATTCCCTACTGGATTGCACATGGCTATTAATGTTGTTTTAGCTTTGGTTGGACAAAAAGATAGCAGGCATGCCATATGGAATCTAGAATATACAACCGAAATCACTTCTGCTTTAAAAGGACAAGCTGAAACTGTTGGTGTTATTTTACAACTTTGTGTTTTAATCATTGGTATTGCACTAACGGAATATTACAGAAGAAATCAATCAAAAATCAATTCTAAAACAACTAATAGTCAAGCTTAAATTTCTGTTTTAAGAGACTTTTACTCTTTTTACTCTTAGAGACCACAATCAATTCACCAACACCTTAATTTAAATGCTTTTTAGAGCTTTTAAGACACTTTTTAGTAATTAACAAATGTTGATAAAAGGACTTTTATGGAACTAAAAAGCTTTCTAAAAACATCGTTTTTTCGTAAATTTGTCAGGAAGGATGTTGTCCTTTTTTTAACCATAAAACTTAATCAATTCACTTATCATGAGCGAAGACAAGAAAAATAATTATGATGCTTCCAGTATTCAGGCATTAGAAGGAATGGAGCATGTAAGAATGCGACCATCCATGTATATTGGAGATGTTGGAATTAGAGGACTACATCATTTAGTATATGAAGTTGTAGATAACTCTATAGATGAAGCAATGGGTGGTTTTTGTGATACCATCAATGTTACTATTAATGAAGATAATTCAGTTACTACCAAAGATAATGGTCGTGGTATTCCAGTTGGAATTCACAAAAAAGAAGGCGTTTCTGCATTACAGGTAGTAATGACAAAAATCGGTGCCGGGGGTAAATTCGACAAGGATTCTTACAAGGTTTCTGGAGGATTACACGGAGTTGGTGTAAGTTGTGTGAATGCACTATCAGAACACTTAACAGCCACTGTACATAAAGAAGGAAAAGTTTGGCAACAAGAATATTCTAAAGGAAAAAGTTTATATCCAGTGAAAACAATTGGAGAAACTGATTTCACGGGAACTATTGTTACTTTTTCACCAGACAAATCTATATTCGTACAAACTACTGAATATAATTACGATACGTTAGCAACACGTTTGCGTGAGTTATCCTATTTGAATAAAGGGATTACCATTACTTTAACAGATAAACGTACCACTGATGATGAAGGTGGTTTCCCAACAGAAACTTTTTATAGTGATGAAGGTCTACCAGAATTCATTCGTTATTTAGATAGCACACGTGAGCAATTAACATCTGGTGTTATCTCTATGGAAGGCGAGAAAAATGGAATTCCAGTAGAAGTTGCTATGGTGTACAATACATCATATGCAGAAAATTTACATTCTTATGTAAACAATATCAACACACATGAAGGTGGAACTCACTTGTCTGGTTTTAGACGTGGATTAACTGGAACTCTAAAAAAATATGCAGATAATTCTGGATTACTTAAGAATGTGAAATTTGAAATTGCTGGTGATGATTTCCGTGAAGGATTAACAGCAATTATTTCTGTAAAAGTCCAAGAACCACAATTTGAAGGTCAAACAAAAACTAAATTAGGAAACAGAGATGTAACTTCTGCGGTATCGCAAGCAGTTTCTGAAATGTTAACCGACTATTTAGAAGAGAACCCTAACGATGCTAAAATCATTGTTCAAAAGGTAATCTTAGCAGCAACTGCTCGTCATGCAGCACGCAAAGCACGTGAAATGGTGCAACGTAAAACTGTAATGAGCATTGGCGGTTTGCCTGGTAAATTATCAGATTGTTCTGAAACAGATCCTTCTATTTGTGAAATTTTCTTAGTTGAGGGAGATTCTGCAGGTGGAACAGCTAAACAAGGTAGAGATCGTAATTTCCAAGCAATTTTACCTTTAAGAGGAAAAATCTTAAATGTAGAAAAAGCAATGCAACACAAAGTTTTTGAGAACGAAGAAATCAAAAACATGTTTACCGCCTTAGGGGTTTCTATAGGAACAGAAGAAGACCCAAGAGCTTTAAACTTATCTAAATTACGTTATCATAAAGTAGTGATTATGTGTGATGCCGATGTAGATGGATCACATATTGCAACGCTAATCTTAACTTTTTTCTTTAGATATATGAAAGAAATGGTAGAGCAAGGATATATTTACATCGCAACTCCACCTCTATATCTAGTAAAGAAAGGACAAAAAAGAGAATATGCTTGGGATGATAATCAACGTGATTTGATTGCTCAAAAATTAGGTGGTAGTGTAAACATCCAACGTTATAAAGGTCTTGGAGAGATGAACGCAGATCAATTATGGGATACGACTATGAATCCAGAATTTAGAACTTTACGTCAGATTACTATTGATAGTATGACGGAAGCAGATAGAGTGTTCTCTATGTTAATGGGTGACGAAGTTCCACCTCGTAGAGAATTTATAGAAAAGAATGCAAAGTACGCAAACATTGATGCTTAGGTATTTATAAATCATTATCAGAAACCGCTTTAGAAAACTAAAGCGGTTTTTTTTTATTATATTGCTATCGTCCCCAGAAATTTAACATTAACTAAACTTAACAATTATGAGGAAATTACTACTAGTTTTAGTGGGAGTATTCGCACTAACTTTTCAAACAAAAGCTCAAAATGACGGATTTGAAGCTATTCTTTTAGCAGGTTCAGATGCACAAAAATTAACTGAAGCCTATATAAGTCCTGCAATGAATGGCCTTATTTATGGAATGAATAACGGATGGTATCATACCGCAAAAGTTCACAAACTATTTGGATTTGATATCTCAATCGGTTTAAATGCTTCAATCGTACCAAGTAAGGATGAAATTTTTAGCTTTGCTAGCTTAGGCTTAAGTAGCAATACTACTTCATCATCATTAATTGGAGCAACTGTAGCTGGGTCTGAGAATTTAGAAGCTCCAGTAACTTTTTCAGGAACAGTTCAAGGTCAGAATGTCACTACAACTTTCAATATGCCAGGTGGTGTTAAAGAGAGTTTACCTATAAATGCCATCCCAACACCCTCTGTTCAATTTAGCATGGGGTTACCTTGGAAAATGGACGCGATGGTTCGCTTAGTTCCAGAAGTAGGATCTGATGATGTAAAAGGAAACTTAATCGGAATTGGATTAAAAAAAGAAATCACAAGTTGGTTTGGACCTATGGAAAAGACTCCATTACACGTTTCTTTATTAGCTTCTTACACTTCAATGAATGTTGACTATGATATTCAAAATGAAAGTTCTATAAGTGGAACAAATCAAAGGGCAGAATTTAAACTTAACTCCTATAATGTTGAAGCTATTGCTTCCTTAAACTTTCCAATAATTAATATTTTTGGAGGAATAGGATATAGTAGCGGTAATTCTGAATTAAACATGCTAGGAACTTATAATTTAGAATACGACACTGGTCAAGCTGCACCAAACGATACAGTTACCGAAACAGTAGTAGATCCTTTAAACTTAGATTTTAATGCTTCAGGTCTAAAGACTACAGTTGGTGCAAGATTGAGTCTTGGTTTCTTTAAAATTTTCGGAAGTTATACCTTACAAGAATACAATACTATTAATGCAGGGATCGCATTTAGTTTCAGATAAAATTATATCTTAAAATAATGATAAAAGATGCCTTAAAGGCGTCTTTTTCATTTTAATAACATCTCATTTATAATTATTTTGTCCTATTTTTGTACTACTTTATTTTAACACAATTAAAAACAAAAAAATATGAAAGTTACAGTTGTAGGAGCAGGAGCAGTAGGTGCAAGTTGCGCAGAATATATCGCTATAAAAAACTTTGCTTCCGAAGTTGTATTATTAGACATTAAAGAAGGATATGCTGAAGGAAAAGCTATGGATTTAATGCAAACAGCTTCATTAAATGGTTTTGATACTAAAATTACAGGAAGCACAAATGATTATTCAAAAACTGCTAATTCAGATATTTGTGTAATTACCTCTGGAATCCCAAGAAAACCAGGAATGACTCGTGAAGAACTAATTGGAATTAATGCTGGTATTGTAAAAACAGTTTCCTCTAGTTTAATTGAGCATTCTCCAAAGACAATTGTAATTGTTGTATCTAATCCTATGGATACAATGACTTATTTAGTTCACAAAACAACTGGATTGCCTAAAAACAGAATTATTGGTATGGGTGGTGCTTTAGACTCTGCTCGTTTTAAATATCGTTTAGCAGAAGCTTTAGGAGCTCCTATTTCTGATGTTGACGGAATGGTTATTGGTGGGCATTCTGATAAAGGAATGGTTCCTTTAACTAGACTAGCAACTCGCAACTCTATACCTGTTTCAGAATTTATTTCTGAAGAGAGATTAGACCAAGTATTAAACGACACTAAAGTTGGTGGAGCTACATTAACTGGTTTATTAGGAACTTCTGCTTGGTATGCACCTGGTGCTGCTGTGAGTGCATTAGTTCAAGCGATTGCCTGTGATCAACAAAAAATATTCCCTTGTTCTACTTTGTTAGAAGGAGAATATGGTTTAAATGATTTGTGTATTGGAGTTCCTGTTGTATTAGGGAAAAATGGAATTGAAAAAATTGTTGAGATTCATTTAACTGATGCAGAAAAAGCTCATATGCAAGAATCTGCTGAAGGTGTTTCTAAAACTAATGCATTACTAGAATTATAGAATTCAAAAATTTATATACGTAAAAAACCAGCTTAATAAGCTGGTTTTTTTGTTTTAAATTATGATGATCTGGAGACCTAAGACAATCCAGAAATCACTCCATTTTTATCAATAGTCATTCCTTCTGAAGCTGGATTTGGAGGCAAGCCTGGCATCCGCATCATTTTTCCTAAAACAGGAATTATAAATTGTGCACCCGCTGCTATTTCAATCTCTCTTACTGTAACGGTAAAACCTTCTGGTCTTCCAGTTAACTGTTCATTATCAGAAAATGATTTTTGAGTTTTTGCCATACAGATAGCAAAATCATTAAATCCTAGTCTATTTATTCTTCTTAAATTAAGTTGTGCTTTTTTACTATACTCAACGCTCGTTGCACCATAAATCTCTTTGGCTATTTTTTCAATTTTTTCAGTCACCGGACTTTTCCAGTCATATAATGGCTTGTATTGAGTTGCTTTATTTTCAACAACATCTACAACTGCTTTTGCTAATTCTTTAGTTCCTTCACCTCCTTTAGCCCATCCTTCCGACAATACTGCATGAACACCTAAACTTTGACATCTCTCAATGACAAAATTCACTTCATCATCAGAATCAGAAATAAAGGAATTAATAGCAACTACAGGTTCAATATTAAACTTTCTAATATTCTCTATATGTTTCTCTAAATTTTTAAATCCATCTTTTACAGCTTCTAAATCTGGAGTATTGTACTCTTCCTTTTTAACACCTCCATGATGACGTAATGCTCTAATGGTAGCAACCAAAACAACACATTTTGGATTTAAGTTTGCAAAAGCAGATTTTATATTCAGAAACTTTTCTGCGCCTAAATCTGCACCAAAACCAGCTTCTGTTACTACATAATTGGATAAAGTTAATCCCATTTTTGTAGCAATAATTGTATTGGTTCCTTGCGCAATATTTGCAAAAGGTCCGCCATGAATAATTGCTGGATTTTCTTCTAATGTCTGAACCAAATTTGGTTTTATGGCATCTTTTAACAAAATTGCCATGGCATTTTCCGCTTTTAAATCGCGTGCAAAAATAGGTTCGTTTTTGTAGGTAAATCCAATAAATATGTCTCCTAATCTTTTCTTTAAATTATCAAAATCCGTTGCCATACAAAGAATCGCCATGACTTCAGAAGCCGGGGTAATATTGAATCCGTCTTGCCTAGGAACGCCATTTGCTGTTCCGCCTAAACCAATTGTAATATCACGTAGAGCCCTATCATTCATGTCAATAACACGTTTCCACAGTATAGTTCGTGGATCGATATTTAAATTATTGATTTTATTCTGAATGTTATTATCTATTAAGGCAGACAATAAATTATTTGCTTTTTCAACAGCATTAAAATCTCCCGTAAAATGAAGATTAATATCTTCCATTGGAACAACTTGAGAATAACCCCCTCCAGCTGCGCCTCCCTTAATTCCAAAAACTGGTCCAAGTGAAGGCTCTCTTAAAACCACAGTTGCCTGCTTGCCAATTTTATTCAAGCCTTCGGTTAAACCAATTGAAACAGTGGTTTTACCTTCTCCTGCAGGAGTTGGCGTTAAAGCTGTAACTAAAATTAAATTATTATTTGCAACTTTAGCATCATCAATAAGATGCAATGGTAGTTTTGCTTTGTACTTTCCGTACATCTCTACATCATCTTCATGAACGCCTAATTTTTCTGCAATTTTAGTGATGTGTTGTAACTTCTTTGCTTGTGCAATTTCTATGTCAGATAGATGAGCCATCGGTCTTGTTTTCGTTTTTGATTGTTTGTTATTTATTTGTCTAAAAAGCGAGTAAATATACATATTTTCATTAGGCTTATCTTATTGTAAATACTATATTTGCACGTTTTAAAAAAAAGAAGTCGACTAAAAATAAACGAAGATGCAAAACAAAGGACTTATAAGATTATTTGCAATCCTTTTCGGATTGGTAAGTTTGTACCAATTATCATTTTCATTTTTTACTTCAAAAGTAGAGAACGAAGCAAAGGAATATGCTCTATCTAAAGGAGATGAAAATAAAGGAAGAGAATTAGTTAAACTTGAGAAAAAATACCTAGATAGTGTTAGAAATCTAGATGTTATTGACCTAGGGATTACTAGTTTCACATACAACGACATCAAGGACAAGGAAATGAACTTGGGTCTTGATTTAAAAGGGGGTATTAATGCAATTTTACAGATTTCTGTAAAAGAAGTATTAATTTCTCTTTCTAACGATTCTAAAAGTTTAGTTTTTAGACAAGCGTTAAAAGCTGCGGATGAAGCTCAAAAAAATAATAGTGACACCTATTTAAATTTATTTTTCGCAGAGTTTGAAGCTATCGCTGGAACTAGTGGAATTAAATTAAGTGATCCTGAAATTTTTGGAACGAAAGCACTTCGTGAAAAAATAAGCTTCAACAAAACAAATGATGAAGTTAAAGAAGAATTACAAAAAGAAATTAGCAGCTCTATTAATACTGCATTTGAAGTATTAAGAAGTAGAATTGATAAGTTTGGTGTAAGTCAGCCAAATATTCAACGTATCGGAACCTCTGGAAGAATTCAGATTGAATTACCTGGAGCTAAAGACATAGAGAGAGTTACTAAATTAATAACAAGTAAAGCTGAATTACAATTTTGGGAAGTATTTTCTAATGCAGAAGTTCAGAATTATTTATTTTCTGCAAACACTGTTGTTTCAGAAATGTTAAAAGATGATTCTCTTACTAAAAAGAAAGATTCTACAAACACAAACGATATTCAGAGCATTTTAGATGAAGCTACAGATTCTACAGATGTTCAACAAAAAACATTATTTACGTACCTAAATATAAATGTTGCTCAATCTGAACAACAATTAAGTTCTACTATTGGTTTTGCTAAAGTTAGTGATACTGCCATGGTAAACAAATTGTTATCAGACAGAAAAGTTTTAAACATACGTCCTAATGAATTAAAAAACGTAAAGTTCTTATGGGATTACAAATCTAATCCTGCAACTGACGGTTCTGATATTATTAGCTTATATGCAATTAAATCTAACAGAAATGACATCGCTCCTATAGAAGGTGATGTTATTACTGAGGCTTCTCAAGTTTTTGATCAATTAAACAACCCAGAGGTTAGTATGGCTATGAACGGAAGAGGTTCTAAGCTATGGGAAAAATTAACGGGTGACAATATTGGTGGTTTTGTTGCTGTGGTACTAGATGATTATGTGTATACAGCTCCTTCTGTAAATCAAGCAATTGTTGGAGGAAGAACTTCTATCTCTGGTGGAAGTATGACAGTTGAAGAAGCACAAGATATCTCAACAGTATTAAAAGCGGGTAAATTACCTGCTGCTGCAAGAATTATTCAATCAGAAGTAGTTGGACCCTCTTTAGGAAAAGAATCTATTGATCAATCTACTCAATCATTCCTTTTAGCTATCTTATTAGTATTAGCATGGATGATTGTTTATTATGGTAGAGCTGGTATTTATGCAAACATCGCTTTATTAGTAAACATCTTATTCATCTTTGGAGTACTAGCATCATTTAATGCGGTATTAACCTTACCTGGTATTGCTGGTATTATCTTAACAATAGGTATGTCGGTTGATGCGAACGTAATTATATTCGAAAGAATTAAAGAAGGCTTGTTTAAAAAGAAAGGTTTAAAACAATCTGTTGATGAAGGATTTAGTATTAAAGGAGCGTTATCTGCAATTATTGATGCAAATATTACCAGTTTATTAACGGGTGTGATTTTGTATGTTTTTGGAACAGGACCTATTAAAGGTTTTGCCTTAACATTAATTATTGGTATCCTTACGTCATTATTTACAGCGATCTTTATTACTCGTTTATTAATTGACGGAGCTACTGAAAAAGGGAAAAACTTAACATTCAATACCAATTTATCTAAAGGATGGTTCCAGAATATTAATATTGAATTTTTACGTAAGCGTAAAATTGCATACGTTATTTCAGGAGCAATCATTTTAGGAGGAATTGTCTCTATAGCATCTATTGGATTAAAACAAGGAGTTGATTTTAAAGGAGGACGTTCTTACGTTGTTCGTTTTGATCAAGCTATGAATGCAACGGATGTAGCTGGAACTCTAAAAGATGCTTTTGGAACTTCTCCAGAAGTAAAAACGTATGGTTCAGATTCTCAATTAAAAATTACAACAGTTTATAAAATTGAAGATGAAGGAAAAGACGTAGATGAAGAAGTACAAACTGCTTTATTTACAGGATTAACTAAATACTTAACAGAAGGCACTACCTACAATGATTTCAAACCTGGTTTTGAAAAAGATGGAAATGCCATTATGAGTTATATTAAAGTTGAGCCTACCATTGCAGATGATATTAAAACATCAGCTATTTATGCAGTACTTGGTTCTTTACTAATAGTATTCTTATACATCTTATTACGATTTAGAAAAATATCTTTTAGTTTGGGTGCTGTAATTGCTGTATTCCATGATGTACTAATCGTACTAGGGATCTTCTCAATTCTATATAAATTTATGCCTTTTGACATGGAAATCGGACAATCATTTATAGCCGCCATTTTAACAGTGGTTGGTTACTCACTAAATGATACCGTGGTAATCTTTGATAGAATTAGAGAATTTACAGGAATTCACACAAAGTGGTCTTATAGTGAAGTAGTAGACAAAGCATTAAGCAGTACTTTAGGAAGAACAATCAATACATCATTAACAACATTGTTAGTAATGTTAGCAATCTTTACATTTGGTGGAGACTCTATTAGAGGATTTATGTTTGCATTAATCATTGGAGTTATTGTAGGAACATACTCATCATTATTTGTGGCAACACCTATAATGTATGATACATCTAAGAAGAAAGAAGCTACCAAAGAATAATTTTTAGAAACTATATGAAAAACCGTTTTGCTTGTACTGAACTTGTTTCAGTATCTTATTAGCAAAACGGTTTTTTCTTTTTATAAATAGCATAGTATCTTTGCAAAGATGAGCACAATTAAATTACACGATTTACACTTTAGTCCTTTCATTTCAGAGCAAGAACTTTCTGAAATAGTAAGCTCCTTGGTTGATGAAGTTAGCTTAGATCTAGAGCCAAATGAAGTTCCTTTATTCATCGGTATTTTAAATGGATCTTTTCTTTTTGCAGCAGACTTTATTAGAAAGTATGCCCATAACTGTGAAGTTTCATTTGTAAAATTAAGCTCATATCAAGGAACAGAATCTTCACAAGTGGTGAATGAACTCATCGGAATCAATGAAGATTTAACAGGAAGAACAGTCGTGATACTAGAAGACATTATAGACACAGGTTCTACCTTACACAAAATCTATGATACCTTTAAAAACAAAAATGTAAAGCAATTAAAAATAGCTACCTTGTTTTTTAAACCAGATGTATATAGAAAAGAATTACCAATAGATTATATCGGAAAAAGTATTGAAGATAAATTTATTGTAGGATACGGTTTAGATTACAACGGATTAGGTAGAAATTTACCAGCAGTCTATCAATTAACAACAGAACCTAACTAAATGAAAAATATCGTATTATTTGGACCTCCAGGTGCCGGAAAAGGAACACAAGCTGACATCTTAAAAGGTAGATATAACTTAATACATATTTCTACAGGAGACGTTTTTAGATATAATATTAAAAATGAAACCGAATTAGGAATACTTGCTAAAACCTATATGGATAAAGGCGATTTAGTTCCAGATGAAGTCACTATTAATATGCTAGAAGCAGAAGTTGATAAAAACGCGGACGCTAACGGGTTTATTTTTGACGGATTCCCTAGAACTCAATCTCAAGCGGAAGCTTTAGATGGTTTTCTAAAAACAAAAGGAGAACGAATTAATGGAATGGTTGCTTTAGAAGTTTCTGAAGATTTATTAGTTGGACGTTTATTAGAAAGAGGAAAAACAAGCGGAAGAGCCGATGATACTGATGAAAGTAAAATCAGAAATCGATTCAACGAATACAATACAAAAACAGCTATTTTAAAAGATTATTACGCATCTAAAGGAAATTACTTTGGCGTAAACGGTGTTGGCTCTATTGAAGAGATTACGGAACGTTTATCTAAAGTTTTTGACAAACTATAATAGCTCTACTTCTATCAAGGAGAAAAATGATATGTAAGATCGAACAAAGTCGAGACGTCATATCTTAATAAGTATAAAAAAATTCCTACCACTTTATCCTGAGCGATAATTAAGAGACAGGAATGACATTGAAATTATGACTGAAGGAAATTTTGTTGATTACATAAAAGTCTACGCTTCTTCTGGAAAAGGTGGTAGAGGTTCTGCGCACTTACACAGAGAAAAGTATATTACTAAAGGTGGTCCTGATGGTGGTGATGGTGGTCGTGGAGGACATATTATTCTTCGTGGATGTAAAGATATGTGGACATTATTTCACCTGAAATTTAAAAAACATTTTAGAGCTGAACCAGGTGGAGATGGAAGTAAAAGTAGAAGTACTGGAAAAGATGGAGATGATATTTATGTAGATGTTCCTTTAGGAACCATTGTTAGAGATAGCGAAACCAGTGAAATACTCTTTGAAATCACCGAAGAAGGAGAAGAACGAGTTTTATTAGAAGGCGGAATGGGAGGCCGAGGAAATTGGCATTTTAAATCGTCTACAAATCAAACTCCTAGATACGCTCAACCTGGTGTAGATGGACTAGACAATTGGTTTCAGATAGAATTAAAATTGTTGGCAGATGTTGGTTTGGTTGGATTTCCGAATGCAGGAAAATCAACATTACTTTCTGTAGTAACTGCTGCAAAACCAAAAATTGCCGACTATGCTTTTACAACACTAAAACCAAATTTAGGAATCGTACAATACAGAGATTACAAGAGTTTTGTAATGGCAGATATTCCTGGAATTATTGAAGGAGCTGCAGAAGGAAAAGGTTTAGG
>TARA_R110001632_G_scaffold91134_2_pt1 | contig 19365 bp, 27 predicted proteins | sample TARA_R110001632 | Tara Oceans TARA_R110001632 (sample SAMEA4398266) | marine metagenome | biome: Polar Biome; feature: [SRF] surface water layer (ENVO:00010504); material: water (ENVO:00002006), including particulate matter (ENVO:01000060) such as... | depth 5 m
ATAGAAATAAAAACCCACATTTGTGGGTTTTTTTGTGGATAAACACTTGACAAAAGTAATGATCCTTGCTATAATGGTTAAGTAAGTTAATAAAGAAGAGCGAGAAAATTATGACACAACTTGATTCAATATTGCAGATTTTTGAAACATCACCCAACGAGAGCAGTTTTGCAAAGGGCATCCCAATGATGTATGTAGATGATGTACAGCGTCAATATCCTGGGAAGTTTAGATATAAGTATCGTGGTCCTTCAAATGCAGAATATACTCGACCACAGTCGTACATCGTTAAACATTATGCAACATCATTTGCATTATATCTTAAATAACCCTTGACAAACCAATACATCTTACTGTATAATAGAACTTCATTAATTAATTAGATAGGAATCTAAAACATGACTACTCAAACAATCAAATTAACCACTACAAAACGCAAAGCAGGTCGTCCTCGTAAGAACGCAGCAGCATCTATCATTGAAGTAGATACTACTGAGTCGGTTACTACTGAAACTGATAATGAGATTGTTGAGCGTCTACGTGAACGATTCAGTATCTTAGATGAAATGACTCAAATGTCAGTAGATGGTGATATTCGCGGAATGGTAGTAACAGGTCCTCCTGGAGTTGGTAAGTCATTCGGTGTTGAGAATGTTATTGAAAAGAATTCATTGTTTGATAAGTTACGTGGTGCAGTATCGCGATTTGGCATTGAGAAAGGCGCTGCTTCTGCAATCGGTTTATATAAGTTGTTATATCGTTATGCTGATGCTAACAATGTACTTGTATTAGACGATTGTGATTCGGTGTTGTATGATGAATTGTCATTAAACCTATTAAAAGCAGCGTTAGATAGTTCTAAGAAGCGTAGGATTTCTTGGAACACTGAAAGTTCAGCACTCCGTCGTGAAGGAATTCCTGAGTCATTTGAATTTAAAGGATCTGTAATTTTCATTACTAACTTGAAATTTGACAAAGTACGTGGTAAGATCAAAGATCACTTAGATGCAATTATGTCGCGTTGTCACTATCTTGATCTGACTATGAACAGTACACGTGAGCGTCTATTGCGTTGTCGTCAAGTTGTTAAGGATGGTATGCTAGAAGAGTATGGTTTTTCAGAAGCAGAGCAACACGAAATTGTTGACTTTGTGGATGATAACAAAGATCGTATGCGCGAGATTAGTCTACGTATGGTATGTAAAATTGCAGACTTGCGTAAAACCAAAAGTGACAAATGGCAGCGTATGGCAGAAATCACCTGTATGCGATCAACTGCATAATAGTTTATTGACTGTTATAAAAGACCCAGGAATCCTGGGTCTTTCGTTAGAATAAGTAAAAACAAATTGGAGAACAACAATTAAAACTGCAACAATTATATTGAAAGACGAAGTCAATGCAAAGATAGAAGGACTTGAACTTACCACTAGAAAAAAACTAGAGGCAAAGTTTAAGTTTTTCTTGCCTTATGCGCGACATGTTCCTTCCTATAAATTAGGTAGATGGGATGGGTGTGAACGATATTTTACCATCGGTGGTATTACATTTGTCAGTCTATTAGAGACAGCGATTCCTATTATCATCGAAGATGGTTATCAGATTGAATTGGATGATCTTAGAACTCATAATAAATTTGAGTTTGATTTGGTAGATGAATCTACGTTTCAACATAAAGTATGGCCCGCAAAGCATCGATTTGAAGGACATCCTGTAACACTACGTGATTATCAAATTGACATTGTCAACAAGTTTGTAGAAACTCCTCAGTGTCTACAAGAGATTGCAACGGGTGCTGGTAAAACATTGATTACAGCAGCGTTAAGTTATAAAGCAGAGAAGTATGGTCGTTCTATTGTTATTGTCCCAAATAAAGATTTGGTGAATCAAACATGCGCAGATTATATTAATCTTGGACTTGATGTTGGTGTGTACTTTGGTGATAAAAAGGAATTTGGACGAACTCATACAATTTGTACATGGCAGAGTCTTAACGTAATTCGTAAACGATTCAAGAATGGTGAGCAAGATTGGGGATTACAAGACTTTGCAGAAGATGTAGTCTGTATCATAGTAGACGAAGTTCACCAAGCAAAAGCAGATGTACTAAAAGATATGCTTACTAAAGAATTTGCTAATGTACCTCTACGATGGGGATTGACAGGTACAATACCAAAAGCAGAACACGAGCAAATGACATTGCAAGTTAGTTTGGGCAATGTAGTAAATCGTTTAGCAGCATCAGAATTACAAGACATGGGTGTACTAAGTAATTGTCACGTTAATATTGTACAAATGAAAGAAATCACTGACTATACTAATTACCAAAGTGAATTGACATTTTTGACAACGAATGCACATCGTATTAGTTACATGGGTGATTTAATAAAGACAATATCACAATCTGGTAATACTCTGGTATTGGTTGATCGCATCAAAGCAGGCGAAATGTTAGTTGAGCATATTGGTGGTGATACTACTTTCGTTAAGGGAGCAATGAAGTCTACAGATCGTAAAGACGCATACGATGAAATTAATGAAGCGACTAATAGTATTACTATTGCGACATATGGTGTAGCAGCAGTTGGACTAAACATCCCACGCATCTTTAACATGGTATTGATTGAGCCTGGGAAGAGTTTTGTGCGTGTAATACAATCAATTGGACGTGGTGTTCGTAGAGCAGATGATAAGGACTTTGTAGAGATATATGATTTCACGAGTACAGCAAAGTTTAGTAAGCGTCATTTGACTGAACGCAAGAAGTTTTATAAAGAAGCAAATTATCCTTTTTCAATAGAGAAAGTAGATTACAAGTAAAACCTATTGACTCGTATGATATAATGTGATATAATGTATTACATTAATAATAAGGAACCAAATTATGAAAATCCTAACGGTTGAGAATAAGACCTACGAATTGGATGATGTGCCTGAATTAGTAGATGATCTACGATATGGCGTATTAGATTATAGTGACCCAAAGAACGTGGATTATTATTTCATTCCATTGATCTTTTTAGAAAGTTTTTACAGTCCCGCAGCAGTGTTGCAAGTTGGTGAATATACGATCAATGTACCTTTGGATTGGAGTATTGTTATTTGCGACCCAGAAATAGGAAATCCTGAAGTAATTAGTTTGATGGGATTAAATGATAGAGGTTTCACTACACTTGCGATGAACCCAATGACTGGCTATAGCCCAAAATATCTTGATGTGAATATTGTTAATGTGTTTACAGATGTAAAATGGCATGCCCCAAAACTGAAGTTTGGTCATATTCTGTCAGTGCCATTGTGTGATGGTGATAATCCAGAATGTATCTATCTTATAAAAGAAGTAAATAAGATACCAGAAGTATTAGACATTAGTGAGTTGATTTAGGAATAAATTATGAATCAAGATCATCATGTAAGAATAGTGAAACACGATATGTGGGACATGACTACTAAATTGTGTTATGGTTATGACTCATGTATGTATATATGCACGACCAAATTATCTGATTCTCGCATGAGTACCCATCGAAGACTAGTGGCACTTAAACCAATTATCAAAAATAATACAACTGATGTAAAAATAGTGATTGGGGATAATTATTATTATAGTAAGAATGGCTGCACATTGCGCGTATACTTTAATATGTGCAATGACAAAGCAGTTAAGTTCTTATTACATGTCACGGATAAAAATACCAATCTTTTTGATATAGTGCAAGTAAAGTCCCCAAAAGATGAAGCACATAGAGAGTTGCTTAATAACAAAGAAATAACGCAGATTATCAGAAAGCAGAACTACTATGATAAGTATGTATACAGTGTAACTATTCGAATGAATGTTATTACAGTTAAGCATCAATGGCGTAATCCCGAATCACATAAACGTATGCTTGATATGAGAAAATGGTTAAAAGACGCAATGCCAAATAGTATGATCACTGCTTATTATGATGATGTAAAAATATATACTAATGATATTAGTGCTTTGATGATGTTTAGGTTGTCATTTGACGTATCTACGTGTATAATAAAAGAAGCAATCATAGTTAAAGAAGATGAAAAGCGAACCCGAAAATTGGAAATTGTGTTTTAAATATGAATAAATTAAGTATTACAAATGAGATGAGTGCACTCGACACAAAAGATCGAAATTGGTACGATAGTCTAACCGATGAAGAGACTGTAAAATACAATAAGAATATCTGGATACAACAACGTTGGTTAAGTGCACTGGACCCAAAAGAATTTTCTGGATCAAAAAAAGATTTTCTAGAACAACAAGCATATTATGTACAGTTTACAAATGAAGTAGTTAATCGTCACTTTAATACTCTGCGACATCATCCCAAGTTACAGTTTCAGTTATTACAAGCAGTGACATTAGGAAATATTAAAAGGCATGCATGGATCGCTCCGCGTGGTAAAGGAAAAGAATCGAAGATATCTAGATTCATTAAAGAAAACTACCCCAACTTAAATGATGATGAAGTAGAATTGTTTATTAGTATGCATGACAAGAATGATCTAAGAGAATTATTATTTGATTTTGGATTAAGTAAAAAAGAAACAACGGCTCTTCTTAGATGATAATAACAAGTTTATAAATTATGCAACAAACATCGTACAAATGCGAATACTGTAATAAAGACTTTAAGCGTGAAAATACGCTTATCGTACATATGTGTGTGCAGAAAAAGAGACACATGCAAGAGACAGATAAAGATGTTCAATTGGGTTATCGTGCATATCAGTTATTCTATCGAATTGGTACAAATTCAAAGAAAGACAAATCTTATACGGAGTTTGCAAAAAGTTCGTATTATGGCGCGTTCATAAAGTTTGGAAAATATTGTATCGAAGTTAAGATAGACGATGTCACTGGTTTCACCACTTGGTTACTAAAGAATCAAGTAAAATTAGATCATTGGACACACGATGCTAGATTTAGTGGGTGGGTAAAAGAACGATTGAAAGTTGAAAGTGTTGATAGAGCAGTTGAGCGAACAATACTAGCAATGCAAGATTGGGCAGAAGATAGAGAAAGTGAGTGGAATACATATTTCAAAACAGTAGCACCGAGTCTAGCGGTATTTCATATATGTTCTGGTAGAATTAGTCCGTGGGTTATCTATGCGAGTAATGATGCACAGGGCTTATTAGACATGTTGAATAATAAACAGATTGAAATGATCGTGGATTACATTGATCCTCAATATTGGCAGATACGATTAAAGCGTAAAAATGAAGTTAAAGATTTACAATGGGTGGAAACTATTTTGAAACAAGCGAGTATAGGGTAAATTAGTATGATAGTTAATACAGATATTGACATAGATATTGCGAATAGGGATAAATTACTTTCTCTCATTGAAAATACTCCTGCAATGATAAAGCGAGAACATACTGAAAAAAAGCACAACACAGGTGTATATTTTCATGAGATGCCTACCAATCCCTATAATGGTCTAGCAACAATAGATCATAAAGATGCTGAAAAGATGGGTTACTTTAAAATGGATTTGTTGAATGTATCAGTATATAATGATATTGATAACAAAGCAGAACTTGATGAATTACTTGAAATGGAACCCATGTGGGATCTACTAGAGCATAGAGAAATTGTCGAGAAGTGTTTTCATATACATTCACATTATGGAATTGTTCAACAAATGAAGCCAAGTAGTGTTGGGCAATTGGCAGCAGTATTAGCAATGATACGCCCAGCAAAGAGTCACCTAATTGGCAAAGATTGGGATACTGTGATGAACGACATTTGGGTAAAGCCCGAAGATGATTCTTATTACTTTAAGAAAAGTCATGCACACTCATACGCAATGGTAGTGGTTATGCAACTGAACAAGATTGTTAAAGATTCTTTTTCATAAGATTAATACTTCTACGTTTTATTCTTTTTGTAATAGAATTGCTTAGTCTAACTTCTGGACCAGCGATTATTTCCATTTGCTTTACATTAAAACTTTGTATACAATGTTGAAAATGCCACCGATTGATTAAAGCAATATTGATCGGCAACTGTCTATTAGTTTCCCACCACCATTCCTCGCCTAGCATAAGAAATAATTGTTTTTCACCTACTGTTTCCAATCGTTCAAACATATACATGCTTGCGATTTGAGTGTCAATGTTCTGCATGACACCAACATATTCGTTGCCGGCGTAAGATAGCACTGTCAGAAATGGATATTGGTCGAGTAAATCTTCATATTGTTTTTGCATTACTATTATTTATACTAAAATATTTTCATCATTTCTGCATAAATACAAGATATAATCAGGGACTTATAAAATGAGCAATTACAGCACAAGTTACAATATAAACCAATCTGGTGATCTATACATCTTAAAAGATCACGGCACAAGCACAGGTTCATCACAATACAATAGTACACGTGGTACAACGATCAATGCGCCAGTTAATTTCAATCGTCTTAAATTATTTAAGGGACTTGACAATGAGTTGCATTTCTTCATAAAGAATCAAGATCGCAAACCTATGTCATTATTTAATATGGACATTAATGCATCATTAGTATACAGAGAATCTAATAGTACGATATTAAGTGCAACATGTACTATTACCGATTATGATTTGGGAAGTGTAAAATTAGTAGTACGTGCATCTAATTTATCGAATATAGACACTGGTCTATGTGATTTAGTATTAACATATACTAATGAACTAGGACTTGTATTACCGATGTATGTAGATCAGAATATGCGTCCAAATTTCACGGTAGAGATATCAGACGAAGCACATGCAATACCGCTAACTTCTCAAATTGTAACCGAATTCACAGCAGAAGGTGGGTTTAACAATAGTTCAATTATTGTCGGACCATCTTATTACAATAAGCCTAATGGCTTGATTACGTTTGGTGTCTATTGCACTGACTACACAGGTGATTTTTATATGCAGGGAACAACTGCGCAGTCACCTGGAGCAGGAGATTGGTTTGATCTGGATCTCTCACCATTTGCTGACTATCACGAGTTCAATAATTTCACTGGTATTGAACCATTTTCAGTACAATCTAACTTGTCATATTTGAGAGCGAAGGTTGATAATACATTAACTGGAACTGTTGACAAAATTGTAATAAGAGTATAAATTTCTATTGACAAAATCGTATTAAGCGTGTAGAATGTATACATGAGATTAATAATAGATTTTACAAGAGCAATCGTGCCTCCTAATTGGAAGTCTTCGCCTTCTGGCTGGATTTCTGGTAATTGTCCTGTATGTGTTCTTAATGGACATTCGCACGATACCAAGGGACGTGGTGGTTTCTTGATATCTGATGATAAATTTCAATACAATTGTTTCAATTGCAATTATGCTGCTGGCTGGTCGCCTGACAAGCGAATAGACGACCGAGTCAAGAAATTATATAAAGCATTTGGTGCAGAAGAAAGTGATGTACAGCGATTGCAATTGCAGTTACTTGAAGAACGAGACATCGACACCATTCTTTTAAGGCAACGAGCAAAAGATGCAGCAGTAGATATTACTTGGAAAGAACACGAATTACCAGAAGGTGCAAAGCCTATATCTGAGTACACCGAAGTAACCCCCGAACTTGAGCGAGTATTAGAATATATGGTGTCTAGAGGATTAGATCCTACTGATCCTCGTTTCTATTATTCACCATCAATGTCCCCAGCCCGAATGAAGAATAGATTTATTCATGTATTTTTTTATAAAGGCGTGATAGTAGGATATACTGCACGATGGGTAGGTGCACCTTCAAAAGAAACTCCAAAATACTTCACTAAGCAACCAAAAATTGATTTCGTGTACGGATTAGATAAGCAATCTAATAAAAAGATTGTGATCGTTACAGAAGGACAACTGGATGCATACTTTACTGATGGAATAGCAGTTGGTTCAAATAATATAAATATCGAACAAGGAAATATAATTGATAGTTTGAAGAAAAAAATTATATTGTTACCTGATGCCGATTCTGCAAGTAAGTCATTAGTTCAGACAGCAATTGATCGTGGATGGTATGTTTCATTCCCAGAATGGGATGATTGCAAAGACGCCGCTGATGCAGCACTAAAATATGGTGAATTATTCACTATACAGACTATACTAGATAGTGCGATACACAATCCACTAAAGATACAAGTAATAATGAATAAGTATTGCAAATAGCAATTCAGTATGTTATAATACATCATGATAATTGAATGGAAAACCAAATGAGCGAAACAAAAGAATACACAGTGGAATTGCAACAACTTTTCATTGAGTTTTTAGCACAAGATAAAGATTTATTTTTACGAGTAAACAATATAGTAGAAGCAAGTTATTTTGATAGAACACTCAGGAAGACAGTTGTATTCTTACAAGAGCATGTAGCATCATATGGTGCATTACCTACTACTGATCAGATCAAGGCGCTCACTGGTATTAAGTTAGCAGGCATTGGTGACACAGTTGATGATAGACATAAAAGTTGGTTCATTGATGAATTTGAAGCATTTTGTAAACACAAGGCATTAGAAGCAGCAATTCTTCAAAGTGCTGATCTTGTAGAAAAAGGTGAATTCGGTGAAGTAGAGCGTATCATCAAAGAAGCAGTACAAGTTGGTCTTGCAAAGCACATGGGTATCAACTATTGGGATGATCCTAAAGAACGTATTAACGCAGCAAGACATGAACGAGCAGGAACAAGTACTGGTTGGAAGTCAGTTGATTACAAATTATTTGGTGGATTTAATCCGGGCGAGTTGAATATCTTCGCAGCAGCGTCAGGAGGTGGTAAAAGTTTATTCCTACAAAACTTGGCACTTAATTGGTCATTAATGGGTAAGAATGTATTATATGTATCACTAGAATTAAGTGAGCAACTATCTGGTCTAAGACTTGATGGTATGTTAACTGGCATGAACACGAAAGCAATATTTAATGATGTAGAAGGTACAGCGTTGAAAGTAGGTATGCAGGGCAAATCTGCTGGCAAACTACAAATAATTCAAGTTCCGAATGGTATCACTACAAATGATTTGACAAGTTATATGCGAGAATTCGAAGTTCAGAATGGTGTTCATGTTGATGCTATGTTAGTTGACTACCTAGACCTGATGACTCCCGCAGGTCGCAAGATCAATGCGAGTGATTTGTTCATTAAGGATAAGTATGTTTCTGAGGAATTGAGAAACTTTGCAGTAGAAAATAATGTATTGTTTGCAACTGCGTCACAGTTGAATAGATCAGCAGTTGAAGAAGTAGAATTCGATCATAGTCATATTTCTGGTGGTTTGAGTAAGATTCAAACAGCAGACAATGTGATTGGTATTTTTACAAGTCAAGCAATGAGAGAGCGTGGTAGGTATCAAATTCAATTTATGAAGACACGTAGTTCATCTGGTGTAGGTCAAAAAGTTGATTTAGCGTTTGATATTGAAGGATTGCGAATAACTGACTTACCCGATGATGAACAAGATACCATAACTAATCAATCTAGTACAATATATGATAAATTAAAGAAGAAAAGCACGATAGTTGATAGTCCGAATGAACCTGCTCCCGAAGCAACTAGTACAGAAGATCAAGCAGCACGTCTACGTAGTATTTTAAGAAAACAAGATTAAAAGTATAAATACACATAAGCATGGAGATATCGACGTGAAGAAACGGACCAAATCATTATTGGAAGAAATTAACAATATTGCACCAAACAGGGATAACGCACAATTAATAGAAACGCGCGGAGTAAATGTATTGAGTAGTATGATCAATCTTCTTGAAATGATAGAACAGACGTATGATGCTGAGATAGCGCAAGATTTACAAAAGCGCATGATCTTGGATCTTAAAAATAGAGAACCTGTTCGTTTTGCACGAGGTGTAAAAAAACTACGAGACAATAAATGAAAATTTCAGAAATTATTAATATTACAGGAAGAAAGAAGCGCGAAGACAGAGATGCAAGAAAACGCAGAATGAAACATGGCGCTGATTTATACGATGTTGATGTATCCAAATTAGGAGAATCAACCCTACTATCAGAAAGTCGTATACAGCATATAGAAGACTTAATATTCTTTCAAGGCAGTAGTGGCGCAATGAGAGCAGTTGCAGCACTTCGCAGTATGTCAGGAGATGATCATAAAGCGGTAACGCTTAAATGGGATGGAAGTCCTGCAATGGTATTTGGTCGTGATCAAAACGGTGAGTTTATATTCACAGACAAGTCTGGTTTTGTAGCAGTGAAAACAGATGGTAAAGCAAAGAGTGCTGAACAACTACAAGATATTATGCTTAATCGCAGTGGTGGAATAAACCGAGAAGACCCAGCCCGCGTAGCATTCGCCAAACAGTTATCAAGTCTGTTTCCTATATATGAAAAAGCAGTACCAACCGACTATAGAGGATTCTTTAAAGGTGATCTATTATATCAATCAACACCACCTGTTGTCAAAAAGAACTACGTGTTCAAGCCGCAGATTGTTGATTATGCAGTAGATGTAGAAAGCGATTTAGGCAAACGTATTGGAGCAAGTAAATCAGGTATTGTAATACATAGAGAAGAAGATGCTAATGGTAAAGAAGGTCCTTTCACCAGTATTGAGATGTTCAACAGCCAACAAGATGTATTGGTAGTGCCAAGTGTAACCACTGAACAACCTGTAGAAGTTGATACAAGTGCGATTGACCAACTTGAGCAAATAATTAAAAAGAATGCAGCAGGCGTTGACGAACTATTAAATGATAACACATTAACCACACAGAAAATGAAAGCATTGCCAGAATTATTATATGCATATATGAATAGTAAAGTAGACACAGGTCTAACTAAGTTAGGCGCAGATTTCCCAACTTGGATAGAGAATAGAAAGCAAGTGTCAGATAAAATGAAAGTAAAAGTATTAGAATATATTGGTCAACATAAGGTTGCATTCGTTGCATTATGGAATGTAGTAACAGCAGTTATGACTACGAAAGACGATATCATTGGTAAATTTGATAGTCAAGGTGGTCAAGTAAAGCAAAGCATTAATGGACAACCTGGAGGTGAGGGTTATGTACTTGCTAATCCCGAGGGTGATATGAAGTTAGTGCCAAGAGCAACATTTAGTGCAGCAAATAGAGGGGCGGTAAGATAATGTCAGATGAATTAGAATTTATGCAAACACTGGGCGAAGCAAGAATGTTCAGAACAAGAAATCAGATTGCAAGCGTAGGCGCGAGAGGTTTAACTGATCATCTTTTTGTCAGTCTTATGAGTCTATATGCAATGAGTAATGATTACAACTATGCACCAGTTGCAAAGGCTTACGCACAACGAACTTCTGCAATGGGTAATTTCAATAGACCAAGTCCTAGTAGTCCTGATTTGTATCAAACACTTTTTAGTATACAGCGCCCAGCAGAAATGTTCAGTGATGAAAGAGATACTATGTTGATGGGTAAAGTCAAGATTGATACTCCAAAGATAAAGCAGTTTTTACAAAAGATAAGAACAGGTAACATGAGTCCAGCAGTGGCTCAACAGTTCTTTTTTAAGTTAGAAAAAGATTTAAAAATTCAAGATCCTAAGTTACGTGCAGCACGTAGACTAACACAGGACTGGACTAAATTATCAACACAGCAACAGCAATTGGTTACAACTCAATTAATGAGATACTTCAGACTGAGTGCTAGACGTAGTGATTTGATGCCGTTATATGCAAAGTTTGCAAAAGACAAAGGTCTTGTGATTAACGATAAGAAGAAAGCAGGAATCGGTAATACATTGGCAAAAGGTGCTGCTGCATTTGCAGTAGGTTATGCCGCTGGTAAAGCGTTAGAACTTTAATATGCACACAGAGCATGTGTTATACACGCTAGTTGATATCACTGATACTGGCGTTAATAATCCCAGAGGTTCCACTATTGAATTCAGACAATCTCAAAATTTAAATTCCTTGATGCAAGTTCTCAGTATGCGTACTCAACCATTGCACGTTACTGTGACTAAATTTGAAAATACACCAATGAGTGAATATAAATTTGGTTCAAAATTCAAAGACACGCAATCGGTGTGGAAAGTGACATTCACAACAGATATACAAGACGCATATAAATCGGGATCTGGTAAATATGCTCATTTAGTAAATGATTGTAATAATGTACCAGTACATACCGACTTGTCAGAAACAATTAAACTAAATCCTAGTAGTTTATGCACTCAGAATAAAAAAATCAAAAACATATATTTTATATAATAGCCACTTTGCATAAATACTTCTAAGAGGCGAAGATCGCCCCAAGAATGAAAATCAGCTCTTTTGAAGACGCGAAAAGTATGGGATCAATCAATTTATGTCAATACGTCAGTCAAGATTAGAGCGTGAAAATCTCGAAGCCCATGTGGATTTATGTGCAGAGAGGTATCGCGTGTTAGAAGAAAAATTTACTAATTTGGAAGATAGAGTTAATGATTCCAATAAAAGAATAGAAGAAAAAATAGATAATAATAATGAACGATTAGAAAAGAAAATAGACCAAATATCTAATGATATGTCTGAAATGGTTGATAGAAATCGTGCTGGCAAAGATAACAATATGAGATTGATTGTTGGAGCAGCAGGCACGATTATTATAGGTTTAGTATCAGTTGTTGTTATGTTGATGATAGATTTACAATCAATGGGGCCTATGGTAGGGATAGGATAAAAGATGATAATTAATGAATCATACAATACAGTTATTTCTGAATCAAAAGTAGTTTTTGCTAAGAGAGGAAATAAGGTTGTTAAGAAATTTAGATGTACCGTTGGAAAGCGAAAAGGCAGAGTGGTGGCAAGTCCACAGCAATGTGCTGCTCCAATTGATATTAAAAAACGTTTCTTAATGAAAAAGACAAAGGCGTCAAAAGGTGCTAGGATGACAAAGAAAGCCCAAAAAACAAAGCGTGTCAATCCAACGAGTAAAATCGTAAAACAATTAAATAAGTCGAGAAAATAATGGAAATCAAGAATAATAGTATTATACATACAGTACGAGATTTTGCACTTGAAAATTTTGGTGCAGAATTAACTGATGATCAGATTAGTGCAGAACTTAGAGAATTAAATTTTTCTGGTACATTGCAGTTAACTAATGCACTAAAGAATAACGACAAAGACTTATTCGCTAAGTATATCACACTAGATTTAGAAGAAGGATACACTATTCTTCCTCCAATGGATAGAGAGCGTTATCAAGAGCGTGAAGGATTGGAAGGTCCGTTTCCATTGCGGTCTGGTAAAGTAGTATATTATGATCCACGTGAAGGTAAATATTATGATCCAGATACTGATTACTATTTGTCTTATGACGAATATATTCAGTATGACAAAGATGACAGAATGCAAGAAATGCAGTCTCCTGGCGTTGTATCAAAGTTAAAAGATAAGCGCGATGGTGAAGAAGATACTGTTGATGAAGCAGCCGACGAAGCATTTGAACCGCATATGATGTACAGCAAAGATGGTAAAGAAGAAAAGTATGCAGACACAGAAGAATTACATTTAGAACTAAAAGATAAAGGATGGGGACACGAACTTGAAGAGCGTAGCGTAGCAGGCGGTAATATAGCCCCTACCGGACGTAGGTCACCAACTGACCCTGATGATGTACAGCAGGATGCAAATTCAGATGCATCAGCAAGTAATTCAGCAGCAGCAGATAATAATGCAAGCGAGATTGCTAGATTGAAGAAACTAGCGGGCATAAAGTAATGAAACTTGTTGAGTGTCCTGGTGGTATTTCGATCATACTATCAAATACAGAATATAAAGTATATGATAAAATAGTTAAAGAAACATGTAAATCAGATTTTACTGAGCGTGAAGCATTCGTTGCTAAATCATTAGTATCAAAGGGTGTTCTTACTAGAGTAGTTAGAGAAGGCAAGGTATATTTTGAGAGACTTAGAGGCAGTTTATAATGAATAAAGAATCGCAGGACATGCTTAAAATATTGCAAAATTTAGAAAATGCATCAAATAATAAAACAGCACCAGTGGTTGATGCAACTGGTAATTCAGTACCAACTAATATTAGTCAAGATGCTACAGAGATGTATAATATATTGGCTAAGTTACATAAAGTACAAGATGCGACTGATTCGGCAGCAACTAATATTGTAACTGAATCAGAACGATTGATTGAATCAGTCAACAAGGCAACAGAAAGTGTAGGTATTGATAAGTTTAATATTGTATTAGAACAGCACAATATATCTGGTTATGTAAAAACGTATTATACTGTAGCAGAGAATGGTGTTCGTATATATGAAAATTTAGCATTATTTGAATCAGCAATGGCAATCATAAAGAATGAATTATTCAAAAATGATGTAAATAAATCTAAAGCAATACTTGAATATGATTCACGATATGCATCTGCACTAGAAGAAGCAGCCAAGCAAAAAAGACGACAGAAGACATTAACTGAAAGTATAGAGTCCGATATCGCAGCCGCAAAGCATAGTGTAGCAACTGAGAAGATGCACAAGATGAAGATTGCGATAAAAAAGTTATTGTAATTATCACAACTAATGCACTTCTTCATTGTAATATTGAAATAGTAATTTAGTTTTTGTATAAATACATTATAATATATAATTTTAATGGAGCACTAAAATGATTTTACATGATTTGCAAGAAGACAAATTCACCAAGTTAACAAAAGCCTTAAACGAAGTATTTGATATTAAATTCAACTTCGGAATGGAGCAATCTAAACTTGTTAAAATTCAAGAAACAACTAACTCTCGTATAGCCGCATTACGCGAATCTGGCGTAGACGTTAGTGCGAAAGATTTTCAAAAGTTACTTCTAATATCAGAAGGTATCAATATGGTACTGGTAGACGTGACACAAACAACCCAAGGTACTAAAATGAAAATTCAAGAAAACCAAGATTTAGATCAAGCAGAAGTATTACTCGCTGCAAAGCAAATGGCTGATGATTTACAAAAAATGGCTGAAAACTTAGCAAGTATGCAAGTTGAAGACCTAATGAGCATCACTAATGCTATGAAAGAAGAAGTAGGTACAGCAGAAGCAGAAGCATTCACAATGTCAGCAGAAGCAGCAATAGGCGCAGCACTAGACGCAGTTAAATCTGCTAATAGTCAAGTCACTGATGCATTATTAGTTGCACAAGGACAGCAAGTTGAAGATGGTGGATCAATGGATACACTAGATACTGATTTTGGTGACGAGTTAGGTATGGGCGATGATTTCGCAGATGACGAGTTAGAAATTGGCGATGACTTCGAAGGTGTTGATGCAGCATCAGGTGCAGAAAATCCAATTGGTCGTGAAATGAAAGAAGATAAGTATCTTTCTGCAATGCGCATGGTTAAAGAAGCACAACAAGACGGAAAAATCAGCAAAGATTTGCTAAAGCAAGCATTTGCTACATTGAGAAACTAAAATGCGTTTTTCTGAAATTGTTGTTGAAGATACCAGTGATATTAAATCGATTATTATTGATATTATATCAGTGGCAGCAGCAGAAGGTATGTCTAGTCTGAGTCTTGATACATTGGCAAAATCTCTTGCAGAAATGGGAAATGAAATAGATCATTCACTATTGTTTGATATACTAGATTCCATTCCCATAGTGGATAACATTAAAGATGATGTTATCTTTTTTGGTAGAGATGGAAAATCTTCTTCTGAGCCAAGTCGTGAACAACAGGACAATCGCATAGATAAAATGGCAAGAAAGCAAGTTAAAAAGGACATATAACATGAGTGTAGGATTAAATGCATCCCAAGCAAGAGCAAACAGCAATCAAGATTTAACTATCTTCAATGAAACTCAAGCAATAATGAAAGCAATTATCGCAGATTCAGTAACAGGACTATATGAAACAACTGTGTCTGATGGTACAGCCATGACAGAATCTACACCTGATGTGGTAGTGTCTGGAACAGTTACGACTCCTGTCATTGTCAATGCTACTACTCTTATCATTGAGGGAGTAACAATTACATTAGGTACAACTGGTACAAGTCTTAATGCTGTAATCGCTGATATAAATGATGCAGCAATTCCAAATGTACTCGCATATAAAGAACTTGATCAACTAAGATTAAGGATAACCACGTCAGGTACTAATAGTTACCAATATGTAATTGGCGCGGGCACAGCGAATTCTAGTCTAGGATTAACGGCAGGTACTTCAACTGCAACATTGCCTTCAAGTGTTAGTTACTTTAATACATGGCAAGGAACTGAAACAAATCGCGCAAAGTATTCAGATATGGATTCAGTCATTAAGCATTTTTCTAATCTTGGTTATAAGGCCGAGCGCACCACAAATACTGTAACAAGTAACACCTTCTCATGGTACATTTACTGGTAATTAGTAAATAACACTTGACATAGAGGTATTATGATAGTATAATATCTCTATGGTAAATATTAAAACTCCTTACGCTTATAGCGAATTAACACGAACTTCTGTAAATGGTCAACGTTTATATAAGAACCCCTATGGTGAACCTGTTCCTAGTGTCACCACCGTATTGTCGGCTACGAAGCCTGCACGAGATCGGAAAATCTTAGCAGATTGGAAGAAGCGTGTAGGTAATGAAGCCGCCCAACAAATAGTGACAGAAGCATCAAAGGTGGGCACTCAAATGCACGCGATGCTAGAATCATATGTCAAAAACGAAGAATATGTAGGCAATGAAGAAACTGGTAAGACATTACTTCAATCCCGTATGATGGCTGATATAGTAATCAAGAATATTGATGCTGAACTGAATGAAGTCTGGGGAGCAGAAGTTAGTCTATGCTATCCCGATTTATATGCAGGAACAGCCGACTTATTAGGTATGTGGAAAGGAAAACCAACTGTAATGGATTTCAAGCAGACTAATAAGCCTAAGAAGCGCGAATGGATTGGCGATTACTTCTTACAAGGCACTGCGTATGCGTTAGCACACAATGAACTGTATGGAACTGACATAAAAGACGTTGCTATTTTCATGTGCAGCAGAGAAGGCCTATGGCAATTGTTTGAAATGAGGATTGGCGAGTTCTCAGAATGGGAACTAAAATGGGCAAAAAGATTAGAAGAATATTATAATATCTCATAATTTGCTACCAGAATTTAATAAATACATATACTAAAAGGGTGACTAACATGGCAACTGAAACAAAAATACAAAAACAACGAAGTGGAAATCTATCGGATCTTCCGATATTACTGGCTGGTGAATTAGGATATGCATTAGATGCAAAACGACTATTCATTGGTAACGCAAATGTATCACTTGATGCAGATGGTGTAGCGACAGAATTTAATTTTGGTGTTGATTTAGATACAGCATCAGGTGTATCATATAGTGTGTATGTAGGCACTGTATTACAAGTTGAGTCGGTTGACTATACCAAAAGTGATTATATCTTTACATTTACATCAGCGCCCGCAGTTGGTACTGGTAATGTTGTATTAAAGTATAATTCAGAAATCTTTCTATTTGAACCAGATGTCGGCTTAGACGCACCAGGATCATATACAATTACATCTACTTCGGGCGCAATGCCTATAGCATTTGATGGAACTAGATATGATAATGCAGATATACGATATTCATTGAGAAATAGCACTGGACATATCAGAAAAGGTGAGTTGAGTATTGCAGTTAACGCATCAACTAATACACATACTATCTCAGATAACTATACAACTGATGCGAATACCGCAGGTAGTTTATTAGATCATGTATTTACTGGTAACATGTCTGCTGGAGTATTCACACTTCAGTACACTACCACTGATACAGAAAACGCAGATTTAGCATGGTTGAGTAATAACTTCAAAGCGACATTGTAAGTATGAATGGAATATGGCAATTAATGCCCAAGGAACGACTGACGGAATGGAAAGCATTTCGTACCGAGTTGAACAAGTTAGATGATAAATCTAATGCAGAATATTTACAAACTCTAGTAGATTGGTGGCGACTTGCGCCACTTTCCAATAGAGTGATAGATCCATACAATTCAGAAGAATGGCCCAATCCTTGGGATTTATTGTGGAATGGTCTATATGATGAAAATGTGATTGCGCTGGGAATGGCGTACACACTAGAATTATGTGAGTGGTCTTGTGATATACTATTAGTACAAGATGCAGTACACTCGCGAGTAGGACTAGTAATACGGTTAAACGATACATATATATTAAATCATAATTATGGTATAGTAGATGATGTGTCCGTACTAGATAAATGTGAAATTTTGAATACATGGTATTCAGGCGACTTAGTAAAATAATATTGAAACCAAACAGGTAAGGATATAAATGAAGGAAATAATGGTACAAAAGCGCAACGGCGCTAGAGAACCACTTGACTTAGATAAATTACACAAAGTTGTTTTTTATGCGTGCAATGATATTGCAGGCGTCAGTCCGTCGGAAGTGGAAATTAAAAGTAGTATTCAGTTTTATAACGGAATAACAACTGATGAAATTCAAGAAACATTAATTAAAGCAGCAGCAGATTTAATCACCGAGGAAACTCCAAACTATCAATGGGTAGCGGGTCGATTAATTAATTATCATTTGCGAAAGCAAGTGTATAATGCATTTGAGCCTGATCATTTAGTTAAGGTAATTGAAGATAATATAGGTCGTGGTTATTATGATGATGAAATTCTTTCATTATATTCATCGTATGAACTTGATCAATTAAACAATTACATTAAACATGATCGTGATCAAAGCATTGCGTATGTTGGAATGGAACAATTTCGTGGAAAATACTTGGTACAAAACCGAGTGACAGGTCAGATTTTTGAAACACCTCAAATTGCGTATATGATGATTGCTGCAACTTTGTTTGGTAGTTACACAGTCAATCGTATGAAATGGGTTAAAGATTACTATGATGCAATCAGTAATTTTGACATCTCATTGCCTACTCCCGTTATGGCTGGTGTTCGTACAAATGTACGTCAGTTTAGTTCATGTGTTTTAATTGAGTCAGATGATAGTCTAGATAGCATTAACGCAACATCAAATGCGATTGTAAAGTATGTATCACAAAAAGCAGGTATTGGAATTGGTGCAGGACGCATTCGTGCTATAAACTCTCCTATTCGTAATGGTGATGCAGCACACACAGGCGTTATCCCGTTCTATAAGATGTTCCAATCATCAGTTAAAAGTTGTTCACAAGGTGGTGTAAGAGGCGGTGCAGCAACATTGTACTATCCATTATGGCATCTTGAAGTAGAAGACATGCTGGTTTTAAAGAACAATAAAGGAACTGAGGACAATCGTGTAAGGCATTTAGATTTTGGTGTTCAAGTCAATAAACTTATGTATGAGCGTTTGATTTC
>TARA_R110001632_G_scaffold9448_17_pt1 | contig 19345 bp, 40 predicted proteins | sample TARA_R110001632 | Tara Oceans TARA_R110001632 (sample SAMEA4398266) | marine metagenome | biome: Polar Biome; feature: [SRF] surface water layer (ENVO:00010504); material: water (ENVO:00002006), including particulate matter (ENVO:01000060) such as... | depth 5 m
GGAAGGTATACATAAGTATCCTGCGGCATTAACTGATCCAAAATTGGCTACTGGCGACGAGTACGACGTTAGTTTCCTTGGTTATCCACATAGACATACTTTTCATTTTAAAGTGTGGATAGAAGTATTCCACGATGATAGAGATATCGAATTTATACAATTTAAAAGATGGTTGGAGAAACTGTATGGAAATGCAGAACTACAACTTGATTACAAATCTTGCGAGATGATCGCAGATGACTTAGCGAAAGTGATAAATGAAACATATCCTGAACGCTGGGTAAGGATTTCAGTAGCCGAAGATAACGAAAACGGTTGTGAAATGGAATGGGAATTTGGTCGTGTTAACGGCTAATCCTTTAACTACAACGGAGATAAAAATGACAGAGACACATTTAAAAATTAAAGCGGCAATTGAAGAGTATTTAGCCGAGAGCGAAAAGTTCGAAACTAAAGGCGTTAAAGCGGCGGCAACACGAGCACGTGGAGCCTTAATGGATTTGACTAAACTTGCAAAAACAAGACGTCAAGAAATTCAAGATAAAAAGAACGAGATGTAAGGAACGGATATGACAGACAACAGTGATGAAACTAAACTTATTATGCGTAATGGCAAACTTGAACGTGTTAAAATGATTACACGTGAAGAGGCTGATAAGTTAAATAATTTCGCACAAAGTCTCGATGATCCTATTACTCACGTAGTAGATTATGGTGGTGTCGAAGATGATATCGGAAATAAAAAGAAGAGGAAAAAGTAAATGAGAAAATTGTTTTACATGGGATTAGAGAGCTATGAGGCTCGCTATACTTTACAACTGCAAGACTGGAATGAACGTGTTTTTAAAAGACGTGGAATAGATTACCAAGTTATTGAAGGCGAAGAGCTGGACAATAGCAAAGCGATTGTAACAGGTAGCGTACTTGATGCTCACGGTCGTTCGTATTACAGTCTATCACAAACTATGAATCTTGTACAAATGATGAAGAACGGTGAGCTTACAAGCGACGATGTCATATTCTATGAGGATATGTTTACACCTGGTATTGAATGCTTACCTTACATCATGGATCAATCACCACCAGAATACCGTCCTAAGATCTTTCTAAGGTTCCTTGCACAAACTACCGACCCAGATGACTTCTTAATTAGAGAAGGCATGTTCCATTGGATGCGTAAGTATGAGGAAATGATTGATCATTGTGTGGCTGGTATATGTGTTGCAAGTGAAGAGTTTGCGGCACACCTACGTATAGCAGGGCTTCTTGCTCCAATATACGTTACAGGATTACCTTTTGGTAAAGAAGAAGTTAGAGGACGCATTAGTTCTACTATACCTTTACATGAAAGAAAAAAGCGTGTAGCATTTGCGGCACGTTGGGATGATGAAAAGCAACCTAACTTTTACATGGACCTTGCAGAAGCATACTACAAGATTGATCCTACAGTAGAATTTAGTATCTTTTGTGGTCATCCAGAACTAAAAAGCAATAGGCAAGAGTATGTTGATAGGGCTATGTCCTATGAAGGTGGTCACAACAGACTTGGTGATGCGAACTTTAAAGTTTACACAGGCCTAAAGAAAGATGACTACTATAACTTGCTGGCAGACAGTCAGGTACTATTTAATTGTGCATTGCAGGATTGGGTTAGTAACACTGTCAGTGAAGCAGACACTTTTGGGACACTAACTCTGTTTCCGGCTTACAGGAGTTTCCCAGAAGTATTTGCAAACAACGGTAACCATATGTATGTGCCTTGGAGTATCGACGATGCTATACACAAACTTCAGAAGATGTTTAGTGCTATCGACGATGAAGACTTGTCACCATACAATGTTGGTAAAATATCAGAATTCCAGAACGGCACAATAGATAGAACTATTGATGTAATGACTGGCAACGGAGAGCAATATGCAAGGAATGATTGGGATTTCCGTAGGCATGTAGCGAGAGCAAAATATGAGTGAAGCAAGAACAATTTTAGTAACTGGCGGTAGTGGATACATAGGTGGCATGGTATGTCGCTTACTTGTAGATGCAGGACATAACGTAATCAATATTGATAGGCGTAAAACAACTATACCAGGCGTTACACTTTATCCGTTTGATATTGATAACCATCAAATCAAAGATGTTATTCAATTAACAAAACCTGATACCATTATGCACTTTGCGGCAGACCATGAAGTAGGTCGTAGCATGAGTGAGCCAGGTGTGTTCTTTCAGAACAATATTGCTAACACAATTACATTGCTTAATCATGCAGTGGCTAACGGTGTAAAGAACTTTATCTTTAGTAGTTCAAGTTCAGTGTACGGTGACGTTGCAGAGTTTCCTACTACAGAAAACACACCTAAAGCACCAATGAGTTCATATGGACTTAGTAAGAGTGTAATAGAAGATCTATTACCTGACTACAAACGTGCGTACGGTCTTAACTATGCCGCATTAAGATATTTTAATGCCGCAGGCGCTCATCCAGATAATATACATGGTTACACTCAAGAGCCAGCAAGTCACATAGTACCAATTATTAGCAGGAAGATCCTTGCAGGTGAACCAGTAGAAGTATTTGGCACTGACTATGATACCAAAGACGGTACATGTGAACGAGACTATACACATGTATTTGATATTGCAACAGCACATCTATCTGCAGATAACTATCTAACAGATGGTGGTGAGAGTGATATATTTAACATTGGTGCACAAGATAGCAAAAGTGTACTTGAAGTGATTGAAGCGTTTAAAGAGGTTGGTGAGGTTGAAGTAGTTAATGCACCGAGACGTGAGGGTGATGCACCTAAAACATTCGCAGACAATACAAAGGCTCGCGAAGCATTTGGTTGGAATCCAGTGTATGGATTAAAAGAGATAGTCGAGCATTCATATGCTTGGGAAAAGAAAAACTTTAAGAAGTAAATTATGAAAGAATATATTAATCCAGTACAAATGGATGGCTACTACAAAGAAATTATACAGCAAATGGCTAAGTCTAACTACAAACCCGATGTGGTTATTGGTCTGCTTCGTGGAGGTGGTGACTTTGCTGTTAAGTTAAGTCATTACTTTGACATACCGTGTGAAGTACTTACATGGCAAACAAGAGATGGTGAGCACAACGTACCTAAAATTGAGTCAGGTAAACTAACTACTTTGATGAGTCGTTATAGACAATGTGAAGTACTTATAGTAGATGACATATACGACACTGGCAAAACACTTGCTAACGTAGACATGCATGTGAACGCAACTAACACATTAAATACGGTTTCGTATGCAGTTGCTATTGAAAATGTAGATGAGGACTTAGTGCCCATTGACTTTAGTGCAAGACAAATTAGTAGATTAGATAATGAACAATGGTTTGTATTCCCTTGTGAAAACTGGTGGCTTTACTAAATCGAAAAAATTTAGATTCTGATTGACAAATCATCTAAATAGTAGTACAATAACACAATACCGTAGGAGATAATATGGAAAAAGTATCAAACAGATCAGCGAACGTTAAAGACATCAATGGTTATGTTGTTGACCTCATGGAAGATAACGTAGTTGTAGGACAAATACGTGTTGAAGAGAAGAGCAGGTATTATGCAGATGACGTAGCAGAGAATTGGGAATGGGGTACGCTGACAGCGGATAACATTCATATCAATCGCAAAAAAGAAACATGGGTTTAGGAGTTAGCATATGAGCACATTAATAAGCCTATCTAATCATCTTAAAGTATTAGAAGAAAGACACAGAGAATTAGATAATAAAATTACAGACGACTATGAGCATCACATGGATGACACAGAGTTAGCAAATGAGAAAGTTGAGAAACTTAATCTTAAAAGGGTAATAGAAGAATTAAAAGGAAACATTAAGGAGTTAGAAAAATGTATTTAAATGAAGTGTATGCAACCTTAAAGCAAGGTTATAAAGAAGAAGGTAAAAAATTTACTAAGATTGACTTTACAAGTAAATTTTTAGGAAAAAGTAAAAGTTATTTGTATGTAATGAAACACAGACAACAAGACATCAGCAACGATAGTTTATGTCGGTTGTATGTGGGATTAAAGTTTGGCTTTGATGGTGTACCAGCAAACAGCAATTTAGCAAATAGAATTTTACTAATTATCGAAAATAAAATTGCATCAGAAATGGAAGTAGCATAATGAGTGTTAGTGATACAATTAAGCAAAGGCTACAAGAAGCCGGTGATAGGTTTTGGGCAGGTGATAACATCTCAGCACATATTCATGAAGGGGAGAAGCAACAACTGATTGACGAGCTTGCTCCTAAGTTTGAAGAAGTTTTAAGGGGGCTTATTATTGATATTGATAACGATCCTAACAGCCAAGACACAGGCAGACGTCTTGCTAAAATGTATTTAAACGAGCTTATGTCAGGTAGATATGAACCTATGCCTAACGCTACAGCATTTCCTAATGTATCGTCAGACAGATACGAAGGCATGTTAGTAGTGCGTAGTGAACTTAAAAGTGTTTGCTCACATCATCACCAGCCAGTAACAGGCGTAGCATACATTGGTATCATTGCCGCAGAAACATTGATAGGTCTAAGCAAGTACACAAGGATTGCACAGTGGTGTGCAAGGCGTGGAACATTACAAGAAGAACTATGTAATGACATTGCCAGAGAAATACAGAGAGCTACGGGCTCTGAGAACGTAGGTGTTTACATTCAAGCAACACACGGTTGTTGTGAGAATAGAGGCATTATGGCTACAAGTAGTTTAACACAGACTACTGTGCTTAGAGGAGCGTTCTTTAACGACCAAGGAACAAAGAAAGAGTTTATGGATAACATTAAACTCCAACAAGAATTTGCATGTGGGAAATAACTGATGGCATCAATAGCAACTCGTGGACCGAACAATATATTAGTACTTGAACCTTACGGCGTAATGGTAGATGAAGTATGTGATGCAGTATGTCATAGAGAGAATCTAAATGATATATGTAAACGTTTTAAAATTAAACAAGAAGATGTATTTGAATGTGTCACTGCTTATGTAGACTTTAGACAAAGCACCATTGATGCAGACTATATTAAAATGAACATAACAAAACTAAATGCTGAAGAACTTATGGTAGATACAACTGCCATTACTGACTGGGCATTTTTAAGTGTTGTAGACTTTCAGCATGACTTCACACAGAAGAATGTATCTGATACAGAAACTATAACTAACTTTGCAGAACTATATGCAGACGGAATTGAAATGTTATTGTTAGATTGTTTACTTGACATTAGAAGCAACGACCTGCATTGGGTATCAGTAAGTGAGATACATAGACTGGTGTTAGATTCGTTTGAAAAAGCACACATGATAATAGATGAAACCAATGTTAACGAAACATTGATGCAGTTGGGTTATAAGGTAACCCCAAAGACCGGAGACATTATACATTGAAAGACTTAAAGTATTCAGAAACTTTTTATTCAGCACAAGGCGAAGGCCAGTACGTTGGTATTCCGAGTTTGTGGATGCGTTTTTTCTTATGTAATTTACAGTGTAATGGCTTTGGACAAGATGATCCAACCAATCCTGATACATACGAATTGCCTTATGAGACAATTGATATATCAAACATAACAAATGTTATAGACTTACCTGTGTTTGACAAGGGCTGTGATAGTTCATACACGTGGGCTAAGAAGTATAAGCATCTTATTACTGACCGCAGTGTAGAAGACGCTGTAGACGAACTACAAGCCCTTCTCCCGCACGGTAAGTTCATACACCCAGTTACACAACAACCTGTACACATGGTGTTCACAGGCGGCGAGCCAATGCTTAAAAACACACAGCCAGGTATGGTTGGTGTGTTAGAAGAGTTTGCACGTAGAGGTAATGCACCTACAAGAGTAACAGTAGAAACAAATGGTACCAAGCACATCACGGACGAGATGGCTAACTGGATACAAGAAAGATTCTATACCTCGGACGAGTTTGGTGGAATGCTACCTGACTCATTAGGTTCGCCTGAATGGTATTGGAGCCTTAGTCCTAAACTGTGGAGTACTGCTGGTGAGAAGTTTGAAAAAGCTATTAAGCCTGATGTGATTGGCAGGTACGCAGAAGTTAGCAATCATGGACAACTAAAATTTGTAGTAAATGGATCAGATGAGAGTTGGAAAGAAGTAGAACAGTACACAAAACTATTCAGAGAAGCAGGATGTAATTTCCCTGTGTGGATAATGGGCGTTGGTGGTACGTTTGAAGGACTTGTACAGACTGAGGCAACCATTGCCGACGAAGCAATACAACGAGGCTATAACTATACAAGCAGAGTTCACGTACACATATACGGTAACGCAATAGGGAAATAGAATGAAAACGTTTGATCACAATACATACAGGCCGTTGCCAGAAGGCACAACTATTAAGTCCAGTGGCGTACACGGGCTTGGATTACATGCTACTACAAACTTATCCGCAGGTACTGTTCTCGGTGAGACCCATGTATTAGTTTACAGCCAAGTTAGGCACGAATGGGTTAGAACACCGCTTGGTGGATTTATTAACCACAGCGAAACGCCTAACTGTTATATTAGCACAGACAAAGGCGACAGAACATTACACACAGTTATACCTGTTAAAAAAGGTGCAGAGCTTACAGTCTATTATAGATTTAAAGGATACGATGGTACAATCGGCGATCCTGATACTGCTGTACATTTAGAAGAGTAGATATAATGGTTGACATACACAACATATTAAAGTATAATAGCATACATTGGAGAACATATGAAAAGATTATTACCATTTAGTTGGCACCCGAAAAGTTGGGGTAAGAAAGGCATCGACCGTGACATTGCACAAGCAGAGTACACAATTAACGATGCTGGTAAACTATTAGAAGAAAAAACAGTTATTGAATCTAAATACGATAAAGAAGCGGCAACGGCGGCTGGCGAACCTTGGGTAAACGTATTGCGTATGGGCATTGACCCTGATAACGTAGTGCAAGGTTACTTTGAACTTGACTGGAACGATGAGTTTGTACAGATGCTTAATGAAGCAGGCATTAAAGGTGCAAGTGATGAGGACGTAGTTAATACATGGTTTAATGCTGTATGTAGAACTGTTCTCATACAAGAGAAAGCAGATCAAGACTACGGATTTGAACAAGATAATAAAGGCGAGCGACCAGATGTCATTAGAAAAACTGTCAGTAAGAGCGAGAAGTAAACTGTTTGCACTCATGGGTGAGATACAACCACTCATAGACAAACACCTTGCAGAGCTTAGAACTGATGAAGTAAACTTTATTTTGCAAGAGTATAGACAGTACTTGCGAATAAACTTAGAAGCAGACCTTGAAAAGATTAGAGAAGAACAATTAAAAGAATCACCCTTCGACGACTTACTGGATAATTAATATGGCAAAATATGTACTTGTAGACTCCCTGAATATGTTCTTTAGAGCAAAGCATGTAGGTGGCGGTAAAGATATCGACATGCGAGTTGGTATGGCTATGCACATTATGTTTAACAGCATTAAGAAATGTGTTAAAGAGTTTGGTGCAGATCATGTTGTGATATGCTTAGAAGGCCGTTCATGGCGCAAGGACTTTTATAAGCCTTACAAAGCAAACCGTAAAGTATCAATGGACAAACGTAGTCCCAGAGAACAAGAAGACGATGAGTTGTTCTTTGAAGCATACGATGGCATGATGCAATTCTTTAACGATAAGACTAATTGCAGTGTAATTAGATGTGCAACTGCAGAAGCAGATGACTTAATTGCTATGTGGACACAAGAACATCCAGAAGACGAGCACGTTATTGTTAGTACCGACAGCGACTTTTATCAGCTGTTAGCACCTAATGTAGTGCAATATAACGGCACTACGGATCAGTTAGTTAGTCTTGAAGGCTTTAAGAATGTTAAGACAGGTGCATGGGTTATAGACAGTAAGACTAAGAAAGTTAAAGAAGCACTTGATCCTAAATGGGTACTGTTTGAAAAGTGTGTACGTGGTGATACAAGTGATAATGTGTTTAGTGCATACCCAGGTGCAAGAAAGAAAGGCACTAAGAACAAAACAGGTATGATGGAAGCGTTTGAAGATCAGCATAGAGGTGGTTACAATTATAATAACTTCATGTTACAACGTTGGACAGACCATAATGAAGATGAGCATAGAGTTAAAGATGACTTTGAACGCAACAGAATCTTAATTGATCTCACAGAACAACCTGATGAGATTAAAGCAGAGTGTAAGCAAATTATTGCTGATGCTGTTAACAAGCCTAAGGTTGCTAACGTAGGTATACACTTTATGAAGTTTTGTGCCAAGTGGAATTTAATTAGATTAACAGAACAAGCCACAGACTTTGGCGATATACTAAATAGGGGAATACAAAAAGATGTGGGAGTGGTTAACACAGCTCTGGAAAACGCCTAACGCGGCAGAGCTACAGAAAGAAACTATTGTAATAGATCTAATGAAGGATGATACAGATCCTGCAGAGCTTACAATAGAGAACGCATACAAGACAAGATGGATATGGTATCACACTATATTAGCTATAGGTATTTTTATGACTAATGTTCTATTAATAGCAATACTTTTATTATTAGCGATTAAATTATGATAACTGATGTAGAAAAAGCACAGTGGATATTAGAGAACGGTAATTATAAAAATGCATGGATATTTGAACGTGTTGATGATAAGGTTTATAAGCGACCAATACCACAGGATGGGAAAAAACTACCGCCATGGTTGTCTAAAGAAAGAGTTTTAATAAAAGATAAGGACGGAAAATATGACTAAGAATAAAAATATGACACAAACAAAACTGCAACAGATATCAGATGTTGCATGGCTTGTACACCAAGGTGAACGTAAGTTAGGTATCTTAAATAAAGATATACAAGAGAACTATACATACATTACTGGCAAAGAGCTTGTGAAGTTTAACAACAAGAGCCAAGCAAAACAATACTTTGGTAACATTAAATTATTTGAAGAGAAGATAGAGGAGCCTGCACAGAGAGATGAGGAGTTCTATATCAAAGGTCATCTTGTAGACTATCCGACACCATGTGCTATTGATCCTACTCATGTGGACTATGATGAGCAACTACCGTTATACACAAAGATAGACGGCAGTGATGTTTACTACTCAGCAGGATACTATTGCATTAACTTTGAAAAAGGTTGGAAACATGCACATGGACCTAAACTTGCTACACTTGAAAAGTATGGCTTTGAAGGACCTTTTAGAACCGAATGTGAGATGAGACAGCGACTTAAAGTATTAAACAGAATGCGTAAGTATGTCTGAATACGATAAGTTAGTACTTCGTTTATACAACCTATCTACAACAGGACACGAACAAGTAACACTTGATGTAAAATACCTGTTAGGTATATTAGAAAGACAAGAACCCTCGCCACCAGTTAACGGAGATTCAGGCTTGCCTGTCAATGTAAGTGTAGATGTGGATGGTGGGGACTTTTGAGTTCTTTAGATGTACCAGAAGATTGCGGTTACAACAAACGATTCTTCTACCTTTGGCCATTGAAAGTACACGGTGTTAATGCTACTATGGTTACATGGTGTACAAACAACTGCAAAGGTAAGTTTGGTTGGCACTTTATACCTAACTCTCATATGAATTATGACTCAGATGATTGGTTTAAAAACCAGACTGCGTTCTTATCATTTGAATACAAAGAAGACTTACTACAAGCAAAACTAAGTATAGCTGACCTCGTTTAATAGCCTATCTATCTCCATTAACACATGTTTTTTAGATAAATATACTATGTAAGGAGATATAATATGAGTAGACCAAGACCTACAATATTGCTTGAAGCCGTTAACCAACAAGCATACAAGACAGAACAAGTATTAAGTGCCGGTGCAATTTATTCGGTGTTCTTCCAAGGTAATCCAATTAACTTGAGAACATTAAATACCCTGGTAAGTTATCCTGGTCCCAAGTATAAGAAAGTTTCTTTTTCTAATCCTGGTCATGCTTTTAACTTAGCAGAAAGATTAAACAAATTGTTCTCATCAGATGAATTTTGTGTCGTCAAATTAACCCATGGCGAAATAGTCACTGAAGAGAAAGAATCAGGTAGTTGACAATATGCACACCGAGTTGCATAAACTAATATTAGATCAGGTCAAGCCTTATCTAATTGTGCATCTCACTAAAGTATACGGAAATATTTTAGACTATTCCGATGCTAAACTGTTGCAGATTATGTTTACCAACTTCAGAAGTACAAAAACATCTACTCACGGTTTACGCCTAAGTTACGCAGGCAATGTTATAATGGGCAGGACTTATGACCACTGGACTTATGACCACGTAGGAAATATTAATCATAAAGCAATATTAACACTTGACAAGAACATGGTTTGGCCGTATTATATAGGTAAGAAGTTAGTTACATTTTATAGTGAGAACGATGCCGCTTGGTTTAGACTAAACGGCGGAGACATCGCAAAATATTCAGAGTATATTTAGGAGTATCAATGGATACTTTAATTCTTAACAAAGATGGATCACCTATTAGTGTGTTACCATTAAGTGCTGTAAGTTGGAAGGATGCAGTAAAATACATGTGTTTGGAACGTGTAACAGTACTCAACTGGTATGATGATTGGGTGGTTAGGTCTGTAAATTGGGAAACCAGAGTTCCTGCTGTAATGATAGTAAAGGATTATGTTAGAAAGCATAAATATCCACGCTTCAGTAAGTATAATGTATTATTACGTGATAGATTAACATGTCAATATTGCCCTAAGGTAGTAACAAGTTCTACAGTAACAATGGATCATGTTATACCTGTAAGCAAGGGTGGTACTACTTGTTGGGAGAATATAGTTGCAAGTTGTATGCATTGTAATACTGCAAAAGGCTCTAAACTTATAAAGCCTGCGAGAGAACCTCATAGACCTACGTACTACGAACTGGTGTCAATACGTAAGACATTGCCATTTGATATTAAACATGCAAGTTGGAGTAATTATATATGAACGGATTTAGAAAGTTACAAGAGCGTCTAACTGCTGAAGGTTGGTATGTTGGTTGGGCTGAACTATGCTGTCAGACATGTGCTTGGGATTGTCTCCCATATAAACATGAGACTGGTCCATTCACTGGCCAAGACGTAGACTTTGCAAAAGTATTATTCAACCACGAACAGGATTGTGAGAACGATGAGTGGTATGACGAGTTGTCTGAAGAAGAACAAGATGAGTATGAGTACGAAGGTGAAGGCACAATGGAAACATACTCGCCTGAGCAACAAGACTGTAGTACATTTTGCTTTGATGGCAGTGAGGAAGGCGTAAACAATTTAAAAGCAATCATTCCTATTATTGAAGAATGTGGGTGTGAGATACACTGGAATAAGAAGGGCGATACCCGCCCGGATATTTCATGGTAAACAAAAATATTAAAGATATGGAAAAAATAGAAAAAGAAATAAGTTCAGTTGAAAGTCAACTCTCACCTGAGGTGAGGGAAGAGTTTGCTAACAGCACCATGACCAGAGCAGGTAGGCTTGCTATGGAACTTAATGCTGAACGTAAGCGTCTCAAACAAGAGATGGAAGAACTTCAAATAGAAGTAGAGGACCTAAAGCCTGTTACTCCTGAGGGTACAATTGATAGTTACGTTAAATGGGCGGCAACTATACTTGGTGTACTTGGTGTGTTTATAATGAGTGCTGGGTTTGGTACACTTGGACAAGTATGTTATGCACTGGCGGCATGCTGTTGGGTGTATGTGGGACATTGTTGGAACGACAAAGCAATTATGATTGGTAGTGCTATCTCAGGCACAGCCGTACTAATGAACTTAGTAGAATTAATACTCATCTAAAAAAACGGTTGACAATACTCTAAAACAGTGTATAATATACTCATGTTTAGGAATAATCCTGAGCAAAATTGAAATGAAAAGGTGAATTATATGTCAAACACGACAACTTTAACAAAAGAGCAAAAAGTATTAAACGCTCTACAAGAAGGCAGAACTTTAAGTTCAGCTCAAATGAAATCGTTCTTCGGAACAGGTAACCCACAAGCAGTGGTTCAATCTCTAAGATTCAAAGGATATTCTATCTATTTGAACGTAGTGACTGACACTAAAGGAAGAAGCAGAAACGTTTATCGTTTAGGCACTCCTTCAAGAGCAATCGTTGCCGCTGGATACAAAGCAATGGCTAACGGCACAGTCTAAGTACCTATTCTGGTAGGAAAAAGGGGGCATCAGCCCTCTTTTTTTTGATTTATTTTCCTATACCTAATGTTTTCAATGACTTACCTTGCACATAAACGGTTGACAATAATACAAATGGTAGTATAATATATGCATAACTTAACAAAAAAGGTAGGACTTTTATGAATAATTTAAACGACATCAAACTTGCAGTGCAAAAAGGTGGCTTTTCACACGATGAACTTAGTTCATTAATTTCTTTCACACGTAGTTGCATGACGCAACAGGCTAAGGCTTCAATCAACGTTGGTGACAATGTGTTTGTAGTTCAAAAGACCAAACGTACTCCTGGTGTAGTCGAAAAGATTAACATCAAGAAAGCAGTTGTTCTCATGAACGGTAGCCGTTACAACGTACCATTATCAATGTTGGAGGTGGCGTAATGTGTGGATCATACACAGGAGAGCATCAGTTTGATTTCACTTACGATAATGATGAGAGTGCAATCACTAACTTCAATCAGTGGTATTCAATTAACTGCGATGAGCGTAGTGGATACGGTGAGAAAATTTACACATTCGACGAGGCTAAAGCAGTCTTCGAAAATATTTACATGGTCAAAGTATAAAGCGGTTGACAATAAGTCAATCAGTGCTATACTATGTTCATAGTTAGAAAATAAATTAATTATTTGGTAGGAGAATAATATGGATTTAACAACAAAACCAAGTCAGTCGAAAAGAATCGTCGGACGAGCCATTAAGGCAAAACGCCCAATCTTTTTGTGGGGTGCTCCAGGAATCGGTAAGTCCGATCTTATAGCACAGATCACAGAGGAATTAGGTAACTCACTAATGATAGACATGCGTCTCGCTCTTATGGAGCCTACAGACTTGCGTGGTTATCCTTTCCGTAATCCGGAAACTAACACAATGGAATGGGCACCACCGGCTGACCTTCCAACTCCTGAACAGGCGGCAATGTATGATTACATTATCTTGTTTATGGACGAGTTGAACTCAGCACCTCCAAGTGTGCAGGCCGCGGCTTACCAACTTATCCTCAATGGTAAGATTGGACAGTACATACTTCCTAAGAATGTTAGGATTGTTGCCGCAGGTAACCGTGACACTGACAGAGGTGTTACTTACAGAATGCCAGCACCGTTGGCTAACAGGTTCCGTCATATTAATATGGCAGTTGACTTTACTGACTGGTTAGGTTGGTCTTTAAAGAACTTTATTCACCCTGATGTAGTTGGTTACTTGTCATACGCCAAGCAAGACTTGTTTGACTTTGATCCAAAGACAAGCTCACAGGCATTTGCTTCACCACGTAGTTGGTCGTTTGTAAGTGAAATCCTCAGTATTGATGAATTCGAAGATGCTGATGTATACGAGCAGAAGGCAGAGATTGCCGGAGCAGTTGGTGAGGGTATGGCTGGTAAGTTTATTGAGCACAGAAGAATTGCTGGAAAACTACCTGCTGTTGAAGACATCATGGATGGACGAGTTAAGAAACTAAACGATGCAATTGCAAAAGAAATGAGTGCAAAGTATTCGTTAGTAGTGAGCTTGACTTACGAAATTAATCAAATGTATTTGGAAAACGGCACTAAAGGTGACTTCAAGAAGAAGTTCAACAATGTTGTTAAGTTCGGATACGATAACTTTGAACCTGAGATGGTAGTCTTATTCTTTAAGACAATCTTAACAGACTACTCAATCAAGTTTAATGTACGTCAGGACTTAGAGAAAGACGTATATAAGATATTTGCAGATAGGTACACTAAGTACATTATCTAACCAAACAGATCTCTGGGCACCTACTACTCCTCCTACCTAAAAGAGTCCAGAGAACTTAGATGCTCCCCCCGGGGAGCATTGACCTATTTAACGGTTGACTTATCCTTATAATTTGTTATAATATACACATAGGTTAGGAGATTTATATGAGTAATAAAGACATTACAGACAGAGCATCAGAAGTAGCAGAAGTTAATATTCCTGAGACTAAACTGACGACAGCACAGGTTGAAGATCAATTGATCAAAGCTCGTGTTAACATGCTTATTAACTTACCATTCTTTGGTACACTTGCTACACGTCTAAACTTTGTAGATTCTACAGCATGGTGTCCAACACTTGCTACAGACGGCAAAAACTTTTATTATAACAAACACTTTGTTGCCGCTATGTCACCAGAAGAGCAAATCTTTGGTGTAGGGCACGAAGTACTTCACAACGTATACGATCACCTTAACACAGATATTATAGGTAACAGGGACCGTAGACTATGTAACATTGCTCAAGACTATGTTATTAACAATGATCTCATCGACGCACAATGTGGTGAGGTAATTACGCTCGTTCAAATATGTCAAGACTGGAAGTATCGTGGAATGCACTGGATGGAAGTGTATGACGAACTGTTTAAGCAGGCAGAAGAAGAAGGGCGTGTTATAGATGTTAAGACTCTTGACATGCATATGGATAGCAATGGGCAAGGTGAGAGTGAGGGAGAAGAAGCAGGCGAGGGAGATGATCCTGCAGGCACTGGTAACAATGATGGTACTAATGGTCCTATCAAGTACACCAAAGAAGAAAAAGAAATCATTGCAAACGAAATGAAGAATGCTGTAGTTAATTCAGCCAAGGTTGCAGGAGCAGGTAACTTACCAGCAGGCGTTAAGCGATTGGTAAAAGACTTGTTGAATCCTCAACTGGACTGGAGAGAATTACTTGCTATGCAGATCCAAAGTGTTGTTAAAAGTGACTACACATTTTCTACTCCTTCTCGCAAGGGAATGGATGCAGGCATTTGGTTGCCAGGTATGGACAGAGAGCAAACAATTGATATTGCACTTGCACTTGATATGTCAGGTTCTATTATGGACGAGATGGCACGTGACTTCCTAAGCGAAGTAAAAGGTATCATGGATCAGTACACAGACTTTAAAATCCACTTGTTCTGTTTTGATACTGAAGTACACTGCCCAGCAGTGTTTACACAAAACAACATGGACGAGTTTATGGACTATGAGCTTGGTGGCGGTGGCGGCACAGAGTTTGATTGTTGCTTTGATTATATGAAAGAAGAAGGCATTGTGCCTAAGAAGTTTATCATGTTCACAGATGGCTACCCTTGGGGCAGTTGGGGAGATGAAAACTATTGCGACACACTATTTGTCGTACACGGTGGAGGGTATGGAGGCAAGACTCCCGAATCACCATTCGGCATAACAGTGCCATATGAGAGAGAGGCTTAGTCTATGATTGAGTTACTCTTGTGGAGTTTAGTAGTTATAACATGGGCGTCATATGGATCTCATGTAATTAAAGAGTATGTGAGAAATCACACAGAATAGGAGAATGAGATGAGCAAAATTGAACCAATGATGAAGAAGCCAAGTCTATTTAGAAGGACTTTGTTCAGTCTTGTAAGTGGTTGGAGACGTGTGATGGATGTTAGATATAATCCATTAAAATATATCCCAGACCCAAGTCTACAGACATACTTTATGTTAGTTCTGTTTACTGTATGGAGTGTGTTCTTTGGCTTCTTAGCCGCAAACTATTTAGGTATATTTGGATATAGCACACTTGCAAGTATCATTATACATGTTGCAGTACTGTTGCCATTAGCATTCACTAATGCAATTTTTATTGACGCTGAAAGAGACGGGCATAAATGGCTTAAAGAATGGAAAGCAGAACAATCCAGATACAACATAGTTGCTAACAGGCTAAAAACTAAAAACTTAACAATTTGGAATCCTAATGAGGAAGCATAGTTTAAACTACAAGCTCTTAACAGTGCTTAAAACTACAAGAAGCAAGATACAAGCATCGCTATTAGCACTTGTAATTTGTTTGCTTGTTGCATTTTTTACACCTGCAGAAGCACAAGGATATGTTGCATACGCACATGAGCTACCATTTGAAGACACTGCATCACAGCCTGAGACACACAGTTTGCGATTAGGTTACATTGCTAACGGCATGTACATAGAAGCAGGTCCTATGACAGGCGGCCACAGTATGGAGATGGGTTTTAAAAAGACAAAAGGTAACTGGATCTTAAAGACCAAGTACGAAGGTGAAGAATCAAAGTACAATGAATTATTTAAAAGCAAGATAGAAACAGAAATTATATATAAGTTCGGTGAGAAATGAAAAACTCATGGCGTCTGTGGGCGAAAGCAATAGGCGAGAAGGAAGGAACGACTGATAGAGAAGCCGACAAGATAGCAATGATCAGAACTGTTATTGTGTCAGTAAACTTTATTACTTGTTTCTTTATTATAGCAGGCAATATACATAACTGGTGATATAATGGAAAGATTTTATAGACTTACGGAGGACGAATTTTTATTATTGTCTCCTGGTAAGATAAAAGATAATATGCTTATGCACAAGTTTATAATCTCAGATGCAGACTTAGTTGATTGGTTAGAAGAAAATGCACGGTTCAATTATTGTGCTGTACCTGATGGTAGCAACCATATTGTTTTCTTTAATTCACCACATAGCGGTGCAGTAGAAGATTTAAAAGCAGAATATAGAGAGGTTAATCATGCTTGATAAAAAAGTTAGAGGAATCAATAAGACCAAGTATGCCGTGCTCAAAGGGTACGGTAACTTGGCAATCCCTATGCACTTGTTAGAAGAAATTGTTACGCATTGTGTGTTAGTAGAGACACGTTATGATAGTGATAGGAACGAATCTTTCCTCAGTAAGGTATCAAGTATCAAAGACTTTGAAGTTATAACTGGCGATGAGATTGATAGCACACTGGTACAACAGTCGCTTGAAGGGGAATAATCAGGTTGACAATATGTGCATTTCTGCTATAATATACGCATAGTTTAAATAAAAAGGTAGGAATTTTTATGCACCCATACAACATTATACAGCAATTAGAAGCCGATAACAGCTCGTTAGCCAAGCAGGCTATCCTCGAGCAACATATAGATAATGTTGAACTTATTGCTGGGGCAACATATTGCCTTGATCCAATGGTAACATTTGGTGTTAAACAAGTTCCTATTAGCGAAACAGACGGACCAGGTTTATCTTGGGATGACTTTGTGTTATTAGCAATTGGTTTGATCAATAGAGACACTACTGGACATGCGGCACGTGATGCCATTATTGATGCAATGGAGCAGGCTACTAACGAACAATGGAACGATTGGTACAGAAGAATACTAATCAAAGACCTACGTTGTGGTACTGGTGCTAAATTGTTTAACAAAGTTAAGAAAAATATTATTCCATTATTCAGTTGCATGTTAGCACATGACGGTGCTAAACATCCTAAGAAGATCGCAGGAGAATGTTTCATTGAATTTAAATACGATGGTGTGCGTGTTATTGCTATTGTGCAAAATGGCCATGCTACTTTATATAGTAGAAACGGAAAGATCCTTAGTAACTTCCCACACATTAACGAAGCACTCAGCAAGCCCGAGTTTGAAGGTCTTGTTTTTGATGGCGAGGTAATGAGCGAAGACTTCCAGGCACTAATGAAACAAGTACAACGTAAAGAAGGCGCTGAAACTGACGACTGTTACTTAGCAGTGTTTGATATGCTAACGTTAGCAGAGTTTAACGGTGGTGGTGGAAACATGATTGCGTATAACAGACGTGAGCGTTTAATTAACACCAGTGCATTGTTTAGCGAAACTATTAAACTTGTAGATGCATACTTAATGGACTTAGACACTGACTTTGGTAAAGAAGAGTTTAAGACTGCAAACAAAGTAGCATTAGAACAAGGCTACGAAGGATTAATGATCAAGCCAGTTGATGCTATCTATACATGTAAACGAAGCCATGCTTGGTTAAAGATCAAACCTTTCATTGAAGTAACACTCACAGTGGTAGGCGTTGAAGAGGGTACAGGCAAAAATGCTGGTATGCTTGGTGCGTTTGTTGTTGAAGGCAATGATGATGGCAAAGACTTTCATCTTAATGTTGGTAGTGGCTTAACTGATGACATGCGTAAAGATGTATGGGCAGTTAAGGATAGTGTTATCGGACAGTTAGTAGAGATTAGAGCTGATGCGGCAACACAAAGCCAAGACGCAGATGATGTATGGAGCCTAAGGTTCCCAAGGTTTAAGACCTTTAGAGGATTTGCTCCAGGAGAAAAATTATAATGTACGATAAAAAAGAAAATAAGCAACTGTCCAGAAGAGAGACAGTTTTACTCGACCCGCTTAGTGCAAGTAAGAAGAGTGATGCTAAAAAGAAGGAAGTCAAAGAAGGAAGTTTCTATGGCTATAGAGAGAAATCGGATAACTATTATCCAGGACTGGACGACTAATGAAAATTGTACCTACAGATGATAAGTTACTATCGTGGATAGTATTTTGCCTTAAGGTAGGTGCTGTAGTATCATTAACTTTCATGTTTCCGTTGAGATGGATATTAACTCCAATATTAGGATTATGACAAAAGAACAATTAGTATTTCTATTTAACAACTTGCATTCAGAAGACAAGAACGGTAGCATAGAAGCAGTAGTGCATGATGTGAACGGTGGTACGTTTGTTACAGACAGTATTAGGTTAGACATGGATGGTGGTAGACTTATTATATCACAACAAAACAGTCCAAGTTATGAGAGCAACAAGCTCAATTGGGAAAAAGAATTAGCCTTTGTAGAGAAAGTATAATGTTTGGATTATTTAAGAAAGACCCAAGAAAGAAACTGCAAACACAGTATGAAAAGTTATTGTATGACGCAATGGTACTACAACGCTCAGGTGACATAATGGGTTACTCCACAGTAACCGAAGAAGCAAACGCGGTACTTGATCAAATTGTGCAGTTAGATGCTGAAGAGAAAGCATAATGTTTGTTAAGTTAAGAGACTGGTTAGACATCTGCAAAACACATTGGAAAGAGATATTTGCTCTTTCATTTGCACTACACTTTATAATGGATCTATTTATTATTGGACCGTTGTTCTTTCTATTAGGATACTTTTTCGGTATCAATGTGGAGGCACATTAGATGAATTGGAAATGTAAACATACATGGCGACAAAGTGCAAACAATACCAAATGGTGTTTGCTTGGTTGTAGCATAGGTGACTTCGGTACTATCTTTGCCTTCCAACTGTT
>TARA_R110001632_G_scaffold160716_3_pt1 | contig 19320 bp, 23 predicted proteins | sample TARA_R110001632 | Tara Oceans TARA_R110001632 (sample SAMEA4398266) | marine metagenome | biome: Polar Biome; feature: [SRF] surface water layer (ENVO:00010504); material: water (ENVO:00002006), including particulate matter (ENVO:01000060) such as... | depth 5 m
TTTGAAAAGTCGACCCGAAAAAATCAAAAATATTCCCGACAATAAACAAATGAAATTCTACATTCTTAGATGGCTTAAATCAAGAACTTATTGGCAGGGTGGAAATTCTGTAAATAATTATAAGATTCAAGACAATGAATTAGACGATAGACTACCCTCAGATTTATTCATTTATTCTATGGAACGGGATGAAGTTACTGAGGATTTAGGACGTGCGGGATTCAATCAATGGGAAATTGAAAAAATCAATTCTTGTATTGAGATTTCTAAATCAATGCCACTTTACTATAAAAGACTTTTTGTTTTGTATTACATAGATGGAATGACAATGTTAGAAATAGGAAACTCATGCAATCTTCCAAAGTCTGCAATTTTCACACAGCTAAAAAAAGTTCAAGCATTTTTAAAGTCTTCATTAAAATTAAACGACGAAAAAAAACTTTTGTAAACATGGAAAAGCTAATTGAAATTTTGGGAATAGCATCAACAGTTGTAATAATTATGCAGTTGTTTAGACCTTATGCTTGGTTCGTCAACAAAATAAACGGCGTAAAACCCTTCAGTTGCGAACTGTGTATGTGCTTATGGACTTACGCAGTCTATTCGGTATGTTCGTATGGATGGGGCAGTGAAATGGTCTTAGAATCGTTCCTATGCGGTTTCATTGGTTACTTAATTTCATTAAAATTTATCAAATGGTAATAACAGAAAAGGACGAACAAGCTCTTCGTCAATTAAAACGAGTAGTAGAAAAAATTATTAAACAAGGACACTTGCCTAATAACCGAGAATCTATTGATGAGATGTTTAAAGTTTGGAATTTGGTTTATAAGAAAAACGATAAAGTTACAAATTGTCCAACTTGCAGACCTAAGAAATTTGCTCAATTAAAACAGACTTACGATTTGTATGAGCTTTCGGAAAAATGGAATCGGAAGTTAAAAGTAAAATCGAAACCAAAAACTAAATCAAAACAAAAATTGAAATAATGAATTACTGTTATAGAAAAAATTTATTAGAGTGGGCAGAATTTCCAGAATACGATATGTTATGGACTGACCCACCTTGGGAAGAAAAAATGGTTAAATTTTTCAGAACTCAAATGAAAAAAGATTTTGGAAGTTCTGATGATTTTAACATTACAGAAATTCTTGAACACTTGGCAAAGTTAGCAGATAAAACCAAACCTTTGTTCGTTGAGTATTCAGTTAAAGGACACGAAAGAGTTATCGATATTATGAAAGCTTTTGGTCATACTCATAAAATGACTTGCACACAAATTCAATCAACGAAACTTCCCTATATAATTATGGTCTTCAACACGGACTATAAACTTCCGTTAGGATTAAAAGGATTCGATTCGGTTAAACATGCAGTAAACGTTTTAAAACCTTCAAGAGTATTTGACCCGTTTGCGGGAATTGGATTAACAGCAAAAGCTGTTATTTCTCAAGGTTCATTTTACATCGGTAGTGAGATTAATCCTAAAAGATTTAAGAGATTAGAAACAATAGTTGAAAAAGCAAATGACAAATTACAATCTAGAATATAGCCATATTTATATTGACGAAATTTTTGGTCAAGAACACTTGCAAGGGATAGAAATATTAAATGCAATGATCAAAGAACTTAAAGATTTGAATAAGTCTTACAATCTTATCAGCATGGTAGACGATTACTCTCCAAGAACTGAAGACAAATTTGATTACGATGCTTTCCTTAATCAGTTAATAAATGCGGGAGCTGAACCAGATGTCATTATTAGAGAGTCTGCATTACTAAGAGCTAATATAACATTGTTAGGTCAAATGAAAGATTCAAAACTTCGTCGTAATTTGGTTTCGTATTTGAAAAAAAAAGAAATGCATCCTTGCAGTTTATTCGTTGCTACATTTTATGCTATTAGATTAGGATTGTTGAGCTCTGAAATTTCATGTGTTCATATCAACAATGACTTTGCACCATCGGAAAGCATTATAAACATCCTTCCAATGCGGTTTAAAGCATCGGAGAAGAACGCAATTAAAATTTTGACAAAGATATACGGTAACGATATAAAGAAATCAATACAAACGATTTATTTCGAGGAAGGAAATGACACTAAAGAACTTATAAAACAAATCTCATGGAGCAAAAAGATTGGGACAGATTCGACCCTTACACTTACTTAGAAGATAATTACAAAACTGTTCATAGTGCTGACGTTATTACGATGGCAAGAATGGTAGAAAAATATATTGAAATAGGAAAGAATGACAACGTAATTTTAGAAGTAGGTTCAGGGCCTAATTTGCTACCAATCCTTATAGCTTTACCATTTGCAAAATCAATCACTGTAATTGAATACGGTCAGATTAATTTAGATTACCTAAATCTTTGCAAAAATCACATACCAATTGTATTTAAGAAATGGATAAAAGTATTGAAATATTTGTATCCACAAATCTATCAACGTTTCAATTTTTCAATAGAAATACAAAAAAAATTAAACATTAATTTTGGTACAGTTTACGCGCTTCCAAGTGATTGTTACGATATAGTTTCTATGCATTACGTTGTTGAGTCAATTACAAATGAAAAGAATCAGTTTGATAAAGGTTGTAAGTCTGTGTCAAATGCTTTAGTTCATGGTGGTACTTTGATGGCATCTTTCATGTTAGGCTCAAATGGTTATTCTGTATCAGAATTAAATTTTCCAGCTATTGGAATTGAAGTAATGGATATACATAAAAGTTTTGGTGGATTCATGAGAGACTTGCAATTCATAAAATCTAAATCAATAAGAAAAGGATACGATGGTATCGCAAATTTAATAGCTAAAAAAATATAGATATGAATAATGTCAAAGTATGCATACTTAATCACTACACAAGAGACTGTTCAAAACTATTGGAAAGAGTCAAATCGCTTGGATGCGATGTCGAAGTTTTTACAGATACCACCAACTACTATCAGAAACGAAACGAAAACAGATATCTTGGATTGAATCACAATGTACTTTCGTGTTTAGAACATGAGTGCGAACAAGAATGGAAACTGATTATACATGACGATTTAATCTTCGACGACAAGTTGTTTGAGAACATCGAGTATGTACTTCAGTTCGCACCTAAGACATTTGTTTCTTTTTTTAATCCCCGTAATCAAACGTACAGAAATGTGAATGCTAAAGGAAAACACGTACTTAAAGCATTCATAAAGTTCTGGCCTCAATGCATGGCTTTTAATTCTAAAGAAATTCCCGAACTAGTTGATTTCTTTTACGAGCATTCAGACATGGGTAAAATTTCAGAAGATACAATTATGGTTCGATACTTATCAGAATACAAAATTAGAATGTATGGAATCGTGCCGAGTTTAGTTCAGCATGATTTAGAAGATAAATCAGTTTGCGGGAACGGCCCTATGATTGGAAAAAACAGAAGGGATTCAGAACTATACAATCCAGATTTTGACCCGAAAGAAATTGATTGGATAAAAGAGTTTGAGGATCCAGTTATAGATAACAAATTGTATTTAGACAATAAAGGAATCAAAAATTTATGAGACTATATTTAACCGATAACGTTTGGGATTCAGCACTGAAAAGAATTAATAGGATTTTCGATGAGTTCGATAATGTAATGGTTTCTTATTCGGGAGGGAAAGATTCATGCGTAATTTTCAATTTAGCATTGAAAGTTGCTAGGGAAAGAAATCGTCTTCCACTTACAGTAATGTTTATAGACCAAGAAGCTGAATGGCAGGCAACTATTGATAACGTTAAAACAATAATGGAAAGCGATGAAGTAAATCCACTTTGGTTGCAAGTTCCGATTCAAATATCTAACGGGACATCTGCCGATAAAGATTGGTTACAAGTTTGGGGAGATGGAGAAGAATGGATGAGAGAAAAAGACCCCATCTCAATTAAAGAAAACGTTTACGGAACTAACAAGTTCTATGACATTTTTACAAAAGCTATTGGTTATCATTTCAAAGGAAAACCAGTAGCCAATTTGGGTGGAGTTCGAACGGAAGAATCGCCAACAAGATTTGCAGCGCTTACAACGGCACTAACATATAGAGATATCACTTGGGGAAAGAAACTAAACGAGAAAGAAAATCAATATACTTTTTATCCAATTTACGATTGGACTTACACAGACGTTTGGAAAGCTATATTTGATAACGAATGGATATACAATAAAGTCTACGATTATCAATATCAATATGGAGTTCCAATCCATAGCATGAGAGTTTCAAGTCTTCATCACGAAACGGCAGTTGGATGGTTATTCATAGCTCAAGAAATTGAGAAAGAAACTTGGAACAGATTATCGAAACGATTGAGCGGAGTATCAACTGCGGGAAGAATGGGAAAAACCAATTTCTTTGTCAAAGAATTACCCTACATGTTTAAAGATTGGAGAGAGTATAGAGATTACTTAACGTTAAAGATTACTTCGGATAAACATCGACCAATCTTTGAAAAGAAGTTCGATGCGATGGATGCAACTTATAAAAGTTTGAATCCCGACCATATCAAAGAACTACATAAAGTTCATGTAGCTTCATTAATAACCGGAGATTATCATTTCACTAAAGTAGGTAATTGGGAAAATAAGTTTGATGTCGTTACATGGAGAAAATGGAAAGCGGGAAAGAATCCAAGACATGCTAAAATTAATAAGTACATACTAAACGATTTGAATTATGAAGATTAAAAAAGACCCCGTTGACAATGTTCTACGAGTTCCGATTGAAAAAGTAACGGCTAACGATTACAATCCAAATTCAGTAGCAAAGACCGAAATGAAATTACTTTACACAAGTATTCAACATGACGGTTACACACAGCCCGTAGTTACCATTTACGACAAACCTACGGACACTTACGTTATAATCGATGGTTTCCATCGTTACTTAACAATGAAGACTAACAAGGACATCTATGAACGTGCGGGAGGTTTGTTACCAATTGTAGTTTTGGACAAAGAAATCAATGATAGAATGGCAAGTACTGTCCGACACAATAGAGCGAGAGGGAAACACGCAGTAACTGGAATGGCCAGTATGGTATTTTCGATGCTTGATAATGGATGGGAAGATTCAAGAATTTGCAACGAGCTTGGAATGGAACCCGAAGAACTTATAAGATTAAAACACGTTACGGGATTCTCAAAATTATTCGAAGATGTGGAATACAAGAAATCATGGGTAACAAAGAAAATGGTACAACTTAAAAAAACACAACAAGATGGCGAAAAAGAAAATTGAAAAGAAGATTGCAGAACTTAAATCAAAAGAAGTAAGTTTATCAAGAATCAAACCTTATTGGAGAAATCCAAGAAACAATGACAATGCTGTTGAGGTTGTAAAAAAGTCGATGGATGAGTTTGGTTATTTACAACCAATCGTAGTAGATGAGAACAATGTGATAATTGTAGGGCATACAAGATACCGAGGTCTTCTACAATTAGGTTACACTCATGCATCAGTTGCAGTCTTCACAATGTCAGATGAAAAAGCAAAGAAGTATAGAATTGCTGATAACAGTTCGGGAGATATAGCAACATTTGACACAGATGCTTTGATTCAAGAAATGAGAGAGATTGGAGACATTGAGGATTTCTCACAATATTTTGACGATTCGATGGATGTCGAAAAATTGCTTTCAGATTCAGTTGGAATCACTTCATACAAAGAAGTAACTGAAAACGACATCGACAAGAAATCTGAACAAATGGACGGGAAATTTGAAGGAATGAATGAGCAAATTGACAGTGGGTTGTTATTAGTAACTTGTCCCCATTGTGCCGAAGATTTCCATATACGTAAGGACGAAACTAAAATATAATACCCCTAAAATCCACAAGGACGAATGCTAACGAATCAGAACAATGAACAATGTCGTACCATAAAGGGGGTAAGCCGTTCGTCCAATAGAAGCAAATGTCTAAAAATTAATCATCAGTTTGATTAAAAATTAATCAATCAATAACAGCACAGTAACAGCAGAAGTCTATGGTAAACATTTTAATATTTTCTTGGATTTTTGGATTTGTCGTTGTACTTTATATTGCATACCAAAATATAGAAAAATGAAAAGAGAAGAAATAATCCACAGTTTTAAAGGAATCAAAATAGCAGTTGAGGTTGGGGTGCTTCGAGGAAGGTTTGCATCTCACATGGCAAAGTTAGATTTAGACGAGTTACATTTGATTGACCCTTGGAAACCGTTCGAAGATTATCCTAAAAAAACGAAAGCCGATTGGGATAGAAACTATGAGTTCGTACAAAAGAAATTCATAATGAATCCAAAGGTCACTTTACATAGAACTGATTCGGTCACGGGTGCTAAACAATTTCCCGATGAGCATTTCGATTTAGTCTACATAGATGCAAGTCATAAATACGATTCGGTTAAAGTAGACATTGAGACTTGGTTACCGAAAGTAAAAAGTGGAGGAATAATTGGCGGTCATGACATAGACACAAAAGGAGTTCTTAAAGCAGTTGGTGAAGTATTTACTAAATGGATTGAAACTACTGAATACGATGAGAATACGAAAGGCTTGAAAATGGCAAAGAGTTGGTTCGTTACTAAACAATAGAAATCATGGGAGCAAAAGACATTGAAGAGCACCAGTTTCCTAAAGGGATTAGTGGAAACCCAAAAGGTAGACCTAAAAAATATACAACGTTATTAAAGGAACACGGCTACAAAGTTTCCGAAATCAATGATACCATCCAAGTCATGATGGCTATGTCCGTAGCAGACCTCTCAATCATCATTAAGGACGACAAGGCAACTGTTATGGAACGTACTATCGGTAATGCGATGTTAAAATCATTGAAGAAGGGTAGCTTGTATTCTCTTGAAACATTATTGAGTCGCGCATTCGGTCAACCTAAACAAGAAGTGGCAACAGAAATCACAATGCAACCGCCTTTATTTCCAGATGTAGAATACAATAAGAACAATGTTTCAAAGGACGACAGCGATAAATAAGATACTCGCGATACCAACCCGCAAGAAGATTATTCAAGGCGGTACATCAGCGGGGAAGACTTTCGGAATAATACCGATACTTATTGATATGGCTATTAAATATCCCAACAAAGAAATAAGCATCGTTTCAGAATCGTATCCACATTTGCGTAGGGGAGCTATGAAAGATTTCCAAAAAATAATGACCGAAACTTTACGATGGAGACCAAAGCAATGGCATGGAACGTTAGCTAGATATACATTCTCCAACGGTAGTTATATTGAATTTTTCTCAGCAGATTCAGAAGCGAGACTTCGTGGTGCAAGACGTAATATTCTCTATGTTAATGAAGCGAATGGAATACCATTTGAAGCTTATTACCAATTAGCTATTAGGACGAATGAAGACATCTTTTTGGATTTCAATCCGTCAATGCAATTTTGGGCTCATACCGAAGTTGAACCTTACGACGATGCAACCTTGATTAAATTAACGTATAAGGATAATGAAGCTCTTGACGATACAATTGTTAAGGATATTGAGTCAGCAAAAATCAAAGGCGAAACCTCAGATTATTGGAGAAACTGGTGGTTGGTCTATGGTTTGGGAGAAATCGGAAATTTACAAGGCGCGGTGTTTTCTAATTGGAGTGCAATTGATAAAATACCAACATCAATAGATGAAGATGGGAATGAAATAACCGAAGCAAAGCTATTAGGTTATGGATTAGATTTTGGTTATTCAAGTGACCCTAATGGAATCGTAGCTTTATACAAATGGAATGGTAAGTTAATTGTGGATGAGTTGCTATGTCAAAAAGGAATGTCCAATAAAGAAATCGCAACGTTCTTAAATGAGAATTGCGAAAAAGGATTTACCATTATAGCAGATTCGGCAGAGCCTAAATCAATCGATGAGATTTTTGGATACGGTGCAAATATCTACGGTGCTAAAAAAGGATCAGATTCAATTGTATTCTCAATCCAATTACTTCAACAATATGAAATACTTGTAACGACCCGTTCTTTAAATCTTATAAAAGAATTGAGAGGTTATTTATGGGCTAAAGACCGCAATGGTAACACTACAAACAAACCTTTGGCGCACGTTCCCGACCACTGTATTGATGCGCTTAGATACATCGCTATGGACAAACTGGGATATGACAACGATTCGACTTGGTCAATTCATTAAACAGATTAACATAAAATCGCTTTAATAAGAAAAGGTATTCTATGGATTATAGCGGTGTCACGTTTGGATTAGACGTGTTGATTAGTGTTACTTTCGGAGCGGGTGGAGCTTTGGCAGTTTGGTTCAAACTGAAAGGAACGGTTAAAATTATAGAAATAGAATTAACTAATTTTAAAACAGAACTCACGGATTTGAAAACTGAAAAGAAAGACGGGAATAAGCATATTCACAATCGAATAGATAGTCTTAAAATAGTCGTTGAAAAAAACCGAGAAAATTCAGATAATGGAATCAACGCTATGACTGCCAACATGAATGCAATGGAGTTGAGAATCATTAAGGCAATTCACGAAATAAAATAATTATGAAAAGATTGAAAGGTAACAGGAAATTAATCTTCGCATTTATCCTTACGATATTAGCGACAGGATTTGCTTATGTAAAATCAGTTGAGTTCAATGATTGGGCTGAGTTCATGATTTGGATTTATGGAAGTTATGCAACTACAAATGTAGGAGAGTATTTCAGTAAAGCACTTACTAAAAAGGAATTATAATGAGATTAAAGTTACCTACCAAATGGAGCAACATTACATTAGGTCAATTCATTCAGATATTAGATTTACCCGAAACGTCGAACAAAGTAAACGACTTCATTTATAAGTTAAGTATTTTAAGTGGAAAAGATTCAGAGCTCATAAAAGATAAAGTCAAAACAAAAGACCTTAGAAAATATGGGAAGCAATTAGCTTTCATGTCTGAAATGCCAAAAGCTCGTAAGGTCAATTGGTTCTTATGGAAATTTCGTTTCTACAAGCGTTTAAGTTTGGACGAAACGACATCCATGCAAGTGGCTGACATAATGCAACAGAGCAACGGAGAATCGAATGAGGGGGCAAAAATGCTTGAAGTGTTATCGACATTATATTACACTGGTAAGGATTCAGAATATAATTCAGACCGACACAAAAAAATGAAAAATGAATTTGAAGATTTGCCATTTACATTAGCTTATAGTTCAAGCGTTTTTTTTTTGATTGGATTGACGGAATATTTTCCAAACGTTTTAAAGGTCTTTTCGAACAAGATGCAGAACATGACGATTCGCCAAACGGAAGACCTACAAGAGAAGATGCAGAATATGAAAGAGAAAAAAGAGTTAAGAAAATTTTTCAATGGTACGATTTCATAATGGGGTTAGCTAATGGTAATCCGTTAGATTTTGAGAAAGCCAGTAGAATGACATTTATAGAAGGATGTGTTTACTATGGTTACATGAAACAATTTAAGAACAAATGAAACTAATTGAAATACTTGATACAATTGAAACGTGCGTAGACACCGTTCCAACCGTAAAGGAATCCACTGTATGCACAATGGAAGACATGATTATTCGGGTATCAGAAAAAAAGAATCGTTACATAGGGGCTTTCATTATCTACGATCAAAATCAAATTAGAACTGGGGAATCTTCGGTAACTATTCCAATCACAATCGTATTTGCTGACAAATTAAGAACTAACGATAACAATAAGAAATACATTCATTCAAATACTTTAAGCACTTCAATTGATGCAATCAGCCTTTTAAGGGTTAAGATTAATGAGATTGGATGCGATGGTCTCAATGACTGTGTTCAAGAATTATGGACAGAACAATTTAGCGATGCACTTTTAGCAGGTACAAAATTGGATTTTACAATACAAGCAAATCTTAACGGGTTTTGCGATATACTTTAATAATTAAAAAAAAATGGCTTTAAAAATTTACAGAAAAGGAAATGTTCTCGTATGTGACGACGGGACAGAATCATTAAGAATCAATGGGACTTTCTCAGCTTATTCACTTGACACTTTAAATGAAGTTGTCACAATCAATGAACTTGGTAACGAACATAAAACAATCAGTGCATATTCAGTAGATTGTCAAGACAACAAAGGAAATGGTTTTGAGAATTTTGAAGCTCTCGACAATTATTTATCAGTGAATACAAATTTTAGTGGTTTACTTGGTGGAGAAACGTCAACACCAATTGAAGGTGGTTTTACAGCACGTTAAAAAATGGCGAAAGATTTGGAAGATAAATTACGTAAATGGGGGGAGGACAATATTGCTACCGCTATTTCAATAATCAACAAATCTGGAAAATCAAGTTCGGGAAAACTTGCAAACTCATTAAGATTCGATATTAAACGGGATGCGGAAGATTTGATTCTACAAGTTTACGAAGCACCGTACGGGGTATTTGTCCGAAAAGGAGTTAAAGGTTCACAGTCGTCTTCTAAAGCACCAAATTCGCCATTTAAATACACTACTAAATTCCCACCAAAAGGAGCTATTGATAGGTGGGTTGTTCAGAAAGGGTTAAGCGGGGCAAGAAATAAGAAGGGTCAATTCATTCCAAGGAAATCTTTAACGTATTTGATTAGGAGAAAAATTTTCAGATTTGGTATAGCCCCGCTTGATTACTTTAAGACTTTTGAGGATTCAATAAATCTTCTAACAGGTATCGTAACTGAAAACCAAAAACAAGAAATATTGCTTTTAATAGAAAGCACTCTAAATGATAACCGAACTTAACGTCTTACCAGTTTTATCTCCCGCATTTAATAAGAATTTATTGAAGGTTGAGTCCGACCAAATCAACAATGAGAATTTTAGTTATTTATTCGACACGTTAACTTATAGAGTTCAGATTCAATCATTAGGCGATGCTGTAAATGGATTTCCTGCGTATTCGGGATTCATATCTTTATGGACTGTAAATGCTACTCAAAATTATAAGCAAGGAGATTCGGTTGTATTCTTTGATTTGATTTCGGGAACTTACACGGGAGTTTATAAAGTATTAGCCACACCTAACAATGATATAGTAATCCTTGATTCTCCATATTTAGGTGTAAGTTATTTTCAACAAACTAATTGGCTGTTTAAAATTTCAAGAAATAAACTTCCAGTTAGTCCAGATGGGACTGCAACCTTCAATGCAAATGGTTTTGCTTCGGGTTTAGTTGGTCTTAGATTTACGCTTAACGATTTTGGAATGTTTAACGTGGCAGAAAATTTTGCTGAATTTGAATATCTAACATCCGAAGAATTTTATTCTCCAATTATAGGAAACGTAATCGGTGCAGATGGAATTAACGCTTCTTTACTTTCTCCTTCAAGACAAATACCTATCGGTTCGATTATTCAATTAATTCAAGACAGCGGTTCTACATACAATGGCATTTGGGAAGTTGTAGGATATAATAGCGGTAACATGATAATTAGCGCACCTTACACGTCTTCTTACCTTGGTTCGTACGTTGTTAACGTTTTACCAAAAGACGCTCTTACAGAGCTTAATTATGAAAACATCAAAGGATATTTTTATGCATTTAATGGAGCTTTACCTAAACATGAAGTTCTTAGATTTGACGATTTAATTTACGATGCAACATCATTTCAACCCGCAAAGTTTTTAACAACCGTTCCAAATGATACTAAAATGAGAATTGATTCGAAAGGATATATTCAATTCTTTCAATCTGATAGACTTTCATGTACTCAGTATGTAATTGACGTAACTGATTCTAGCGGATTAATTCAATCTTACATAGTAAACTTAAATGGATTTACGGATGAAGTTCTTGGCATTTCAGTAGGTGCGGGAGATTTGAATCAAATACCACAAAGCGAATTTGAATCTTATCCGTTAGGAAGAGGATTTCCTGTAATTCAAGAATGCGATAAATCTTATGAAGTTTATTTAATAGGAACTACTGGATGCGGAGTCGGTGGTGTTCAGTCAGTTGGTTTCGACAATCCATTAGGAGCGCAAATTTTAAACAGTTCATATTGGACTTCTCAACAATGGTCAAGTTTTCAAATTCAAATCATTGATTTTCAAATAGGTGGAGTAGCCCAAGCGGTTTATCCTACTGCTAATAATTATACGGCAAATACAGTTACAAGTCAATCTTCTTATGAAGCTATTTATCCATTTGAACTTAATGCACAAACGGGAGGTGTTCTAAATGTTGTAGCTCCATCTGTTATTTCTAATTTGAATTATGCATTTGATTTTGATATAGATTTTGATTTGGATTTCAAATTAAGAATGAGATACGTAATAAATCCATTAATTTCTCAGTTTGGTGCACCTCAAAAAATTCTAGATGTTACATACAATTGGGATTCAGAAAACTGTCAATTCTATTATTTATTAAATGACGTTTCTTCTAAGGGTGGTTTTCAAGGAATCGTAAATACAGGATTAACTACCATAGAACTCTCAGAACATAAGAGTTTTAAAATGGATTGGTCATGCTGTACTTACACAGGTGCAAGACTTATTTTTCAAGACAGGCTCGGTTCGATGGCGGGATTCAATTTTGAATTGAAACAGTATAACGACATGGAAGTTTCTACGGATGGATTTGAGAGCGACAATTTTGACATTAACACAAGTATAATAGATAGAGGATTTACGACCATACAAACATCCTACACCCATAAATTGACTATCAATTCAGATTACATTACAGAAGCTGAAATGAAATATTTAAAAGAATCGTTTTCAAGCCCTAATATTTTTGTTCAATATTTTGAAGGAATTGCTTCTTGTATAATTTTACCATCAACTCAAAGAATTACAACCAAAGAAAATTCAGACTTGATTCGTGTTACAATGGAAGTGCAATTAAATGGAACTAATTATAGCCAAAGAAACTAATGGAGTTAATCACAGAACGCGGACGTCTTGACCTTTACGACGATTTTTCATGGTCTCTAAATTACAAAACTGCGGACGTTGTAAACTTAACGGGAAGAAAAGCATCGTTTACAAAGACGGTATCAATTCCTTACACTAAAAACAATAGAGCCATTTTCCAAGGGCTTGACGAGTGGAACGTTGATAACGTTGGGTACAACACTAAGAGTTCATTAGATTGCTTTATAACGCACAATGGACGTACTCAGATGCGTGGTCAATTAATCATTTTGAAATTTTCAAAATTAAAAGAACAAGAAAAAATTGAAATCCAAATTATTTCAAGTATTAAAACATTGGTCGGAGCTTTAAAAAAAATAAAACTTAATACGTTAGATTTTTCTAAATGGAATCATGAATACACTATGCCTAACATTTATAACAATTGTGTTTACGGCACTACATATTTAGATGGTATCCAAACAGTCTTACCACAAGGTAGAGGATATGTATATCCACTTATTGATTTTGGTAAAGACGATTTACCATCAGAAACTCAATGGAAAGTAACAGATATGCGTCCTTGTTTATATTTGAAAGAATATGTGGATACGATATTTAGGTTTGCTGAAAAAACTTATACAAGTGATTTTTTTGATAGTCCTTATTTTCGTTCAATAGCTTTAGAGAATACCGTGACATCAGTTAAACTCAGTCAAAATGAATTAAATGCAGAAGCGACAGAAGTTGAAAACACAGTTGGATTTAAAACTTATACTGATAATGGTAACGGTGCGCCTATACCTCCTAACGTTTCATTGGTCGGTGGAGACCCCGCATTTCCTTTGGGTGCTCAATGGTCTGACCAATATACATCAATGAATTTTACTAATGAAATAACTGACCCTTTTGGACAGTGGGACATTACAGGAAATGGAATTTTCACAGCAAATCGTTCGGGTACATTTACTTTCAGATTGGACATGGAGTTTTACCATGAATATACAGCCGATTTTCAAGCACAAGAAACTTACCAATTCTTATTTAATATTGGTTCTCAATACGGAGTTTATGACTTAAATACTTTGCAAGTAGAAGCTAACCATTTCATTCAATTAATTAAGAACGGAAGTATAATATCTTCTGAATTTGCATTTACAGAGCTTCCATCGCAAACAGTAACGATTAATACAACCCCTTGGAATTTAGCAGGGACTAATCCTGTCACTGGTCTTTTGCCTTACATTTGGACTGACACAGGATTAAGAAATCAAACGATACAATTAACTGTTGATTTAGTTCAAGGCGACACCGTTAATTTCAGAACATTGGATGAAGCCCGTCAAGACGTAGCTCCCGTTGACACTCAAGCTATAATACATCGTTTTAATGTTTTGAATACAACTTGCAACGTAACGTTAGACCAATCCATAATACGTGAGGGAGACCTTGTAAGTTTTAACAATTATGTACCCGATGTTAACGCAGATAAATTTATTGAATCTATTTTTAATACTTTCAATATGTGGGTAATTGACGACCCCTTCGATGCTAACAATATTATAGCCGAACCAAGAACCAATATTTTCAATGGGAATAGCTATTTAGATATGTCTAAGAAATTGGACATTTCAAGATTAATTGATTCAGATTATTTAGCTGACAAACTTCCAAGTGTTTATCAATACAAATTCAAAGCTAGTGACGATTTATTAAATGATATAGATAATAGAAGTGGATTTCCTTACGCTGATTTTAACTCTGTCGTTGATATAGAATATGCTGATAAAACGTTAGTAATTCCAACTGAATTTTCTCCAATTATCTCTCAAAGAAAAAATGGATTGTACTATCCTTTAGAGTATAAACTTAATGGCGCTGTCAAAGAAAACATTGGAGCTTTTTTGAAAATTGGATTTGTCAATAGAGAGAATCAAGAATTTCAAATACTTGATGAGTTATCAGTTGTAACAAACGTTCCTTCGTATAATAGAATAAGTGAATTTAACGACGTAAGCAATCCTAATTATTCTTTGACATTTGGGGATGCAGATGAAAAGATAGGGCTTCTATCGACTCCTTATTGGACTCTATACCGATTATTCCATCAATTAACGGAAGAGGAAAACACTCGGCACGGTTCTAAAATAATTACAGCTTATTTTAATCTAAATGAAAACGATATTGCAAATCTTAATTTGACAATTCCTTGGTTCGTTAATGGTGTTTATTATAGAATAGTAGAAATATCTAATTTTAATCCATTATCTAACCAAAGTACCAAAGTTTCGCTTTTACAAATAGAGCAACCTAAATTTGATTTTACTTCGAATCAAATGATTTACAAAATGTCAAATTTATGGACTCCAGTTATATCAGACAACAATAAACAAATACTTAAAACCCTACAAGATTATGTTCAGCCTAGTTAATATAAACGAATTACCACAATGGTTTAGAGAATTAGGTTCTACCGACTGGTTCATAATAGATGTCGTAGACCCCGATTCTCCTACTGGATTCAAATCCTATAAAGTAAACAAATCAACGTTAGGATTTCCTGTAAATTCTGGTCAAACTTATACTGCTAGAAGTTTCAATTTTAGTAGATACATAGAAGCAGACGTAATCACTCATTTAGAGTTAGCTGACCTAGTAGCAACACTTATTACTGATTTGCAAACTGCGGGAGTAATAGATTAAAATTTAAAAGATGGCGACAGAAGATGTTACGATAGAGATTAAGATACAGGCATCGAAAAGTGCCAAGACTTTAAAAGAGTTAGCAAAATCGGGGGAGGATTTAGCTGACACTTTAGCAGACTTGTCAACAACTGACAAAAATTTTAAGAAATTAAATAAAGCTCTCGACGAAACTAATAATCAATTTAACGATTTATTGGTTACTTCTGACAAAGCTCTTTTGACATTTGGCGAACTTGAACTTGCACAAGAATCGTTAATTGCAGAATTGAAAGAAACTGACAGAGGTTCAGAACGGTTCAAAATACTTCAACAAGAAATAGTCCAAGTAAATAAAGAGATAGGTAACACTGAGTTAGGTCTTGTTGGATTGAACTCAGAAGACGTTGCGGGTGCATTTGGTCAACTTACAGGAGCTGTTGGTACAATTACATCGTCGTTTGTTTTATTAGGCGGTGAAGGCAATCGTACGATGGAAGAAATCGGTGCTAACATTGAACAAGCTGTGGGAATTTCACAAGCTTTTAATGGAGCAGTTGAAGGGATTTCAGCGGGTACAAAACTTTGGAAAAATTATAAGAAAACATTAGAGAAAAACGCCATAGCTGCGAAAATCATGGCTGTTGTTCAAAAGGCTCTTAATTTTGTAATGAAGGCCAATCCTGTTTTTTTACTTATTGCAGCCTTTACGGCTCTTCTAGGATTATTTGCTCTTTTTTCAGCTAATACAAATGATGCTGAAAAAGAATCCGAAGACTTAAATAAGTCATTAGAAAAACAAGCAAGAGGATATGAACAATTGGTTAAGCGATTGGATGAGTTGGACAAAGCTCGTCAAAATGAATTAGATAACAATAAGATTTTATTGTCTTCAGAAGCCGAATTGATAAAATCAAAAGGTATTTTAACCGAAGCTGACAAGGAAAGACTTAAACAAATTGGGGAAGACGTCAATCAAATTGAGCTTGATAAACTTGATTCGTCGATAACAACTACTACTGATAAATTTGGAGCTCTTGGGACTCAAATCGAAACTCAATTTAAACAAATTGATGCGACAATTAGAGCGACCGCTTGGGAAGATGGTATTAACAATACCGATTATAAGAAAATTCGACAAAAGAATACTGATTTAAAAAATAGTTTAAAGGAACTTTTAAAAGAAGGATTCACTCCCGAAAATGTAGATGCGCAAATTTCAGCTATCAATAAATTAGAAGCTAAACAAAATCGATTTATTGAAACACTACAAAGAAACTCTTTAAAATTAGGTTCAGCAGAATTAGAAATTTTTGAAAAGTCACAAGAACAAGCTTCAAATTTATCTGATTTATTAGGTTCGTTGGATGAGAATGCTGTCAACTATAAAAATACATTATCTGAAAAAGTAGTCGTTACACAGCTTCAAGAAGATGCTACTCAAACCGCAATAAATGTTCAAGTAACCCAAGATTTGGCAGATGCTGAAACTCGACGTGAAGAAAGAGCAACAGCCCGTGCGGAAAAAAAGAAATCTGATGCAGAAGCAGAAAAACGTAGAATTATAGACCTTGCTAAATTTGAAGAAGAATTATTTCAAGAAAATTTAGCAAGTGATGAAGAACGTACAGTCCGTAAGTTGACGTTAGAACTTGAAGCGAATATTCTACGTGCCGAAACTTTAATAAAGGATGAGGATAAATTACAGAAGGCATTAAAGCAATTGAAACAACAAACCTTTAATGAGATTGAAAAACTTGAAAATGCCGAAATTGAATTAAACAAAGAAAAAGCTCAGGCATTGATAAATGCTAACAAGACAACAAGTCAAGCGTTACTGATCCTTGAACAGCAACAAGCTCTTGTAAATGCTGAATTTATTGACGACGAAATCAAACGTGAAAAAGCTAAAAGCAATATTCTAAAAAAATTAGCTAGCGTAAGAATTGGTCAAATAAAGACAGCATCGGAAATTGAGTTACAAAATTTGGAACTTACGGAAAAACAACGTCTTGAAATAATAAAGAAAACTGAACTTGCAATTTCTGAAATCAAAGCAGAAGAAGTAGCAAAACAACGTGAGATAACGACGACTGCCGTAGAAGAAGATGCAGAACTTAGAGAGCAATTAATAGAAGCGGGGTTCCAAGCATTAACAGCAATTGCTGATGCAGCGTTTGAAATTGCATCTATAAATCGTCAACAAGAATTTGATAGAAGAAACGAAGAACTTAAATCTCAATATGAAACTGAAAATGAGTTATTAAAATCTCAATTGGAAAGAGGTACAATTACCCAACGTAAGTTTGATAGAGAATCGGTAAAGTTGGAAAAGGAGAGAATTAAAGCCGAAGAAGCATTAAAGAAAAAAGCATTTCAAAAAGATAAAGAAGCTAAGATAGTTCAAGCTGCAATAAATGGGGCTTTGGCTATTACTCAATCATTTGCTCAATTAGGGCCTGTTGCTGGAGCTATTGCAGCCGCACTTGTTTCTTTGACTACTGCATTACAAATTGGAATAATATCAAAATCTAAATATGCAAGGGGTGGAATTTTGCAAGGGCCTTCACATTCCGAAGGTGGAATCAAAACTGCGTACGGAGAAGTTGAAGGAGGGGAAGCTGTCATAAATAAAACATCAACTGAACTTTTCAGAACAGAATTGTCTGCAATAAATCAAGCGGGTGGCGGTGTAAGATTTGCGCGTGGTGGAATCCTTGGTAATGCTAAAGATAAATTAAATGAGCCTAAAAGAATATCTGAAGCTTTAGAAAATTTAGACGAAACTTTGAGTCGACCAATTAAAGCATTTATTACAGAAACTGACTTGTCAAATTCGTTAAATCGTAAGTCAGCATTGGAGAATAATGCTTCTTTATAATTGATTAAATTTTAATCAAAATCATGATTAAAAATTAGACATTTGCGTCTAATGGCATATCGCACTATACCCAATATGGTACGACCCGAAAGCATAGTCTATGCCACTGAGCATACTTTAAAATGCAAAATCGACCGTTTGTTTTATTGGTAAATTATGTTATGTGATTTTCTTTTATACTTGAATTTGAGAAGATTGGTAAAATTTAAAAAATTGAAAAAATCTTTATAGTTTACGACTTTTTTTAACCCAATCGCTTTTAAAACTATGGAGACATACAACGGACTTCCCCTTCTAAAAATATCGCTTGAATCTGACATTCATGGAGTTGACAAAATTTCACTTGTTGACTTCCCTGCTATCGAAGAAAATTGGTTAGCATTTTCAAAAGGAAAAACTGTCGACGAATATTTGTTCGCTCATTTAGCTGAACAAAAATTAGCAGGGCCTTTGTTAATTCCCGATATTAAAATTCTGCGTGAAGACAAAGAAGGGAATCGATTTTATGTTGAGTTTCCTAAAAATGTCATTAAACAAATTGCTGAAAGATTCAATAAGAATCTTAATGGTGGTAAATGGAATATTGACCATAATGAAAACGAACTTGTTGAGGATGTTTACGTTTCTGAGAATTGGATAATAGACGATTCTAATTTTGATAAATCTAAAAAGTTTGGTCACAATCTTCCAGTAGGAACTTGGTACGGAATTGTCAAAGTTGATAATTCAGAAGTTTGGGAGAATAAAATTGTGTCCGGAGAACTTAAAGGATTCTCTGTTGAATTGCTCTCGGGGCTTCAATTGTCCATCGACCGCACAATCCAAAACGACTTGTACGAAAGTCACGTAGAAAGCATCCTAGACACTTTAGGAGAGACCGTAGGAGAACATTGG
>TARA_R110001632_G_scaffold169592_1_pt1 | contig 19226 bp, 14 predicted proteins | sample TARA_R110001632 | Tara Oceans TARA_R110001632 (sample SAMEA4398266) | marine metagenome | biome: Polar Biome; feature: [SRF] surface water layer (ENVO:00010504); material: water (ENVO:00002006), including particulate matter (ENVO:01000060) such as... | depth 5 m
AAACCTGCTCATAACGTGACTGTTGATGGTTTTTTTATGGACATCACAGAGGTTACCAATAAACAATTTAAAGCATTTATTGATGCTACAAAATATACTACGGTTGCTGAAAGAGAAATAGATTGGGAAGAAATGAAACTACAATTACCAGCAGAAACTATAAAACCTCATGATTCTGTTTTACAACCTGGAAGTCTCATCTTCAATAAAAATGTAAACGCTGTTGTAAATATGAACAATTACCATCAGTGGTGGATATGGAAAATTGGTGCAAATTGGAAACATCCTGAAGGACCGAATTCTTCCATTGATGGAAAAGACAATCATCCTGTAGTGCATGTATCTTTTGAAGATGCAATAGCCTATTGTAAATGGGCGAATAGACGTTTACCAACCGAATCAGAATGGGAAGCGGCGGCTCAGGGAAAAAATAATGATGCTATTTTCACCTGGGGAAATGATCCTTCTATTTTAGATAAAAATGCAAATACTTGGCAAGGAACTTTTCCTGTTAAAAATGAAAGCATCGATGGTTTTGAGTTCATTGCTGCTACAAAATCATATCCTCCAAATAGTATTGGTTTGCATGATATGATGGGGAATGTTTGGGAGATTACCAGTGATTTATTCAATGTGAATTATTACAAAGAAATCGATATTTCCAAAGAACTGATAAACCCTACTGGTGCAAAAAGATCATACAGTCCAAGCAATCCTTATCAGATTGAATATGTCATGAAAGGTGGTTCTTTTTTATGTCACGCATCGTATTGTGCAAGTTTTAGAATCTCTGCAAAAATGGGAGTTACCGTAGATTCCGGATCAGACCACATGGGGTTTAGAACGGTGGCTACACTTGAGATGATTGCTAAAAAATAAACCAATTTCACTTCGTTTCTCTGCTGATTGTTTTCGTAAATTACACAAACTTTACAGTATCTATTTTTTATCTTTACAGTTCATTAATTCTCAACGAATGGAACTCAATATTTTCGGAAACCCACTGATTCCTTGCTGTACAAACCCTGCTACAGGTTATTTTAGAGATGGCTTTTGTAGAACAATTTCTGAAGACACGGGAACGCATACAGTTTGTGCAATTGTTACACAAGAATTCTTAGACTATTCTGCCTCTAAAGGAAATGATTTGATGACACCTATTCCATATTGGAATTTCCCAGGACTACAACCAGGCTCTTCATGGTGTTTGTGTATTTCTCGTTGGTTAGAAGCAGAAAAAGCAGGCAAGGCGCCACCTATTGTTTTAAAAGCGACTCATCAAAAAACGTTGCAATATGCTTCGATGGAGTTGTTAGAAAAATATGCGGTTAATTAGCAACCTATTTTACTGTATTATTTACGAATAAAATCCAGTACTTGTCATTTATACAAAGTGAAGAATGCAATGCACTTTGCCTTTATAGAGTGAACGACGAGAAATTTTATAATGAGATTGCCTCATAAATTAACAATGACAAAAATTTATTATAAAATAACGCCAATCTTCTTTAAGTTTTCTAGCACACCTAAGGCTGCTTTTTCTCCAGATATCATCGCTGCATTTAAAGATCCGTTTAATTGAATGTCTCCTGCTAAAAAGACGCTGTCTGTCAATTGAGTTTCTGAAGGAGAGACTTCGTATTGTAGATTATTCAAATTAGGTAAGGCTTTCGGAATATTATATAATTTAAGAAACTTAAGCTCTTCAATATTGCATTCAGTTTTTAATTCGGCACTTACTTTCTCTATCAATTCTTTCTCTGATAAATGATGCTCTTTTACCACAGTAACAGATAGCAATTCGGCTTCTGAAGTGTTTTTTGTTTCTATACTCGTGTGATAAAATACATTATTAATCAAGCTGTCTTTATTGGCTAACAAACCAATAAATGGTTTTGCAATTTTCCGACTCTTTGTTGTAAAATAAAGTGTTTGACAGGATTTCCATTCTAGATATTGACCCTTTAAATTTTTAATCAACTTATTTGCGTCAGTGGTAATAATAATTGCATCACTCGTTAACTTTTCTCCCGTACTTAATTTAATTTCTTGATTGCTTATCGAAGTCACTTTAGTATTGAATAGAAAACTTGTTCGCTTCAAATTATTTGTCAATTGTTTCGGGATTTCTTCGATTCCGCCTTTTGGTAATACCGCCAATCCTTCACCAAACATCTTAAAAACAAACTCAAACATTCTGCTTGAGGTTTCTAAATCAGTTTCCAAAAAGATTCCCGTAAAAAATGGCTGAAAAAAGCTAGTAATCATTTGGGAAGAGAATCCGAAATTGACTAAATATTCTTTGGTGGTGATTTCTTTGGTTTTAAAAATCTCTTCAAGTGATTTTTTCTTCAATCGATTCGTCAATCGAAGAATTTTGACTTTATCTGACAAATTTCCAATACCTGAAAATATGGTAGAAAACAACACCGATAAATCTCTTAATGGATCTCCAATAATTTTTTGCTTTCCGTTGATAAAAATTGCTGCTCCAGATTTAAATTCTTGTAGTTCCAAAGCATCAAAATCTAAATATTTTTGAGCCGCTGGATACTCTGTAAGCAATACTTGAAAACCATGATCTAATTGATACCCATTTACTACATCTGTTTTTACGCGTCCGCCAGGTCTATCTGTCGCTTCAATAATACATGGAGAAAACCCATAATCTTCTAGTATTTTCGCAGCAACTAAACCACTCACTCCAGCTCCAACAATATGTATTTTCAAATCTTCTGTAGTCATCTTCAATTTATTAGAAAGTCAGATGTAAAATTACTACTTTTAAAGGCATCATTTAATACAAAATCACTGGTTCCTTTATGATTGAAATCGCACGCTTATTAGTAGACTTTGGGTTACTAATTCTGATATGGATGGTACAACTCATTGTGTATCCTAGCTTTCTTTATTATACCTCCAAAGAATTACTTAGTTGGCATGATCGTTATACAAAATCTCTCGCTTATATTGTACTCCCACTAATGTTGACTCAGTTAGGAATTACTATCTTTCAGATGATTCAAGCGCAAAACATGTACACAATTACAAGTATTGTATTGGTCCTTTTTTTGTGGGGAATTACCCTCTTAAAATTTGCGCCTATGCACCATCAAATTTCTCAAGGAACTACACATCAAGAATTTTTAAGCTCTTTGGTAAAAAGTAATTGGATTCGTACTATTTGCTGGACAATCTTGTTTGTGATGAGTTTGGTTCTGGGTATTCTATAGGTTTTAAAAATACGAAGTACTTAACAAGATAAATTTTCGAAGTATTGCATAAAAAAACCTCTCAATTTCTTGAGAGGTTTTAAGCGGTCTGGACGGGACTTTTTAATATAATATAACTAATTAAAAATCAGTAATTTGAATATTAATTTATGAAAAATGTACCTGAAAAAGAACCGAAAATGAATTAATAAACTATTAAAACAGGCTTTTGCTATTGCAAAATCAGGATTAATATATGATGATTCTTATAAAAAGAATTTTAGTGAAAAATTAATCGATTTTTACTTGTTTTTTTTTACCACAGTACTTTGTTGAGCATAGTGCTTTTCACGTTCAGCTCGGTTTTCCGATGTTTGTTATTCAGTTCTAAAGAGTGTGCTGACAAGACATACTCTTTTAAAGTTTTGGTTAAGCTTGGATGATTCGACTTTAAATGTGTATGATTCGTAGCGTTGGCGTATCTTTTATCGGTTGCTCAAGTTAATGCCAAATCTATTTTCCGTTCCCAAATTCAATCAATCCCATTTCATGCGCTTTTATCTAACTCTGTTCAAAATTACTAATAATGCTTTTCCTAAATCCGAAAAAGACTACTTCTACATTGTAACAATACTTTTATTCAAAAAAAATCAATTAGAACCAACTAGATAAAAAAGCAAGATTATTTCTTTTTAAACCAACAAAACATAAAATTTTGATTTGTATTAAAAGGCGTTTTGTGGTCTATTTCAATACACTTTACTTTGTCAAAATAAGTTTCAAATTGACTAACCATAGTAGTTTCTGAATATTGCTTAATATCTAATCCACTACATTTTTTAGGACCATTTTTTGAAAAAGTACCAATTACTAAATTACCGTTCTTATTAAGATGTTTTTTAACCGTTTCAACATAATTTCTTATATTTTGTTGATCAGTTAAAAAATGAAATGCTGCTCTATCGTGCCAAAAATCATAATTTTCAGGTGGTGAAAAATCCGCTGCATCTGCTAGTATCCATTTTACATTCTTTGATTGTTCTTTTAAACGTTGCTTTGCCCTATCTAATGCAGCTTCAGATATATCTAAGACTGTGATATCTTTATACCCCAACCTTAAAAGATTATCTACCAAGAAACTATCGCCACCACCAATATCGATGATTTTTGCAGATTTAGAAATATTAGATTCCTTAAAAAAGGATAAAGATGTTTCAGGCACGACTTCATACCAACTCACTTCATCTAAAGATTTTGTTTTAAAAACGTTTTCCCAATGCTCTTTTCTATTCATAGTATTTATACTTTAACTCCAAGTCATTCTTTGTAATCTAACGGCATTTAATATTGCCAACAATGCAACACCTACATCTGCAAAAACAGCCTCCCACATTGTAGCTAAACCACCTGCTCCTAAAATTAGCACAATCACTTTTACACCAAATGCTAATCCAATATTTTGCCATACAATTTTTCTTGTAGAACGACCAATTTGAATAGCTTTTACAACTTTTGAAGGTTGATCTGTTTGAATGATTACATCTGCTGTTTCAATGGCAACATCACTACCCAAACCACCCATTGCAATACCAACATCACTTGCAGCTAAAACTGGTGCGTCATTAATACCATCACCAATAAAAGCAATCTTGTTTTCAGGATTCTGTTTTAAAATTTCAACTTCATTCAACTTATCCTCTGGTAGTAAACCGCCTTTAGCAATTTCTATATTTAATTCGCAAGCTACTTTTTGAGTAATGGAATCCTTATCTCCAGAAAGCATTATTATATTTTTAACACCTATTTTATGTAATGCTGTAATCGTTTCTTTTGCATCTTCTTTTAATTCATCTGCAATGATAACATAGCCTGCGAATGAATTATCAATAGCTACTAATACTATAGATTCTACAATAGTTTCTGTTTCCTCTAAAACCTTTATATTATTAGTAGTCATTAAGGCTTTATTACCAACTAAAACAGATTTACCATTTACAATACCTTTTAAACCTTTTCCTGCTATTTCCGATACTTCGGAAGCTTCATAATCTGTACCTTCTTCTTTATATTCCAAAATGGCTTTAGCGATTGGATGCGTGGATTGTTCCTCTATAGCCATCAAGTATTTCATGAATTTTTTTTCATCCCAATTAATGGTTTTAATCTCCTTAATTTTAAAAACACCTTTCGTTACCGTTCCTGTCTTATCCATTACCAATGTATTTATCTTGGTCATGGCATCTAAGAATGAAGCTCCTTTAAATAAAATACCGTTTTTTGAAGCTGCTCCCAATCCACCGAAATAACCCAACGGAATAGAAATAACTAACGCGCAAGGGCAGGATATAACTAAAAATATTAAGGCACGATACAACCAATCTCTAAACACATAATCATCAACAAAAAAGTATGGTAAAAATGTAACTGCAATAGCCAAAAACACAACGATTGGTGTATAAATTCGTGCAAATTGTCTGATGAACAATTCGGTTTTAGATTTTCGGGCTGTGGCGTTCTGTACCATATCAAGAATTCGAGCAATGGAACTATCCTTAAATTCTTTTGTGGTTTCGATTTCTATAACACCATCCATATTAATACTACCTGCAAATACTTTTTCGCCTTTTGCAATGGTATTCGGTTTGCTTTCGCCTGTCAATGCTGCGGTATTAAATGAGCCTTTTTCGGAAAGTAGAATACCATCTAGAGGAATTTTTTCTCCCACTCGGACTTGCACTTTTTCACCAATTTCAACCGTTTTTGGACTTACAGAAACATAATCATTGTCACGATAAACTAAAGCTTCATTTGGTCTTATATCCAATAATGCTTTTATGTTTGACTTTGCTTTATTGACTGCTGCGTGCTGGAACAATTCGCCAACAGCATAAAATAACATAACCGCAACACCTTCTGGATATTCGCCAATTATAAAAGCGCCAATTGTGGCTATAGACATTAAAAAGAATTCCGTAAATACATCACCTTTTTTGATACTTTTCCAACCTTCTTTAACTACAGGAAGCCCAACTGGTAAATAGGCAATACCATACCAAACAATGCGCAACCAATCTTTGAAAAATACCACATCAAAATAATCTAACCCAATACCAATAATTAGCATTGTAAAACTAATTATAGCCGAAAAGTAGGCTTTGAAATTATTTAGCTGTCCACCACTATGGTCATGACCATCATCGTGACTATGTTCTGTTTCTATATTTGGTTTTAAATCTTTTAAATTAAGTTGCTTTTTTTTAATCATTTAACTTTATTTTATTCAAAGATGCAATGAAACAGTATGCAACGGAAGTGCATTTATAAGCCACTACATTTATCACAAACACCTTTTACTACTAAATTAACATCTTCTGAAACAAATCCATCTGGCACTTTAATTTGAGGAATTTTATGTTCTGTTAAACAAATAGTTTCATTACAATTGTTGCAATGAAAATGTAAGTGCAAATCGGTTTCAATTTCACAATTGCATCCTTTTTCGCACAACGCATATTTGGCAATTCCTGTACCATCATCTATTTGATGGACGATTCCGTTTACTTCGAACGTTTTTAACGTTCGATATAAGGTCGTTCTATCTGCTTTATCAAAAGCATTTTCGATATCACTCAACGTTACAGCCACTTGCCTTTCGGCAAGAAACTTATAAATAAGCAAACGCATTGCTGTAACTCGTATATCTTTTGACTCTAATAATTTTTCTATCTCTTTCATATCAAGTTTAATGTCCGTGACCACCTTCTTCTTGACTATTTTTTGCTTTTGCTAAAAGCGTAAATGCATCTTTTAAAACAATATTCATTGTAGAAATATCTTCAGATGTGTCTTTCAATTTAAACGCCACAAAATCGTCTTTTTCATTTCCTCTACTGATTTCTAACATCTCAAAATCATTCATTATCTGTTCGCCTTCCTTTCGATTTCCTAACGATTTAAAAATATAATGTTTACCATCAAACCTAACGATAGCTTCTTCTGGAAGCGTATTTTGTTCTAAAGTTTCAACTTCAATATTAGCATTGATAAACATGCCTGGTAGAAAGTTTTGGTTTGTTTGTTTCAAATGACCATGAATGGTAATAGATCTATCATCACGAACATTATTCCCTATTAGAAAAACTTCAGCTTTCATCCATTCTTTAGGTGCATTCGCAAATCTAAAACGAATACGCTGTCCAATTTTAATAAGCGGAATATCATCCTCGTACACCTTTAACTCAATGTGCAAATCAGATGCATCTGTGATATCCATTAAGACGTCTTGGGGGTTAAAATATTTTCCGGTATTGATATACACTTCTCGAACAATACCATTAATTGGGGAATACACATTTACGACTGAAGAGATCTTGCCGTTTTTTACGCTTGATGGACTTATGCCAATTAACCGTAACTTACCTTCTAAGGCTTGAATATTTGCCTTATTGGTCATATAATTACTCTTCGCTTTTTGAAACACTTTACTAGATGTCACTTCTGCATCATTTAAAGTTTGTTGACGTTCAAAATCTGCTTTCAGGTATTCGTTATTGGCTAATGCTTTTAAATAATCTCTTTGGAAATCAATAAATTCAGGGTTCTCAACACTTGCAATTACTTGCCCTTTTTTCAACTTGGAACCAGGAAGCATTGCTGTATATTTAAAAAATCCACCATACGGAACTGTTACAGATATATTGCCTTGAGGTGGCACATCTATCATCCCGTTAACGGAAATTTCATGTCCTATTTTTCGTTTTTCAACTTTGCCAACAACAATTTCAGTTTGTGCTAATTGAGCGTCTGTGAGTTCAACAATAGTCTCATTTTTAGCTTCGTAAGTATCTTCAAGAACCGTTGCTTTTTCTTTACAACCTACTGCTAAAATTAGCGTAATACATAGGATTATTTTATGTGCTATATTTTTCATGTCTTTAATTATTAGCTGTCAATTTTTCAATGGTTATTAGTGTTTGATTATATTGATTGATATAATTCAAATATTTAGTTCGTATGCCTAAAGCTCTGTTTAGTCCTTGCACATATTCTATATATTCAATTTCTCCTTCTTGGAAACCTCGCTGTGAACTTTTTAGCAGCAAATCAGCTTGTGGCAATGCATTGAGATGATAAAAACTCATATTATCTTGATCTTTATTTAATGTTTCCAATGCTGTTTGCAATTGAGATTTGGTATAATTGGTAACCGCTTCTAATTGTGATTCGATTTCTATTTTATGAATTTTAGCAGCTTCAATTTTTGAGCTGTGCGACTTAAAAAAGACAGGAATACTTAAACCCAATTGCACACCTGTAAAACGATCTCCAGAATCGAATACTGTTTGCATACCGTTTGCTGTTTCTCCATTACCAATAAAAGACTGATTGAAATAACCCAAGGTAATATCGGGTAACATTTTTGCCGATTGTACTGTACGTTCTTTATCTGCAACTTCTACTTTTGATTTATAAAAAGCTACCAAAGGATTATTTGAAATCGATAAACTGTCTTGCAACACTTCTGAAAACAATGTTGAAACCACTTCTAATTCTCCAACGTTAATATCAATAAGACTGTCTAATTGCATCAAATTTTGCAACAGCAATTGGTAGGTTTTGATTTCAGAAATATTATTTTTTAAACCAATTTTAATGTCTGCCAATTCTGCATTGGCAGTTGCTTGTTCTAAAGCATTACTTTCGCCTGTTTTAAAACGCAAATTTGCTGCGTATTGGAATTTTTCATAAATGGCATCTTGTTGCTGTAACAAATTTTGCTTACTCTTTAGATACCATAGTTGATAATACGCCGATTTTATTTGAGCTATCAATTCATTTTTAACAACCTCTTGATTAAGTTCACTCGTTGCTATTTTTGCTTTTGACAATTTATTTTGATTGCCATATAACGTTGGAAATGCAAAGGTTTGACTGACGCTAAAACGAGTGTCATTATCTGCGACACTATTGGTTTGACCATATTCTAAACCAAACTGCGTTTTCGGAATATCAAAACTCGCTCCTTTTAAAACTTGTTCTTGTTCTGTTTGCAGTTTAGATATTTTAATATTTAGATTGTTTTTTAATGCTATTTCAATAACTGCATCGAGATCATCAAATGTCCTCACATGCTTTGTTGTTTGTGCATTTACAGAGACTACACTTGCAAAAAAGATGAAAAGTAACATCACAACCGTCTTATTTGTTTTCATTTTCAATTTTTTTTCTGAATAATAATAGAGAATAGGTAACACAATGAGCGTTAGAAAAGTGGCAGTAATTAAACCACCAATAACCACCGTTGCTAAAGGCCGTTGTACTTCTGCTCCTGAAGTTTGGGAAATTGCCATAGGCAAAAACCCTAAAGATGCTACAGTTGCGGTCATTACTACAGGGCGTAAACGCGTTTTTGTGCCTTGATAAATACGTTCAAAAACATCTAAAACACCATCTTTTTTAAGACGGTTAAATTCTGCTATTAAAACAATGCCGTTTAATACAGCTACCCCAAACAAGGCAATAAATCCTACTCCTGCCGAAATACTAAAAGGTAAATCACGCAACCAAAGTGCAAAAACACCTCCAATAGCAGATAAAGGAATGGCAGTAAAAATTAGAACACCTTGCTTTATGGAACCAAAAGTGAAATACAACAAAATAAAAATAAGTAACAAAGCCATTGGTACAGCAATCGACAAACGCTGTTTTGCTTCTACCAAATTTTCAAATTGACCACCATAACTAATACTATAACCAGGTGCTAAATTGACTTGACTTTCAATCTTTTTCCTGATTTCTTCAACCACACTTTCTACATCACGATTACGCACATTAAACGCTGTAATGATTCGTCTTTGTGTATCATCGCGCTGTATTTGATAAGGCCCATCTATGATTGAGACTTTCGCCACTTGTTGCAACGGTATTAATTGACCCTTGGCTCCGTTAATATATAAGTTTTGGACATCAGAAAGATTCGTTCTTTGGTCGCCTTCCAAACGCACAACCAAATCAAATTGCTTTTCTCCTTCGTAGACCAATCCTGTTGATGCACCTGCAAAAGCTGCTTGAATGGTTTTGTTTATAGATTTTATATCCAAACCATATTTTGCCAACTGTGCTCGGTTATAATCAATCACAATTTGTGGCACACCAGTCACTTCCTCAATATAAACATCTACAGCTCCATTAACAGTACCGGCTATTTTGCCAATTTGGCTGGCATAACTTGACAACTGTTCTAAATCTTCACCATAAATTTTAACAGCAACATCTTGACGCACACCTGTCATTAACTCATTAAAACGCATTTGAATGGGTTGCTGAAATCCGAAAGTAACTCCTGGAATCACTTCTAGAGCTTCGGCCATTTTATTGGCCAACTCTTCTCTGTTGGAAGCTGAAGTCCATTCTGATTTATCTTTTAGAATTATCATTAAATCTGCGGCTTCAACAGGCATTGGGTCTGTTGGGATTTCGCCTGAACCTATTTTAGATACCACTTGTTCAACCTCTGGAAAATTATCCAATAAAATTTTTTCTGCCTTTGTTGTTGCTTTTATCGTATTACTTAAAGAACTTCCTGTCATCACTCTTGTTTCAACAGCAAAATCGCCTTCTTCAAGTGTTGGAATAAATTCTCCACCTAAATTTCCAAACACCATAAAAGCGATAACGAATAACACTATGGTTATTCCAACAACGATAATTCGCGTATGCATTGCTGCTTTAAGAATAGGTTGGTAGACACGGTAAAAGAAATCCATTATTTTATCAGAGATATTCCTTTTTTGATTTGTGTTCTTGCTTAACACCAATGCAGACATCATAGGAATATAAGTCAAGGATAGAATAAAAGCACCCAATATGGCGAAACTTACGGTTTGTGCCATTGGACCAAACATTTTGCCCTCCGTACCTACTAATGCTAATATTGGTATGTACACAATTAGAATAATAATTTCTCCAAATGCTGCCGAATTTCTAATTTTACTGGCAGATATGTACACTTCTTCATCCATTTCTCTTTGTGTGAGTTTCCGTTTAAGTTTAATAGCTCCTAAATGAAATAAGGTGGCTTCAACTATGATTATTGCACCATCTACAATGAGACCAAAATCAATAGCTCCTAAACTCATTAAGTTTGCTGAAACACCAAAAAGGTGCATCATACTAAATGCAAATAATAAAGCTAATGGAATTACTGAAGCTGTAATTAACCCTGCGCGCCAATTACCCAATAATAACAGTAAAATAAAAATAACTATAAGTGCACCTTCAACAAGGTTTGTCGTAACCGTTCCTATTGCACTATTTACTAATTTAGTTCTATCTAAAAAAGGCTCTATTACAACACCTTCGGGTAATGTTTTGCTTATAGTTTCAATTTTGTCTTTGACATCTGTTATAACTTGTGCAGAATTTGCACCTTTCAGCATCATTACAATAGCACTAACCACTTCGCCTTCGCCATTTTTAGTTGTTGCACCATAACGGATTGCTGAACCTGTTTGTACCTTAGCTACATCGCTAATTAAAATAGGAATTCCATTTTCGGTTTGTTTGACTAAAATATTCTCAATATCGTTTATAGAACCAACCAAGCCCTCACTTCTAATGAATAATGATTGATCATTTTTTTCGATGTATGCACCTCCAGTATTTTGATTATTATTTTCTAAAGCATCAAAGATTTCTGAAATAGATATCTGCATCGCATTCAGGCGCTCAGGACGAACGGCTATTTCGTATTGCTTTAAAAAGCCACCAAAACTGCTTACATCGGCAACACCTTTAGTTCCTAAGAGTTGCCTTTTTACAACCCAATCTTGAATGGTTCGTAATTGGATAGCGTCATATTTATCTTCGTAACCAGGTTTTGTGGTTACCACGTATTGATAAATTTCTCCCAAACCAGTAGTTAAAGGCGCAATACCTGGTTTTCCTATGCCTTTTGGTATTTGAGATTGTGCATTTGCTAGACGTTCGTTTACCTGTTGTCGTGCCCAATAGACATCAACATCTTCTTCAAAAACGATGGTAACTACAGATAAACCGAATCGTGAAAACGAGCGAATTTCCTCAATCTGAGGTATGGTTGCCATTGTAATTTCAATTGGGAACGTGATTAAACGCTCAACTTCTTGCGCTGCAAGTGTTGGCGAGTTGGTAATGACTTGTACTTGATTGTTGGTAATATCTGGCACCGCATCAACAGGAAGTTGCCTTAATGAATAGATTCCTGTAATAATTAACGCCAATGTGAGTAATCCAATAACCAATTTGTGGGTAATGGAATACCTAATAATTTTATTAAGCATATAAAATGATTTAAAAATATTTGAAAAACAGTTTTGCCTTAAAGATCTTAAGGCTGTAATTCTTAATATTCTCAATTATTTTGAGAATATCTATTTTTAAGCTCGAGGTGGTTGAAATAAAGTATCTAAATATGCCGAAGAAAAAAAGGCGTTATAATTATCGAAACAAAGGTTTTCGCTAAAATTAAAATCTTCTAAAACATAGTTTGTTTGATGTGTTATAAAAAAAGTAATATGACTGCATTGATGGGTGTTCTGTACTGGTAATTCATGATGGCTTGAATCTCCATGATGCTCTTTTGAACTGTCATCATCAAGAACAAAGTCTTCTATAATAAATTCAAAAAATGAATCGCCATCAAAATTTTTGTGTTCTTGATAATGTGAATAAACTGCTGCAATTTTCTGAAGCTCACACCCCATGTCTATGCTAGGCATAACTGCCTGAAACATAAATAATATTGACAATGATATGGATGTGATTAATTTCATAATGAAAACAAAGATAAAAAATAATTAATGCAATGGTGTTGCAAATTTTTTTCAAATTCAGTTTTTAGGTTTTGGTTTTTTAGCGTTGGCTTATGTGTTGGCAAAAAACCAAATGTGCTGTTTGTGTGGCTGACTTTTTTAGTTCTAATTTAATGATTTAGACGATTTTCCGCATTATGCACAAAGTTGTTGTATAAGGAAAGTTGCGGTTTTGTCAGCGAGAAATTTCCGAAAGAAATTTAGAAGTTGGCAAAAATGCAACTGCCTTTGATTAAAGACCTTTAAAATACTGGTGATTTTAAAAAAGGAGATAAAAAAAAGGGAAGTATAAAACTTCCCTTTTGCGGTCTGGACGGGACTCGAACCCGCGACCTCCTGCGTGACAGGCAGGCATTCTAACCAACTGAACTACCAAACCGTTGCTTTAAGCGGTTGCAAATATAAAGTAGTTTTTTATATCTGCAAACAGAAATTGTAAAAATTATATCATTTTTTGTCTGCTCAAAAAATAGCTTGTTAATACCTGATGAAATCCTATTTGAATATCTACAGGCACATACTCTATCTTGTATTGCAAGCATTTGTTTTTCAATTCTTTAAAATAAGAAGCCACTAATTTCGTGTACTCCTCTTGAATGTTTTCGCTAAACAAATTGACCTCTTCACCTGTTTCTACATCTACAAACTTTTTGGGTGAATTGTCAAAATCGAAGTTAAATTCTGTCTTCCCATCAAAAGTATGGAACAAAACGACCTCATGTTTGTTGTGTTTTAGATGTCGAAGGGCTTCAAATAATTCATCTTGATGCGTATTTGACTGCAACATATCCGTAAATAAAAAAATCAACGACCGTCTATGAATCTTATCAGCAATCTCATGTAAGTATTGAAAAGTTTCAGTGCTAGATTTCGAATCACTCGTTAGTAAATTTTCTAGTTGATGTAAAATCATCTTCCGGTGACGATCACTTCCTTTTTCAGGTGCGTAATATTCGTAAGAATCAGAATAGATACTCAATCCAACGGCATCTCGTTGTCGTTTTAACACTTCCATTAAAGAAGCTGCTGCCACTGCCGAAAACCCAATCTTATTTAGCTTATCTATCTGTTGTGTTTTTACTTCTGGATAATGCATAGAAGCAGAATTATCTATAATGATATGACAGCGTAAATTGGTTTCTTCTTCGTATTTTTTAGTGTAGAGTTTCTCTGTTTTTGCAAAGAGTTTCCAATCTATATGACGGGTGCTTTCTCCGTTGTTATACAACTTGTGTTCAGAAAACTCTACAGAAAATCCATGAAATGGACTTTTATGCATTCCTGTAATAAACCCTTCTACTACTTGGCGAGCCAAAAGTTCTAGGTTTTTAATTTCTGAGCTTTGTGTCTGTGAAAGATCTATCATAATGTTCGAAAATAGAAAAAGGCTTGGCAAATGCCAAACCTTTTGTCTTTCAATTTTGTTAATTCTGCCTTCGACAGCTATATCTGCTTAAAGTGCAGCATCAATTTTTCCTGTGTACACATTCTTTGGAGCAACTCCAACTTGTTTGTCTATAACTTCTCCGTTCTTAAATAATAAAACAGTAGGAATATTTCTAACTCCATATTTTGCTGCAAATTCTTGATTTGCATCTACATCTACTTTTCCTACCACAGCTTTCCCGTCGTATTCTCCGTGAATCTCATCAATAATTGGCCCTACCATTCTACAAGGTCCACACCAAGCAGCCCAAAAATCAACTAATACTGGTTTGTCTGATTTTAATACTACTTCTTCGAAGTTTGCATCTGTTATTTCTAATGCCATGATTTTATGTTTTTGTAATTAATTCAAATTTTGTGATACAAAAGTAACTAAATATTTCACTTTATAAATGATGATGAAAATTACTTTTTTTTATCTGTCTATCAAGGAAGCTTATCCTTACAACTATTCTTACCAAAGAAGACATCTCATAAATTGGAATATGAAGGAATTGCTTGATCTCTTCTCTCTTTATTTCTTGGGATGACAGTAAAATGAATCCATTTCAATTAAAATATCTGCGATGCAATCGCATGTATATTAGATGATTTCCCCATAGAATAGTAATGTAAAAACGGAACATCGGCTTGTAATAGTTCTTTACTTTGATTGATACACCATTCAATTCCAACCTGCCTTACTGCTTTATTGTCTTTACATTTTACCACTTCCATAATTAAATCGTCTGGTAAATCTACATTGAATCTATGCGGAATTAAATTCAATTGCTTTTTGGTTGCTAAGGGTTTTAATCCTGGAATAATTGGAACCGTAATTCCTTCAGCTCTACATTTAGCTACAAACTCAAAAAACTTTTGATTGTCGAAGAACATTTGAGTAACAATATAATCAGCTCCGTCTTTTATTTTTTTCTTGAGAAAATGAATATCAGAATCCATACTAGGTGCTTCTAAATGTTTTTCAGGATATCCTGATACACCAATACAGAAGTTAGTCTTCGAGGTATTCAATAATTCATCATCTAAATATTTCCCTTGATTCATCTCTTTAATCTGAGAAACTAGTTCATTCGCATATTGATGACCCTCTTTTTCTGGTCTAAAATAGGTTTCGCTTTTTACAGCATCTCCTCGTAAAGCCATCACATTATCAATCCCTAAAAACCCAAGATCTATTAAAAAATTTTCTGTGTCTTCTTTTGTAAAACCTCCACATAAAATATGAGGAATGGCATCTACTTGATATTTGTTCTGTATCGCAGCACAAATACCAACGGTTCCTGGTCTTTTTTTAACCACTTGTTTTTTAAGCAAACCATTTTCTAATTCTTTGTATACATATTCTTCTCTGTGATAAGTAACATCAATAAATGGTGGTTTGAATTCCATTAATGGATCTATATTATTAAAGGTTAACTGAATATCTTGACCCTTTAATGGTGGCAAAATCTCAAAAGAAAATTGAGTTTTAACTTTAGAATTTTTTATGTGATCTACTACTTTCATAAATATGTTTTTACTGTTATCACGAATAAAATGAAGCATTCTCGTTGCTCATAAAAAGAGTAGTTCGCTCTGCTCGTAATGATCTTGTTTTTTGTTCTTTTAATTACCGGCAATCGCTGGATACAACCATTTTCGTGCCTTCTCTAATGATATCCCTTTTCTGGTAGCGAAATCCTGTACTTGATCGTCAGTTATTTTTCCAAGACCAAAGTATTTTGCTTCTTCATTTCCAAAATAATATCCAGAAACAGCTGCTGCTGGCCACATAGCCATACTTTCAGTAAGTGTTACTCCTATTTGTTTTTCTACATCCAATAAATCCCAAATGGTTTCTTTTTCTAGGTGATCTGGACAAGCAGGATATCCTGGCGCTGGACGAATTCCTTTATAATCTTCTTTAATAAGTTCTTGATTTGTTAGTTTTTCTGAAGAAGCATATCCCCAATGTTGAGTTCTCACTCTTTTGTGTAAATATTCTGCAAGAGCCTCTGCAAAACGATCTGCCAAGGCTTGCGCCATAATCGCATTGTAATCATCTTCTTGCTCCTTGTATTGATTGGCTAATTCGTCAGCTCCAAAAATAGCTGTACAAAAAGCCCCCATATAATCTTGCTTATTACTTTCTTTTGGTGCAATAAAATCTGACAGAGCAATACTAGATTTTCCTTCTCTTTTCTTCAATTGCTGACGAAGTGTTCTAAAAACTGCAATTTCTTTTCCTTTTTTCTGAATAGAAATATCATCGTCGTTTATTGTGTTTGCTTCAAAAAGGCCAAAAATAGCTTTAGGTTTTAGCGCTTGTTTTTTAATGATTTCTTGTAACATTTCTTGAGCGTCAGCAAACAAACTAGTCGCTTGCTCTCCCACAACCTCATCAGTTAAAATATCTGGATATCTTCCATGTAAATCCCAGCTTCTAAAAAATGGACTCCAATCAATAAATGGAACCAATTCTTTTAAACTTAATTGCTCTAGTGTTTGAATTCCTAATTCTTTGGGTTTAGTAATATTACTCGTTTCCCAATCAATTTTAAATTTTCGATTTCTTGCCTCTCCAATAGAGGTATAGGATTTTGTTTTTGCGCGTTTTAAAAAATTCTCACGAAATACTTCATACTCTTTTTTGATATTTGATACGTATTGGGTGTTGCTCTTTTTATTTAATAAATCTCCAACTACAGTAACAGCTCTAGATGCGTCATTTACATGCACTACAGCGTTTTTATACTGCGTATCTATCTTAACTGCTGTATGCGCTTTGGAAGTTGTAGCGCCTCCAATTAACAAAGGCACCTCAAAATTCTGACGTTCCATTTCTTTTGCCAAATAAACCATTTCGTCTAAGGAAGGTGTAATTAAACCACTTAAACCAATGGCGTCTACATTTTCTTTCTTAGCTGTTTCAATAATTTTTTCTGGCGGAACCATCACTCCTAGATCGATAATTTCATAGTTGTTACAACCCAGCACAACCGATACAATATTCTTTCCAATATCATGCACATCTCCTTTTACAGTTGCCATTAAAATACGGCCCATAGCTTGCTGCTCTTCTCCTTTTTCTTCTTCTATAAATGGATTTAAATGAGCCACGGCTCTTTTCATGACACGTGCAGACTTTACTACTTGAGGTAAGAACATCTTCCCACTCCCAAACAAATCTCCGACCACGTTCATTCCTTTCATTAAATGACCTTCAATCACATGCAAAGGTCTTTCCACACTTAGTCTAGCTTCTTCAGCATCGGCTACTATAAAAGCATCAATTCCTTTCACTAATGAATATGTTATTCTTTCTTGTAGTGGCAAAGACCTCCACTCTAAAGCTTTTCCATCATCTTCTTTTTTGACTCCTTTTACTGTTTCTGCAAAATCCAGCAATCGCTCTGTAGCATCCTCTCTTCTATTGAGAACAACATCTTCAATACGCTCTAGCAAATCCTTTGGAATATCGTCATAAATCTCTAGCATCGCCGGATTTACAATTCCCATATTCATTCCCGCTTGGATCGCATAATATAAAAAAACAGAATGCATGGCTTCACGTACGGTATTATTTCCTCTAAATGAAAATGAAACATTACTGACTCCTCCACTCACACTAGCATGTGGTAAATTCTGTCGCACCCAACGAGTGGCTTCAATAAAATCAATGGCATTTTTTTTATGCTCATCCATTCCTGTTGCTACAGGGAAGATGTTTAAGTCGAAAATAATATCTTCTGGAGCAAAACCTACTTTGTCTACTAACACACGATATGAACGTTCGGCGATCTCTATTCTTCTTTGATAATTATCTGCTTGTCCAACTTCATCAAACGCCATAATAACAACTGCTGCTCCATAACGTTTAACCTGAGTTGCTTCCCAAATAAATTTTTCTTCTCCTTCTTTTAAAGAAATGGAGTTCACTACACACTTGCCTTGCACTACTTGCAAGCCGGCCTCAATGATTTCCCATTTCGAACTATCAATCATGATAGGAACCCTGCAAATATCTGGCTCGGAGGCAATTAAGTTCAGAAAACGAACCATGGCTTCTTTTCCATCAATCAAACCATCATCCATATTAATATCGATGATTTGCGCCCCACCATCTACTTGATGACGAGCTACTGCCAATGCTTCATCAAATAGTTCTTCTTTAATTAATCGTAAGAATTTACGAGACCCAGCCACATTGGTACGTTCACCAACATTGATGAAATTACTTTCTGGGGTAACAATTAAAGGTTCTAAACCAGATAATCGCATGTATTTTTCTTGGTCTACTTTCATTATTTATAATGCTCTACTGTTGGAAATGGCTCATAATAATGATGTAACAATTCTTTCCATTGCTGATATTCTTTAGATTTTCTAAACCCAATTTCATGAGCTTCTAATGTTTCCCAATTGACTAATAAAATATATTTACTATCCGTTTCAATACATTTTTTAAGTTGATGAGACACATACCCTTTCATTGACGAAATTATATTTTGTGCTAACAGAAAACTTTTTTCAAAATCTTCTGAAAACCCTTTTTTTATAGGTAAAATGGCGACTTCTAGTATCATTGACTCTTTTTTAATGTTGTTTTGAAACAAATTTAGAATGACGACGAGGTTTGTATTTCGCTGCAACCCCTGCAATTGCTGAAATATGAGCTGGTGTGGTACCACAACATCCCCCAATAATATTGATCAAATTCTTTTTTAAATACTCT
>TARA_R110001632_G_scaffold111825_3_pt1 | contig 19174 bp, 16 predicted proteins | sample TARA_R110001632 | Tara Oceans TARA_R110001632 (sample SAMEA4398266) | marine metagenome | biome: Polar Biome; feature: [SRF] surface water layer (ENVO:00010504); material: water (ENVO:00002006), including particulate matter (ENVO:01000060) such as... | depth 5 m
CGCCTCGTTTTCTTTTAATTCAAAAGGAAAGGTTGATTCTGGTAATTTATTTTTGACTTCTTTTTTAGTATCAAAATCTATCGTAATATCACTTGTAGTTGAAGTACTAATATGTCCTGTTAAGACCTTTTTCCCATCTTTGTTTGCAGATTCTAAAGATCCTTCTTTGTTTGCAAAGTACACCTTCTGAAATGTAACCGTTTCCTGTGCTTCAAAGTTAAAAACTAATCGAATTCCACTTACTCCTTTTTGACCTCCTACCCAATTATTATAGGTTGCATCAATTATGTTAAATGGAGGTTTCGCATCAAATTGAGTGCTTTTACACTGTATTAGAAGAATGGTCACAAATGCAATTAAAATAGCCTTAGCCTTCATGTCTGTTATTGTTTTTTAATTAAAATCAAGAGTTGTACCATAACTGTCTTATTAAACTTAATTCTCTCTATTAAGGTGATGGTATTATAATAAAAAAGCTGCCTTTTCAGACAGCTTCTTATTATTTTGTTATTCTAACGAATAATAATTTTTCCTGATGATTTTCTATTGTTTTGATCCACTAGATTTACAATATACATACCTGATTTTAAATTCACTGAAACCAGTTGGTTTGAATTTTCATTAAAATTAAGATCTGATGAATAAACTTGTTTTCCGGCAATATCAAATATTTTAATAGCTGTTTTTCCTAAATCAGTTTTAGCAAAAACCGTAAAGTCTCCATTAGAAATTGTTGGGTATACAGTAAATACTTTTTTATCTGTTAATACGTCATCTAAAGAAGCTGTAGTTGCTGTAAAAGACGAAGTAAAGAAACCTCTACCATACGTTGTTGCAAGGATGGTGTTATCTGCAGTTCTTAAATCTAAATCTTGAACAGTAACGTCACTCATTCCGTTATATGATTGCACCCAAACAACATTTGTTGCTGTATAATCAGCTGTTCTCCAAACTCCAAGTTCAGTTCCTATAATTAATTCTGTTGGCAATAATGGATTCTGAAGAATACATTTTACTGGTAAATCTGGTAAATCTCCTTCAATATTTGTCCATGTGCTTCCTCCATCATCTGTAGACCAGATACTTGTAACACCATAATTATGGATAGTAACAAAAATATCATTTGCTGTTACACCATACTCAATATCAGAAATACTTCCAACAAAACTTGGTCCAGTAATATCACTCCATGTTTCACTTGCATTCGCATCTGTTACTTTTAAAAGCTTACTATCTCTTAACCCAACTAACAATGTCGTATTGTCAAAAGGAGAAACTTTTAATGCTGATGGTTCATCAGTTAATAACGCATTTCTTAATGAAAGCTCTGCTGCGCTAGTTGGTCCTAAGGTAAAACGTCCAATACTTAGAACTGAACTCGTACTCGTATTCGCATATAATATATTTCCTACATGGTCTAACTCTGCTTCATTAATAAAGTTTCCTTCTGTATTACCACTTGTATGGATATCATAACCGGTATTAAATGCATTATTAGAACTAGAAACAGCAGGACTTGCTAATCGATAATTTACAAATACAGAACCAACAATCATATATTCACCATCACCAAAACCAGTTAATCCTCCATTATTATCTATTTCACTATAACTACCATCACCACTAAAAAATGCAAAATAATTTTCAAAACCGTTAGCTCCAGACGTAGAGTTTTGAGAAATTAAGGTTCCATTGTCTTGTGCTCCTCCATAAATTATTTCATTTGATGTGCTAGGTCCTATAGAACCATAATAAAACTGAGTTACATTGTAATCTTTGTTTCTAGAAGAAATATTTAAAGATGCTTGTGCTAGAGTGATGTCTGCAGTATAGTAGATTCCTCCATCAGTACCAAACACTGCTTGTTTTTCATTTCCTGTACCAGGTCGAAAAACTATCGCATGCTGGTCTGCATGAACTAAAGGCACATTCAATGTGTTTAATCCAGGGTTATTAGACCATTTAGAGATCTGAGTCCATGAAGTTCCTTCATCGGTTGAGCGAAACAAATCAATCCCGCCAACATATACATTATCATTTGCATCTACTTCTATTGGTAGATCATACCCAGCTTGTCCTCTAGTATAGTCTGTTGATGATATTCCATTGTCAGCATCATTAGGTTCTGCTAATCGAGTTGGAGTTGTAGCAAAAGCATCATCAGTTATATACAAATCTGCTTGCCCTCCAGTATTCACAGCAACCCAAAGCTTGTTAACATCTGTTTTAGATACCGCTAGCTCTGTTCTGTTTGTATTAGAAAATGTATGCATTAAGGTAAAAGCAACCCCATCTGTAGAACGAAAGACTTTCCCTCCGTCAATTCCAAAACTACTTCTTGTAGTCGTAAACCAAATATTATTATCTATGTCTAGCTCTATATCATTAGGATTTGATGGAGTTCCTCCTGTTTCATTGATAGTAAAACGCGTCCAATTTGATCCATCATCTACAGATTTATAAACTCCTTGATCATTTAAACCATTAAAATTAGCTCCTCCACTAATATTGGTAGCACTAGCACTGTAAAAAGCACCAGCTACCGCTATATAGATTTCTGTAGTTGCTCCGATATCTCTAGCTACAATATCATTAATATAAAAAATACCATTGATAACTTGTCCAGAATTGGTAATTGTTCCGTCTGGCCCGCCAAAAATATTCACCCAAGTAACACCTCTATCTGTTGATTTCCATACTCCTCTTCCTACAGCGTCTCCACTTGTATAAGATTCTCCAGAACCAATATAAAATGTGTCAAGGTCATTAGGGTCATAAATTATGGTTGTAACTGATATATTTGCTCCTATTCCAGGAACCAAGGTCCATGATGAATTTGCGTCTGTAATATCTTCATTAATCCAGAGACCTCCTGAAACTCCTCCAGCAAAAACTCTATTAAAATTGGTGTCATTTGGGTCAAACATAATTCCTCTTGTTCGTCCGCCTATGTTATTTGGTCCACGATCTAACCAAGGGTTCGATGTATCTCCACCACCTCCTTCAGCATTTCTTTGATTTTTTAAATCTTGTTGTAATCTCTCTATCCTCTCTGGCATTGGCCTACCAGTCCTTGGATCCAACGTTAGTTCCCACATTTGCTCATAATACGCATTTGGTGGTAAGCCTTTATCTTTTCTTTCTTGTCTAGATAGGGTTTTTGTTTCTTCAAAAGGGCTATTGTCTAAAAATGACTGGTGCCTTTCTCTTAATTTTTCTGTTTCAGATTTATAAAATCCTGTGAAATAAATAACTCCTATTCCTGCGAATAAGAGAATTGATGCAAGTAGTTTTTTCTTCATTTTGTTTGTTTTATTATTAGGGGATGCAAAGCAAATTTAATAAAAAAGTGATGGTTATATAATACTTCCCTGTATTTTCTTATGGATTCTTATGGCATAACTATCTGACATTCTTGATACATAGCTGCAAATAGACATGATTCTTTCATAGGATGAATTAGATGCTACCATAAATTCTTCTGGAAGCAAATTAAGGAGTAAAGCATCATAATTAGTTGCCTTACCCGTTTGATGATTATTTAGTGCTGTGACAAAAATATCTAATAAGTCAGCAATAATCTTATATCCTGCTACTTCTTTTTCTACTACTTCTTGACTTTTGTATATTTTTGCGACACTAATTTTTAGTATGTCGTTAATTTGTGCCTCATACTTACATTTATCTAGCAAAGAAGTTGAAAATTCTCCTTTTAAGATTAATTCTTCGTTTGCTAAAAAGATTTCTACGGCTTCATTTATTAAGGTATTGATTGCTAAAGCTCGTAAATAACTTATTCTATCTTTTTTGAATTTTAACGAATGATATTTAGCAGTATCAATAGAATTTTTAACTAATTTGATTAAGTATTCTAAGGCAAATTCTTCTTCAATCAATCCTAGGTTGATTCCGTCTTCAAAATCTATAATGGTGTAACAAATATCATCAGCCGCTTCTACCAAAAAGGTTAAAGGATGTCTATGATAACTAATGTCATTGGTTTGTGATTTGTTGCGCAAGCCTAAATTATCAACAATGTCTAAAAAGGCTTCTTTTTCTGATTGAAAGAATCCGTATTTTTTATCTGCGATATGATTGGTTGGTTTCTTTGGTAAGGATTCTTTGGGATACTTCATAAAAGCACCTAAGGTTGCATAGGATAACCGCAGTCCACCGTTTACTCCTTCTCTACTTTCTGTTAAAATTTTAAGTCCGTTGGCATTTCCTTCAAAATCAACAAGATCTTGATATTCTTTTGCGCTAAGTGCATCTTTGTATTGCGCTCCGTTTCCTGTTTTAAAATATTCTCCAATGGCTTTTTCTCCTGAATGTCCAAAAGGTGGATTTCCAATATCGTGCATTACAGAGGCTCCGGCTACAATGGCTCCAAAATCATTAAATGTATAGCCTAGTTTTTGTAGGTTTGGATGACGCTCTAACAATACTTTACCAACGCGTCTTCCTAAGGTTCTACCCACCACAGAAACCTCTAAACTATGAGTAAGTCTGGTGTGTACAAAATCTGTTTCCGATAATGGAATGACTTGTGTTTTGTCTTGTAAACTTCTAAAAGCTTCTGAAAAGATAATTCTATCAAAGTCTACTTCAAAACCTAAACGTGTTTCATCTTGTTCTGCTCTTGGGCGCTTTTGAGTGTCGCCAAATCGTTTTAAAGAAAGTAATTGTTCCCAGTTCATCATAAGTATTAGATATTATTTTATACAAAAAAAGAATCCCAAATATATTGAGATTCTTTTTCAAACGTATATTAATTAAACAGATTCTAAGATCCACACATCAAACAATCGTCATCTGGGCCTCCATTCTTAGAAGAATCTACCATTGCTTTGAATTCTTCAGCAGTCATTGGTCCATCATTAGACACTGGCACTGACACTGTTGCTGTTGCTGTTGCTTTTTCTTCTACCTTCTCCTCTTTTTTCTCTTTAGATAATGTAAACTGAATTGCATTTACTGCTGATTTGGTTCTTAGGTAGTACATTCCTGTTTTTAATCCAGATTTCCATCCGTAGAAATGCATTGAAGTCAATTTTGCAAAATCTGCATCTTGCATAAACAAGTTTAATGATTGAGATTGATCAATAAAATATCCTCTATGGCGAGCCATATCTATGATATCTTTCATACTCATTTCCCAAACTGTCTTATATAATTCTTTTAAATCTTGAGGAATTTTATCAATATGTTGGATAGATCCGTTTGCACGCATAATATCTTCTTTCATATCATTATCCCATAAATCCATCTCTACTAAGTCTTCTAGTAAGTGCTTGTTTACCACAATAAATTCACCAGACAATACACGTCTTGTATAGATATTTGAAGTGTATGGCTCAAACGCTTCGTTGTTTCCTAAGATTTGAGATGTCGATGCTGTTGGCATTGGTGCAACTAACAACGAGTTTCTAACTCCATGCTTCATTACTTGTTTACGCAACTTTGCCCAATCCCAATTTCCACTTAATTCTTCATCTTTAATTCCCCACATATTATATTGGAATTCTCCTTCTGACATTGGAGATCCTTTAAATGTAGAATATGGCTCTTTTGCTTTTGCTATTTCCATTGAAGAAGTAACAGATGCAAAGTATAAGGTTTCAAAAATTTCTTGATTCAGTTTTTTAGCAGCATCAGAAGTAAATGGTAAACGCAATAGAATAAATGCATCTGCCAATCCTTGAACTCCTAATCCAACTGGTCTGTGACGGAAGTTAGAGTTTTCTGCTTCTTTTACTGGATAGTAATTTCTATCGATTACAGTATCTAAGTTTCTAATTACTTTTTTAGTTACATCATGTAATTTTTTGTGATTGAAAAACTTTTCTCCTTTTTCATTTTCAGTAACAAACATTGGTAACGCAATAGATGCTAGGTTACATACAGCGACTTCGTCATTTGCTGTATATTCCATAATTTCTGTACACAAATTAGACGAACGAATGGTTCCTAAATTCTTGTGATTCGTTTTACGGTTTACTGCATCTTTATATAGCATATAAGGAGTTCCAGTCTCTATTTGAGATTCTAAAATTTTCTCCCAAAGCTCTCTAGCTTTAATTGTTTTTCTTCCTTTTCCTACTTTCTCGTATCCTTCGTATAATTTTTCGAATTCATCTCCATAAGTATCAAATAAATGAGGACATTCATTTGGACACATCAATGTCCATTCTGCATCTTCCTGTACTCTTTTCATGAATAAATCTGGCATCCACATTGCGTAAAATAAATCACGCGCTCTCATTTCTTCTTTTCCGTGATTCTTTTTTAAGTCTAGGAAATCAAAAATATCTGCATGCCAAGGTTCTATATACATCGCAAAAGATCCTTTTCGTTTTCCTCCTCCTTGATCTACGTAACGAGCCGTATCGTTAAATACTTTTAGCATAGGTACAATTCCGTTAGAAGTACCGTTAGTTCCTCTAATATAAGATCCTGTGGCACGTACGTTATGGATAGACAATCCAATTCCTCCAGCAGATTGAGAAATTTTAGCAGTTTGTTTTAATGTATCGTAGATTCCATCAATACTATCGTCTTGCATTTGTAGTAAGAAGCAAGAAGACATTTGCGGTTTTGGCGTACCGGCATTGAATAAAGTTGGTGTAGCATGGGTAAAGAATTTCTTACTCATTAATTCGTATGTAGCAATTGCTTCATCGATATCGTTTAAATGAATACCGATAGAAACACGCATTAGCATGTGTTGTGGTCTTTCTACGATGTTACCATTTAATTTTAATAAGTAGGAACGTTCTAATGTTTTAAATCCGAAGAAGTCATAGTTAAAATCTCTACTATAAATAATAGTAGAATCTAATTTCTCTGAATTATCCATGATGATTTGATACACTTCATCAGATAATAATGGTGCTTTTTTATCTGTTCTTGGATTTACATATTCATATAAATCCACCATCGTTTCTGAGAACGATTTTTTGGTGTTTTTATGTAGGTTAGATACGGCGATTCTTGCAGCTAATTTTGCGTAATCTGGATGTGCAGTAGTCATTGTTGCCGCAACCTCTGCAGCTAAACTATCTAGCTCTGAAGTAGTTACTCCGTCATATAATCCTTCAATTACACGCATTGCTACTTTTACTGGATCAACAATCTTGTTGAGTCCGTAACACATCTTTTTTACTCTCGCCGTGATTTTGTCGAACATCACTGGCTCTTTTTTGCCGTCTCTTTTTACTACATACATGCTGTTTGTTGGTTTTATTTAATTGGTTGCCAACCGCAAAGCGGTTTCTATATTTTCTTTGATTTTTACCCCTGTTCAAAGTCAGGCGCTATTTTTTAGACTACCCTTCTAAAAATCTGCATCAAAACTGATGCTTCCAGTTCCACCAGACTTCACTCCAGCTTTTTGATATTCTGATACTCTTTTTTCGAAGAAGTTCGTTTTTCCTTCTAGAGAAATCAATTCCATAAAGTCAAATGGATTTGTTGTATTGTATTCTTTCTCGCAGCCAAATTCTTCTAACAGTCTATCTGTTACAAACTCTAAATATTGAGTCATTAACTTTGAGTTCATTCCTATTAAACTTACAGGCAAAGATTCTGTTACAAATTCTCTTTCTATCGTTAAAGCATCTATAATGATTTCTTTGATTCTTGCTTTTGGCACTTTATTTACCATGTGGTGGTTGTGTAAGTGTACCGCAAAATCACAGTGCATTCCTTCGTCTCTCGAAATTAATTCGTTAGAAAACGTAAGTCCAGGTAATAAACCTCTTTTCTTTAACCAGAAAATAGAACAGAAAGCTCCAGAAAAGAAAATTCCTTCTACAGCTGCAAAAGCGATTAATCTTTCTGCAAACGAATCAGATTCAATCCATTTTAATGCCCAATCTGCTTTCTTTTTAATTGCTGGAAAAACTTCGATTGCACGAAATAATTGGTCTTTTTCAACATCGTTCTTAACATAGGTGTCAATTAACAGAGAATATGTTTCTGAGTGAACATTCTCCATCATAATTTGAAATCCGTAAAAGAATTTAGCTTCAGAATATTGCACTTCATTCACAAAGTTCTCTGCCAGGTTTTCATTTACAATTCCATCAGAAGCAGCAAAAAAGGCTAAAATGTGTTTGATAAAATAGCGTTCGTCTTCTGTTAATTTAGTATTCCAATCGATAACGTCTTCTGATAAATCAATTTCTTCAGCTGTCCAAATACAAGCCTGTTGTTTTTTGTACCAATCCCATAAATCATCATGTTGAATTGGAAATATTACAAATCTGTTATCATTTGGCTGTAAAATTGGTTCTATTGCGGACATTATTTTTATAATTTTTCTTAATTGTGAGTAAAATCGAATTTAAATCGGTGCTAACAAAGATTGAAAAAAAAGGAACAAATACAAAGCTCTACTTATTCACAAAAACCACTAAGTTTTTAACAAAATAGGATTATGTTAATTAAAACGCATTACTTCAATTTTTGACTAACTTGCTGATTAACAAACAATTGCAATGTTAATTTTTTGTTAAGCCCTACTCTCATTGACATTCTTAAAATCAGTTTTAATCAAAAAAAAACTTTGATTAATAACAATTTTAAAAGGTCTGTGTTTTTACACAATTTATCCAGTATTTTTTTATATGAGGATTTAATAAAATTGAAATAATAACAATTTGTTCAAAGTGAAAACAAAACAGTGAAATTCTTGAGTGAGTCTAAGGAGTTTAGATTTATGACAGAGGAAATTTCAAATCAAGAACGCTTTGTTCTTATTTCTGAATTAATTGACGAAATTAAGGAAAGGGATGCCGTAATATTTGAGTTACATGAAAGTAAAAAAAGGGAATGCCTAATTAGCATTAAAGTTAACTAATTAACCGTACTTTTTTATCACAAAAAAACCCAGTGATTAGATCAATGGGGTTTTTTTGTATTTAGTCTTGTTTGTTTTCTCTATAAGGTTGCTGTTAAATCCATAGATACTTCTATTTCAAAATTTACATCACCTGCATCGGTAATTGCCATTCCAGAAAACTGTATGGTAACAGAACTATTATTTAAAAATAAGGTCTCTAATTGATCTAAAACCGCAGTATCCGTTATAGGGAAAACTGTAGCATTTGTTGCTTCTTGTGCAATATTTACGTTAGAAATAGTACCAATAGTATTTCCATTTATTACAATAGTGGCAGACTGAATAACAGCGCTTGTATTACCGGTTACATTTTTAAATTTATAACTTAAAGCGTCAATGTTTATATCAGATATATCGTTAAAGTTAGAAACTAGTTGATTTAAATCTTGCGTTACAGTTTCATCATAACTAACCGCATTTCCGGTGGTTTGTAGAACACTAATCGCTACAGACTCACTGATTGATGTACTTGTTGTAATTTCTATTGCAGCCGTATCTTCGCAAGAGGAAACAAGAATCAAAGCAAATACTAGGGTAAATAATTTTTTCATTTTTATTTATTTTAAGGCTTAAAGATACTACTTATATGATAGAGTGATTATAGTTAATAGTCTTTCGCTACCTTTTCTAACTCGGAATACCATCCTTCTCCAAACTTTCTAATGAGCGCTTCCTTCACAAATTTATACACTGGGACTTGTAATTCTTTCCCAAGAGAGCAGGCGTCATCACAAATAGCCCACTTATGATAATTTACCGCAGCAAATTCACTATAATCTTTTACTCTAACTGGATATAAGTGACAAGAGATTGGTTTCTTCCAATCAATAATTCCTTTATTGTATGCTTCCTCTATACCGCAAAGGGCGATTTTATTTTCGTCAAAAATAAGGTATGCACATTCAGAATCATTAACCAAAGGTGTTTCCAGTTCTCCAAAATCACTAACAATAGAGGTGCCATGCTTTTCAATAGCCTGAATTCCTTCTTCTCTTAAAAGAGATTTTATTTTTGGGTAAATTTCTTTTAAAATGAGTACTTCATCTTTTTCTAAAGGCGCTCCGGCTTCGCCAGAAACACAACATTCTCCTTTACATTGTGATAGATTACAGACAAAATCCTTTTCTATTAGATCTTCTGATACAATGGTTTTTCCTAATTGAAACATGCGATAAAAATACAGTATTTTTTTTCTATTTTTTTACAATTTGATAAAGTAAGTTGACTAATTTTGTTCTCTAATTTTTAAAGAGATGGAGATAAATTTTAAAGAGATTTTAACTGCTTTTATGGTTTTATTTGCAGTAATAGATATCGTTGGGAATATCCCTATTATTATAGACTTACGAAAGAAAGTAGGCCATATTCAATCTGGAAAAGCATCGCTTATTGCTGGTTTTATTATGATTGTTTTTTTGTTCCTAGGTCAGAGCCTGTTATCACTTATAGGTATTGATGTAAATTCATTTGCGGTTGCGGGTGCATTTATCCTCTTTTTTATTGCTTTAGAAATGATTCTTGGAATTACCTTATACAAAGATGACGATGAAGGGGGTATTACTGCTACTGTATTTCCATTGGCTTTCCCTTTAATTGCTGGCCCAGGTAGTTTAACAACATTGCTTTCTTTGCGTGCAGAATTTGATATTCAAAATATTATTATCGCTGTTTTTTTAAATGTAATTCTTATTTATATTGTGTTAAAAACATCCTCTAGAATAGAACGATTTATAGGTGCTAATGGCATAAAAATTATTAGAAAGGTCTTTGGAGTTGTTTTATTAGCGATTGCAGTAAAATTGTTTACGGCAAACATAAAGGCACTTTTTTAATAGTTTTTGATACTTTAATTATTGGAGGAGGTGTTTCTGGAGTGCAATGTTCTTGGCTCTTACATTAAAAACAGGATTGAAATTCTATTACTGTTTTTTAATTTTAGGTGTTTATTTTTTTTTTAATTTTAAAAAGTGTAATATTGTAATCTCCCCTTTTAACTTTAACTAAAATATTTTTATTATGAAAAGCATTGTATTTGTTATTCTAGCTTTGCTAGTGTTTACTTCTTGCCAGCAAGAAAATTTAGATTTAAAAAAGGTGGCAATCCAATCAAGTCAAGAAACAAAAGACAAAAAAGACCATAAAGTGACTATTTGTCATAAAAACAAAGTTACAATAACTATTGATCGATCTGCATTAGACGCACATTTAGCTCATGGTGATGCTGTAGACATGGATGGTGATGGTTATTTCAGTGGAGAAAGTGAATGTTCTCTTCAAGTAGATTGTGATGATACAGTCTACTCAGAAAATAATACTTGTGGTCGATTATAGTATAGACACTATACCAAATTTGATCAACTACTACAATTCAAATCTATAGTTTTCACTGAAGTAAATTTTATTTTTGTGTAAACAAGATTAAATTAAAGCCAGCAAATACAATTGCTGGCTTTATTAATTTGCACTATTTTTTGTGGTCATATTATCTAAACGTTTTTTTGAATGATTTTTGATGTGTTAATTATTGGAGGTGGTGTTTCAGGAATGCAATGTGCATTAGTTCTAGGTTCTGGTTTAAGTAAGCCTTTTGCTAAAAATAAAAAGGTTGGAGTTATTTTACACCAAAGAAATTCTCACTTACAAAATGCGCTATTTAATAATGTTTTGGGCTTACCTACCGGAACTTTAGGGAAAGAACTTCTAGAAAGTGGAAGAAAACAACTTACGGAGAATTATTCAACGATCTCTCAAATTGAAAACGAGAAAGTAATTTCTATTACTGATGTTGATGGTTCTTTCAGTGTTCTTACCAATAAGAGTGAATACAAAAGTAAAATTGTAGTAGTCGCTTTAAATTACTCAAAGCCGTTTTCTATTCAAGGGTTAGAAGAGTATTTAGAACCTCATCAAAGAGCTAATTTAGCAAAGGATAGAGTTCAACTAAGAAACAATGATCACCTTATTAAGAAAGGACTATATGCCTGTGGAACTATAGCAGGGTGGCGAAGTCAATTTGCAATTGCTGCTGGAAGTGGTGCTAGTGTAGCAACAGATATTCTTACACTTTGGAATGATGGCAACCACACAAAAATTCATGACAAAATTTAACATCTAAGCTGATAAATGTCAGCTTTTTAACTGTTTTTCATCTGTAACTTTATAATGACCTAATAACGAAAAGGGATATTCCTATTCGCTTATTCTCATTACGACTATGTATTGTAGTCGGATTTTAATTATAAAATCTAACGTTATGCAAATTAAAAAAAACCCAAAAGTAAGATTAGAAAATTACAGTAAGATATTCTCCCTCGTTGGTTTAGTACTTGCTCTTTTTATCACCTATCAACTTCTAGAAGTTAAATCGTATGAAAATTCATTAAGAGACTCTTTAGGTGATGCGAACATGGTTCTTGATGACAAGGATGATATTCCTATTATTGAGAGAAAAGAACTTACTATTCCTAAAGACACTCCACCACCACCAGTTGCTGCAAAAATAGAAATAGTTGAGGATAATTTAGATATTGAAGAAACTATTATTGATGATACTGAAACAGACGAAAATGAGGCTGTACGTATTATCGTTGATCCAAATTCTATTGTTGAAGAATATGAAGAGGAAGAAATAGAAGAAGATGTCCCTTTTCTAATCATTGAAGATGTCCCTGTTTTCCCAGGTTGTTCTGGAAATAAAGAAGAACTTAAAAAATGTTTTACGAAAAAAATTAAGATGTTTTTTATTAAAGAATTTGATGTTGGTCTGGCTAAAGAACTAGGTTTATCAATGGGGAAAAAAAGAATTATTGTTCAGTTTAAAATTGATAAAACAGGAATGGTTACTAATGTGATGGCTAGAGCGCCTCACCCAAGGATTCAATCAGATGTAATATCTATCATAAAAAAGCTTCCAAAAATGAAGCCGGGAAGACAAAGAGGAATGCCGGTTGGAGTTAAGTATAGCTTACCTATAACCTTTGAGATATTATAAAAAAAGCCAGCGATTAGCTGGCTTTTTTTTATTTATTCTACAGTAACCGACTTGGCTAAATTTCTAGGTTGATCAACATTCCTGTTTAACATTACAGCAATATGATATGAAAGTAATTGGAAAGGGATTGTTGTTAAAAGTGGTGTTAATGCCTCTTCCGTTTCAGGAATTTCAATAACATGGTCTGCAATTTCTTTTACAATTACATCTCCTTCAGTAACGATGGCAATTATTTTACCACTTCTAGATTTAATTTCTTGAATATTACTTACAACTTTTTCGTAATGTCCTTTATTCGTTGCAATGACAAAGATTGGCATATTTTCATCAATTAAAGCAATAGGGCCATGTTTCATTTCTGCAGCAGGATATCCTTCTGCATGGATGTAAGAAATTTCTTTTAATTTTAATGCTCCTTCTAAAGCTACAGGGAAATTAAACCCTCTTCCTAAATACAAACAATTTTTAGCGTCTTTATAAACAGCAGCAATCTCTTTTACTTTATCCTCAATTTGTAATAGTTTTTCAATTTTAGCTGGTATCAATTGCATTTTTTGCAAATACAGATGAAATGCTGAATTTGAAAGTGTTCCTTTAGCCTTTGCAAGTTTTAATGCTATTAATGATAATAAAGTAATTTGAGTTGTAAATGCTTTTGTTGAAGCTACGCCTATCTCTGGCCCAGCATGTGTATATGCTCCTGCATTGGTTTCCCTAGCGATAGAAGATCCTACAACATTACAAATTCCAAAAACAAAGGCGCCTTTAGATTTTGCTAATTTTATTGCAGCTAAAGTATCCGCTGTTTCTCCTGATTGAGAAATGGCAATAACTACATCTTTAGGAGTAATAATTGGATTTCTATATCTAAACTCAGATGCATATTCAACCTCTACAGGAATTCTAGACATATCTTCAAAAAGATATTCACCTACCAAACCAGCGTGCCATGAAGTACCACAAGCAACTATAATAATTCGATCGGCATTTAAAAACTTTTCAATATTGTCATCAACACCGGCCATTCTTATAATCCCTTGATCAGCTAGCATTCTTCCTCTATAGGTATCAATAATAGCTTTAGGTTGCTCGTGAATCTCTTTTAGCATAAAGTGATCATACCCACCTTTTTCTATTTGTTCTAAACTTAGTTGAAGTTCTTGAATGTTTGCATCTACCAGAGAATCATCCATTATTTTTCTAACTCGAATATCTCTTCCAAGTTTAATAATAGCCATTTCTTCATCTTCTAAATAAATTGCATCTTTTGTAAACTCAATAAATGGTGAAGCATCTGAAGCAATAAAAAACTCTTCATTATTTTTTCCAACACCAATAGCGATTGGACTTCCTAATCTTGCAACAATAATTTCATTAGGCTTTGTTTTATCAAAAATAGCAATGGCATAGGCACCAATAACTTGAGTCAATGCTATTTGAACAGCTTTCCCAAGCTTACAGTTCTCTTGTTTTTTTACCTCTTCTATAAGGTTCACAAGAACCTCTGTGTCTGTATCACTTTGAAAGATATACCCTCTTGAAATCAATTCTTTTTTTAGAGTATCATAATTTTCAATAATACCGTTGTGTACAATTACTAAATCTCCAGATTGTGAAAAATGTGGATGAGAATTAACATCATTAGGAACTCCATGAGTTGCCCATCTAGTATGACCAATACCAATAGTTCCTTGTTTTCTTTTTGGTTCTTTGTCCGTTATTAATTCAAGGGCTGAAACTTTCCCTTTGGTCTTTGTTAAATTCATTTCAGCACCATCAAAAATCATGATACCAGAACTATCATAACCTCTGTACTCTAATCTTTTTAAACCATTAATAACTATAGGGTATGCTTCTCTTTGACCAATATATCCAGTTATTCCACACATAAAATTTAATTTGGTTAGTTCTCTTCAGTTTTTAGAGAATATGATATTTTTAACTGCGGTTTTCTAGAACCATTTACAGCATTATTGTTTAACAACATAACAGCCTTTGGATTCCAGCTGAAGTCCCTAACGATAGAATCAATAAGTGAAACAGGAAGATCTGTTGGGTTTAAAACTTTTACACCTAAGGTTGGTAAACCATTTACAGAACCAGATAATAATTCTGAAATATAATCGGTAATTTTAAAAGTATAACTGTTTGGTTTTTTGTCATCATCTAATTCTAAAAGTCCTCCTACTTCATCAAGACCCTCGGTTACAAAATCTAGAATCTGGCGTGGTGCTTCTTCTGCATTAACAATACCATCTCTAAATATAAATAATCTAAAAGGAGTTGCTATTGTATCAGATCCAACAATATCTTGATCTACATAAAGAGTTATTGTAGCATCATTAATCAACCAGTTTTTTGTTCTTAATTCTTCTAATCCATCAGGAATTCCGTTTAGATCAATATCATCTCCAAGTATTTTTAACTGAGCTATTGAGCCAGCTGTTCCTTGTACTGGTATATTATTAAAGGCCGGTGTCTGACCAGAGGTCATCTTATACTCACTGTTTCTAACTCCTGAAAGCAAGAAGGTATCTGTTTTTTTTATGGTGTCTATCACAATTGTTCCTCCAGCCCTATATACAGTATTTGTATAATAAATATCTATTAATGGTTGAAATGCAGTATTGTTAAAACTTAATGAAACCAAAGATCCATCATCTCCTTCTGCTTGAATTTTTATTCCTCTGAAATAATCATTAAATGCATCTTGAGAAGAAAAGTTAGCAGTTTCATATTGATCAAAAAGTATACTTTTTATTAAATCCTTTTTAAGAGGAATGCTAATAAATGGGTTAGAGTTTGTGTACCGTACTGTGTCTGTATCATAAATAGCTCCTGAACTCAATCTTCTTAACACAAATTGAGAAGTATCTCTTTTATTAGGAACAAATTGTGTGTCTTCAAAAAAGTTTAATTTTTCAGAAGAGGTGTTATAGGTCTGATCCGAAGAAAAAACATTTTGTGCTGAAGGGTTTATAGGATCTAATGTACTTAAAAAAGTAGTTAACCTATATACGTTTAATGTAAATGGCTGTTCTTGATTTCCTATAATTGAATCCAACTGAAATTCTGGACCAATGGCATCATTCCCTATTAATGTTGCATTATAAGGTAATCTTAATAGCACTGTATCTATGGTTGTCACCACAGTTGTATCAGTCCCATATTCTTCATCTACTTGAGTTAAATCTGTTGGGATGCTTAATTGAGAAATGATAGATGCTTCTATTTTCTTGTAATTGTTATTGTTGTAAACACCTAATAAATATTGACCTAACAATCCTCCAATAGCCAATCCATCTGCTCGAACATTTTCAATATCTTTTCCTGTAACTTCAATTTCAAGAATTGTATCATTTGTCGAAAAGTCTAGATTACTAACGATGGAGGTTCCTATATCTGTAAAATCTTCTTCACATGAAACAATGAATCCTAGAAAAAGCGCCGTGATTGCAACATAAGATGTTGCTTTAATATATTTTCTTAACATAACTACTGTGAGTTTACTCTTGAGAAATAAGATCTTTGTAAAAATTTAAATATGATTCAAAAGAATCTTCTTCCTGAAATGATAGTGTTGGCACATCTTTCTTGTTAATCTCTTCTTGAAGTTCTTTTGGTATTTCTTTACTCCCCTGAACTATAGCGTCTGAATTTGACACTGCACTTTTTAGAATATTTGTGTAGTTCGGTTCTTTTAATATGCTGATTTTATCGTCTGAAATTTTATCAAACTTAATTTTTTCTACTAAATCTTTATTTAACGTTCCATCAAAATCTTGATTATAAACAGATGTTATAATCTTACTTTCTGAAAATAACGGTTCTTCGCTGTAATATTCTTTTAAATAAAGAGGCAATAAAGAAGCCATCCAACCATGAACATGAATGATATCTGGAGCCCAATTTAATTTTTTAACAGTTTCAACAACTCCTTTTGCAAAGAAGATAGCCCTCTCGTCATTATCAGAAAACAACTCATCGTCTTCATCAGAAAAAATTGCTTTTCTTTTAAAGTACTCATCATTGTCAATGAAGTAAACTTGCATTCTTTCTTTTGGAATAGAGGCAACTTTTATAATCAAGGGCATATCCATGTCGTTGATTATCAAATTCATCCCAGATAAACGAATTACTTCGTGTAGCTGATGTCTTCTTTCATTAATTACTCCAAAACGAGGCATAAATATTCTCGTTTGAACCCCTTTAGAATGTGCTTTCTTTGCTACATTAAATGCAGTAGATGCGATCTCTGTTTCTGGTAAATAAGGGACAACCTCAGAAGAAACATACAGTATTCTCTTATCTTTCATTAAATTTAAGCCTTTGTATAAGTTTGCAAAACTACGAATTTTTATGCAAAATTCATGTTAAAATGCTAAGTTTGCGGATACATAGATCAATGTACCATGACGGTTTTAAAAACGAAGGAAGAACTTAAAATATATTATGAAGAATTTAATTCTAAAAATCATACAATAGGTTTTGTTGCAACCATGGGAGCTCTTCATGAAGGCCATATTTCTTTAATAGAAAAATCTAAAAAAGAGAATGAAATTACAATTGCAAGTATTTTTGTAAACCCAACTCAGTTTGACAAAAAAGAGGACTTAGATAATTACCCTAAAACTATTGAAGAAGATCTCCATTTATTAGAAAATGCTAAGTGTGATGCTGTTTTTATTCCTTCAGTAGAAGAAGTATATAAGAACAATATTGCTTCCAGTCATTTTGATTTTGATGGTTTAGAAAATGAAATGGAAGGAGAGTTTAGGGTTGGACATTTCAACGGTGTTGGAACTGTTGTAAAAGCACTATTTGAAATTGTGATGCCGACAAACGCTTATTTTGGAGAAAAAGATTTTCAGCAATTACAAGTAGTTCGTAAAATGGTGAAAAAAAACAAGATGGATGTTTCCGTAATTGGCTGCCCAATTTATAGAGAGGAAAATGGATTGGCCATGAGTTCTAGAAACATGCGCTTAACTTTAGAAGAAAGAAAAGCTGCTGCAATAGTTTACAAAGTGCTAAAATCTGTTACACAAAAATCTAAATCTCAGTCTGTCAATACTATTAGTGCCTGGGTTACAACTCAGTTTAAAGATCATCCTCTTTTTGATTTAGAATATTTTAAAATAGCAGATGTAGACACTTTAAAAAGTGTCTCTGAAATTTTACCCAACAAGCAATACAGAGCTTTCATAGCAGTGTATACAAATTCAGTTCGTTTAATTGATAATCTTTCAATAAATAACGAACTCCTTTTAGGTTAATTATTTAATTCTAAATTTTAAAAAAGTAGTACTTTTGCAGCATGTTAGTTCAAGTAGTTAAATCTAAAATCCATCGTGTTAAAGTAACAGGTGCTGATTTAAATTATATAGGAAGTATTACCATAGATGAAGATCTAATGGATGCTGCAAATATTATTGAAGGAGAACGTATTCAGGTTGTTAATAACGATAACGGAGAGCGCTTAGAAACATACGTAATTCCCGGACCCAGAAAAAGTGGTGAAATCACTTTAAACGGAGCTGCCGCTAGAAGAGTTGCGGTTGGTGATGTATTAATTTTAATTACGTACGGTTTTATGGACTTTGAAGAGGCTAAAATTTTTAAACCATCACTTGTTTTCCCTAACGAGTCTAATAATTCACTCACATAGTTTTGAATACGAAAACCAAGAAAATTTTAAAAATAATTCTACCTCTACTTTTTGGAGGAGGTTTGGTTTGGTATTTATTTACTGTTATTCCGCCTAAAACTCTTTTAGAGTATTTTAAAAACGCAAATTATTGGTGGATTGCACTCGGATTATTTTTTGGAATACTAAGTCACTTCTCTAGAGCATATCGTTGGAAATTTATGTTAGAACCGATGGGATATAAACCACGGTTTACAAATAGTGTTTTAGCAGTGTTAATTGGATATTTTGTGAATTTAGCAATCCCAAGAGCGGGAGAAGTTTCTAGAGCAACTGTCATGGCTAATTATGAAAACATTCCTTTCGAAAAGGGCTTTGGAACCATCGTCGCTGAAAGAATTGCAGATTTAATAATGATGTTTCTTATCATTGGAATCACATTATTAATTCAGTTCGATTTTATTCTTCAACTTGTAAAAGAAAATTTTGATCCAGTTAAAATCTCGATTTTATTAGGAGGAGTTCTTATTGGAGGGTTCCTTTTTTATATATACATAAGAAAATCAACTTCAGGTATTGGAGTTAAAATTAAAAATTTTATCAAAAGTTTAGTTGAAGGAGTTACTAGTATTTT
>TARA_R110001632_G_scaffold179993_4_pt1 | contig 19162 bp, 18 predicted proteins | sample TARA_R110001632 | Tara Oceans TARA_R110001632 (sample SAMEA4398266) | marine metagenome | biome: Polar Biome; feature: [SRF] surface water layer (ENVO:00010504); material: water (ENVO:00002006), including particulate matter (ENVO:01000060) such as... | depth 5 m
CAATAAAGCAAAGTAAAATTATCAATAAAGGTTTTTTCATTTTTTCATTTTTAAAAAATCAAAGTTAGTTTTTTAAATACTGGTTTGTAAAATTTACATCTCTTAACTTTGAGTTTAGACAAGCATTCTTTTTTAACAAAAGATTACCTGGATTAATGATGAAAACAATAGCTAACAAACTATCTTTATAAAGAAAAAAATCTATGAAAAAAGCACTACTATTATTTATATTTTGCATTAGCCTTTCTGTTGCTTCTCAAGAGATTAAACGCGAAATAATAAAAGGAAAAATTATAGTTGAAGGAAGTGATATTGAAGGAATCACTATTTTTAACACTTCGTCAAAAAAAGGTTCAGTAACTAATTTAAATGGAGAGTTTACAATTGCAGTAGCATTAAATGACTTTTTAGAAATCAGAGCTTTAGAATATCAAGATTTTGATGTAAAAATTAATGAAGATATTTTGCAATCTAAGCGAATAACTATTTTTTTAATTGAAGAAATCAACAAATTAGAAGAAGTTGTCATTAACAGCAAACGACTCACAGGGAATTTAAAGTTAGATGTAAATAGCGCTAAAAAATTCAACCAAAAACTTAACGTTGTTTACTTTGGAATGAAGAGTAAAGAATCCAAGAGTTTTAGTGATGATAACATAAGACAGAAAAAAAGTTTAGGTGTTAATCAGCAAGTTCTTACAATGGTCAATGGTTTAAATGTTGTAAAAGTAGTAGATCAATTATTGATACCGCTTTTTAGATCAGAAGTAAAAGATAAAAAAGCAGCAGGTATTCCTGAGGTTCCTGTAAAATCAATTAAATATTATCTTGGTTCTAATTTTTTGGTAGAGAATTTTAATATTCCAGAACATCGTGTTGAAGAATTTATTAGATATGTAGAAGATGAAACTTTTGACTTTGATCTTTTAAACTATGGTCATGAAATAGAATTTTTAGAATTACTCAGTCAAAAAAGTAAAACTTTTTTATCTCAAAAAAAATAGCTGTTTATTCATAAATAATTATATTTCGAGCTTCTTACAAAAGAGTAATTTTTTAGTAAAATAGCATGAAAAAAATTGTATTTATTTTTTTAATTTTCCCCGTTTTCCTTTCAGCACAAATCAACGAAAGTGATACACTTAAACTTAAAGCAAGTCTTTCTTTAACTGGATTTTATCAAGGGGGAAATGTAGAAACCTTTATTTTTAGAGCTAAGACAGATGTTAGTTTTATTCCTTGGAAAAATTGGGTTTTTAAAAATCAGAACTCTTATGTTTATCAGGCTTTTGGAAAAGAAAAAGCAGACGAAGATATTTTAAGTCTTAACTTTTTATATTTAAATCCAGAACGAAAAATTTACCCTTTTTTATTGGGGTTTGTAAGTACAAATTTTAGAAGGGAAATAGATTTGCGATATTTAGTAGGTGCCGGAGTTACTTTTCAGGTTCATAACAAAAAAGAAGATTGGTTAAAGATTTCTATTTCTAGCGAATATGAAAATACGGATTTTTCTACCACTAATTTCAACTTTACAGAGTACAACGGAAGTCAATCCATCAATACAATGCGAAGTACTATTTGGCTCAATGGAAAATATAGCTTGTTTAAAAACAAAATGATTTTAAATCATGAAAGTTACTTTCAACCTTCACTAGAAGAAGGTAATAATTATCGATGGCAAGCAGATATAGGTTTAGAATTTCCTGTTTGGAAATATGTGAACTTCAAAGTAAACTACCGTCATACATTTGAAAGTATTGTGGTTGTAAATCAGCAACAACAAGACCGATTTTTAACTGCTGGTTTCACTTTAAAAAGTTATTGATTGATTTCCATATAATAGCAATTCAATGAATATGATTATTTTTGTTGAGAATCATTAATTCTCCATCAAAAATGTCAACTTCAGATTTTACTAAGCTAAACTCAACTGTTGATTTTTTTGAAAGTCAATTCCAAATCAATAATTCCCAAGTATTCTTGTCAGAATTAGAAGCAAAAGACATTCAACTTTTTATCAAAAGAGAAGATCTAATTCATCCATTGGTTTCGGGAAATAAATTCAGAAAATTAAAATACAATCTACAAGAAGCCACTCGTCAACAAAAGAAAATTCTTCTCACTTTTGGAGGTGCGTTTTCTAATCACATTCTTGCGACAGCTGTTGCAGGAAAATTACAAGGTTTCTCAACCATCGGAATTATTAGAGGAGAGGAGCTTGGAAAAGATCTTGATAAAACACTAGCTGCTAATGCAACTTTAAGAAATGCTGCAGCACATGGAATGAAATTTGAATTCATCTCTAGAGAACAATATAGAAATAAAACTTCAGTTAATTTTTTAAAAATACTCAAAGAAAAATTTGGTGACTTTTATTGTATTCCTGAAGGGGGAACTAACGAATTAGCTGTAAAAGGTTGTGAAGAAATTTTAACAACTGAAGACAATGAGTTTGATTATATTTGTTCATGTGTGGGGACAGGAGGAACCATAGCCGGAATTATAAATAGCGCTCAAAAGCATCAAAAAGTTTTGGGTTTTCCCGCTTTAAAAGGTGATTTTTTAACGGAAGAAATTCAACAATATACCAGCAACCAACAAAATTGGGAGTTAGTAACTGATTATCATTTTGGAGGTTATGGGAAGTACACAGAAGAGTTGATACATTTCATCAATAGATTTAAAAATGAAACGGATATTCCTTTAGATCCAATTTATACAGGAAAAATGATGTTCGGAATTTTAGATAGGATTCAAAAAAATAAATTTCCAAAGGGAAGTAAACTGTTAATAATACATACCGGTGGTTTGCAAGGAATAGAAGGTTTTAATCATCGATTAAAAGGAAAACAGAAAGATTTAAAAATAGTATAAATGAAGAGTAAATTATTTTTTGGAGTTTTGGCTATCTTATTTTTGGCAAGCTGTAGTTCTAGTAGAAGAGTAACCGTAAATAAGAAAAAACAAAAAGTTACGGTTGTAGAACACAAAACTAAATTACCTTCTGTACAACAAATTCAACATGTTAGAAAATTAGAAAGAGGAAACAAATCGTTAAATAAATACACCTTACAGTATGTAAGAAAATATGCTCCACTGGCTGTTTTAGAAATGCATAAATATGATATACCTGCTAGTATTACCTTGGCACAAGGGATTTTAGAATCTGGAAACGGCAGAAGTCAATTAGCTTCAAAATCTAATAATCACTTTGGAATAAAATGCCACGTTGGTTGGAAAGGAGAAAAAGTTTATCATGACGATGATGAAAAAGGAGAGTGTTTTAGAAAATATAAATTTGTAGAAACCTCTTATGAAGATCATTCAGAGTTTCTTAGTGGAAGAAGACGTTATGCGAATCTATTCAAATTAAGAAAAACAGACTATAAAGGTTGGGCAAAAGGCTTAAAAAAAGCAGGCTATGCAACAGATAAAAAATACCCCAATAAACTTATTAAAATAATCCAAGAATATGAGTTGTACGAATTTGATAAGTTTACAGAAAGAGATTTAAAAAGAGGCAAAAGAGAATCGGCTAAAAGACCCAAAAAACCAGTTGTAAAAGTAAAAAAATCGATTCCTAATTATTATCAAGTTAGAAAAGGAGATACGTTATATTCTATAGCTAGAAAGTTTAATACCACAGTAGCTTTAATAAAAGAAGTTAATGGATTAAACAGTAATACACTTTCTATCGGTCAGCGTATATTATTAAAATAAAAAATCCGCGAAAACCATCACAAGTTTCCGCGAATTCTAACCAAAACAATTTTCACTATCAATTACCACGTATAATTCTTTCTTTCTGCTTGTTTTTTGATTGCTTGTAAAATCACACTTTCTAATTCATTTTTCTTTGTAGATTCATTTTTTTGTTTTGCGATATAAGCCCTTCTTTTTTTGTCTAATTCGCTAATTTCTTTTTTAATTAAAATTCTTTTTTCTCGCTGTTTTTCTACATATTTTTTTAATTCAGTATCCGACATTTTTTTCAATTCTTTTGGAAGATTTTCTCGTTTAATTGTAGAATAATCCACTTTCGTATCTTCAGATTTATCAACCAAATCCCAAGAAGAGTTTTTGTAAAAACGTTTACTCTTACTGATAGTTCTTCCTACACTAACGGGTGCAGAATAACTACTAGCATTACTATCCTGGATGGCTTGCTTTTCATAAAGAGCAGATCCTTTACTCCCATAGTAGATATAGGTTTTATTCAATTTTTTATTTAGGATAATAATATCAGTATCATATGGAGTAACCACATGAACTACCTTTTTATTTTGGTTGATAGTCATATAATCTCCACCACCTAAATGGGCTCCATCTTGCCACATTCCAGAAATTCCTTGGTTGTAATTTCCGCAGAAAATAGTATTGATAATCACATCCTTTTCTTTTGCATCAGAAATAGCTTCTTTGTAGTTGATTTTTCCTTGGGTAAAAGGTTCGTTACCTGCAATAAATAGTAAACGTAAATCATTTTTATTTTTGCCCCAGTTTAAATTTTGTAAGGATGTGCTAATCACTTCTCCACAATATTCTTTTCCTCCATTGGTGGTCAAAGAGAATAGTTTTTCAGAGATTTCATCTAAGTCATTATTAAAGGGTAAAACTTGCCTTACAAATCCGTCAGAAGCTTCTAAGCCATCATTTCCATACTCATACAAAGCAATTTCTAAATCAGGTTTCTGAATGCCATATTTTGCATAGGACAATTCATTGACAATTTCCCAAAGTTGAGCTTTGGCTTGACTAATTAAACCATCCATACTATTACTAGTATCAAGTAGTAGTGCTACTTTAATGGTTTGTTTCTTTTTTTTGTTAGCTGAAGAATTTGTTGCAAATGATGCTACTGAAATTCCTAAGAATACTACTGTAATTACTTTTAACATTCGTGTTTTCATAATACTGATTTTTTAAAGTGAATAGGTAAAAGTTTGGGTTGTTATTTGATTATGATACTACAATAGTAAGACCAACTTTATTCATAAAAAACCGATAATGAGTAAACGAACCTTTTTAATGAGTAAACAGAACCTTTGAATTAGTAAACCCGGTTTTTTTGTATCTAAACCTACTATTTATCAGGAAACTTCGTTTTTTTGAATCGTTTTTTGTCTGTATGTTTACAAAAGAAAAAGAACTTTCTTTTATAAGTACATCATGAAAAAACAAACACTATTTTTAATTATCATGTCATTAATTGTAATGACAACTGTATACTCTCAAGAATATAGTACTCAAAAAAATGTTGTTTTTGATGTAGAAGTAAGAGTTGTTGATAAGGAAAATAGTAAGCCAATTAAAAACGCAGATGTTTCTATAAACGGAAAATTATTTAGATATAATTATATCAATGAATATTATCCAGTAAAAGCAATAGTAGGACAACAGTTAGTTGTTGTACATCCAGGTTTTGAGACCGTGTATTATGATATAAAATCGAACGAAGAAATTAAAATACTGGTTGAAGGATTCAATTATAGCAATTATTCTAGAAAAATAAAGTCCTACAATAAAAGCGAGAGTAAAAAAGATTTATTCATACAAAATTTAGATTCCGCTTCTTATTATAAAAACACAGATATTGAAAAGAGTTTGTCTTTTGTAGAAAACATTTTAAAAGAAGATAATTCTTCAAATCAACAAGCAGTTATTTATAAGTTGTTGGGATCAATTTATCTTCAGTGGAATCAATACGATTTATCAATTTCTAATTATAAAACTTCATTAGAAAATAAAGAAGACGAAACCATTAAATTACAACTAGCTATAGCTTCTATGGCTACTGATGAAAACAATGAAGCCGAGCTTTTTTTATTAGATGTTAACCAAGGAAAGTTAGGGATATTTGAAAAAGTGTTACTGTTTGAATTATTGGGAGATGTTTATTTAAAAAAGAAAGACTTTAATAAAGCTAAAAAAAATTATAATGATGGTTTAGTAATTGCTGAAAAAAATAGTATAGCTTCTAAAATCACCGATATTAAATCTAAATTAGGAGATCTTTCTGCAGCAGAAGGAAATGTTGCGAAAGCAAATCAACTTTTTAGTCTTTCATTAGATTTAGCTGCAAAAGAAAATCCGGTTCGATCTATCAAAGAAAAAGAAAAGGTTGCCAACTATTTTAATCAAACTAGACAGTTTGATAAAGAGATTAACCTAAGAAAAAAAGCATTAGAAGAAACAACCATTCTTGATAAATCTATTGAGTCTATCAAAAAGAAAAAAGTTGATAAAACTATTCCGAAAAGCGACAATTCTTTGATAAAAGATAGTGTAGCAATTCAGCCATCGGTTTTAAATTCGATCAATTCACAATCGATTAATTATAAAATTGGTAGAGCATTAGTAGAAAAAGAAGACTATAAAGAGGCGATTCCTTTTTTAGAAAAAAGCATTAAAGATGCTGCTTCCAAAAAGGATTTAGTCGTTAGAAAAGATGCGACACGAAAGTTGTCTGAAGTATATTCTAATGTTGGAGAATATGATAAAGCTCTACAAAATTATCAAGAATATGTAAGCCTTGTAGATACTTTATACAACCGAAAAGAACAAGAAATTGAGCAAGCGAAACGTTTTGCAAAACGGATTGCAGAAAATCAAAATAGAATTACCAGTTTAGAAAAAAACAAAGCTTTAAATGATAGTAAAATAGATCTTGCAGTGAAAGATCAGCAATTAGTGAAAGCTAGAAATAAAAATCAACAGGTTGTAATTTATTCGTTGCTTGGTGGAATTCTATTAATGTTTTTTCTTGCGTATACCTTGTTTAAAAGTAACAAGCAACAAAAATTGGCTAATAACTTATTGGCTTTAAAGTCGATGAGATCTCAGATGAACCCGCATTTTATTTTTAATGCGTTAAACTCTGTAAACAGTTTTATTGCTGTTAATGATGAAAGAAATGCCAACCGATATTTGTCTGAATTTTCTGTATTAATGAGGTCTGTTTTAGAAAACTCTGACGAAGATTTTATTCCTTTTACGAAAGAAGTAGAATTGTTAGAATTGTATGTGAAGTTAGAGCATAACCGATTTAAAGAGAAATTTGATTACACAATCAACATTGATGAAAACATCCATTTAGAAGATTTTTCAATTCCCCCGATGTTATTACAACCCTATATAGAAAATGCTATTTGGCACGGATTGCGATATAAAGAAGAAAAAGGAGTTTTAGAGATTCACATCAGTAAAGTAGATGCTAATTCAATTTCTGTAGTGATTGTAGATGATGGAGTTGGAAGAAAAAGATCGATTGAATTGAAAACAAAAAATCAATTGAAACAGAAATCCAAAGGAATGAGCACCATTCAAAAAAGAATTGAAATTTTAAACGACATGTATCAAGATAGAATTGATATAAAGGTATCTGATGCTTTTGAAGACGGAACCGGAACTAAAGTTGAATTACTACTTAAGAAAAATTAGCGATGAAAATAAGAGCCATAATTGTAGAAGACGAAGCCGTAAGTAGAGATATTTTACGAACCTATTTGTCTAAATATTGTCCAAATGTAACACTAGTTGGTGAGGCAAGTAATATAAGTGATGCCTATGAATTGATTCAAAAGAACGAATTAGAATTGGTGTTTTTAGATGTTGAAATGCCTTTCGGTAATGCTTTCGACTTATTAGAAAAAGTAGAAGACAGAAGGTTTGAAACAGTTTTTGTTACCGCATATGATCATTATGCTATTGAAGCTTTAAATAACGATGCTTCTTATTATTTATTAAAACCAATATCAATAGACGAATTGATTAAGGCGGTGAATATTGTAACTGAAATTAAAGAAAAAGAGAACGAACTTCAAAATAAAGTATTGTCACCAAAAGTATCATCAGCTTCAGGGAAGATTACCATTCCACAGCAAGACGGATTTGAAGTGTTAGATGTCAATGATATTGTTTTTTGCAAAGCCGATGATAATTACACAGAGATTCATCTAGCAAACTCTAAAAAGTTAGTCAGTAAAACATTAAAATATTTTGAAGAAGCTTTGTTACCTTATGATTTTGCTAGAATTCATAAATCGTATTTGGTAAATATCAATTCGGTAGTGAAATACAAAAAAGGAAAAGGTGGTAGCGTAATTGTTTCTAGCGGAAAAGAAATTTTGGTATCTTCTTCAAAAAAAGCAACTTTGTTATCTTATTTTAAGTAAATCATTATGAAAATTATCAAAGCTGTCAGAGGCAAATCACCTCAAATATCAGACGATTGTTTTATTGCAGAAAACGCAACGATTGTTGGCGAAGTTACTATAGGAGAACAATGTAGTGTTTGGTTTAATGCCGTTATTCGAGGAGATGTTCATTATATAAAAATCGGAAATAAAGTTAATATTCAAGACGGAGCTGTGATTCATGCTACCTATCAAAAATCACCAACCACGATTGGGAACAATGTTTCTATTGGTCATAATGCAATTGTTCATGGTTGTACCATTCAAGACAATGTGTTAATAGGAATGGGAAGTATTATTATGGACGATTGTGTGATAGAAAGTAACTCAATTATTGCTGCAGGTGCGGTTGTTACTAAAAATACAAGAGTAGAAAGTGGAAGTATTTATGCTGGAGTTCCGGCTAAAAAAGTAAAAGATATTTCAAAAGAATTGATTTCAGGAGAGATTGATAGAATTGCAAATAACTATGTAGAATATTCTAGTTGGTTTAGAGAATAGTTAGTGTTAAGTACAATTATTATTCTTGTTATAAGAAGATAGAAAAATAATAAAAATTATCACACTGAGCCTGTCGAAGTGCAGTTGGTTTCAAGAATAGAAAAAGCCCGGTTAACCAAACCGGGCCTTTTAAAAACTAACCAACTCAAAAACTAATTATCTTCGTTTTCTTCTTTTTTCTTTTCTTTTAGCTCTTTCATCTTCTTCATTTTTTTCATTTTCATTCCGCGCTTTTTCCCCATTTCTCTTTTTTTACTCAGTTTTTTAAACTTTTCAAATTGTTCTGCATTTAAAATCGATTTCATTTCTTTCTGAAAAGCTAACTTTTTATCGAGCATTTCATTAGCTCTTTTGTAACGATCTGTAGCTTCAATTTTTTTCTTTTCTTCTCTAGCTTTTCTCATTTTATCACCTTGTTCTCTTCTTTCAGAAATTTGCTTGGTAATAATTGGAGTTAGTTTGCGTTGTTGCGCATCTGTTAACTCTAATTCTAAAGCCATTTTTTTAACAGCTAAAGTAGCTTGTTGTTCTACAGTTAATTTTTCTTTTTGCTTTCTCTTACGTTTTTGTTGCGCTTGAGTAGTCAGTGAAAATGCAAATACTAAAATTAAAAGGCTTGCTAATTTTTTCATAATATCTAATTTGTTATGTTTATTTATGCTTTTTTGACCTCTAAAATTTGAAAAGGTTTAAATTTGAATTCTCATTTAACAGATGATTAACAATTTAGATATGAAGAAAATTCTTTTTTTATTGCTGTTTGTAAGCATTATAGCCTCAGCACAACAAGCGCCTAAAGTAGATTTATCAAACCCCAAAGCAACGGTATATACCCATATTTATTTTTTGCAAAATAATTCTTATGAGCCTAAGAGTGCAGCAAAGACAATTAACGGATTAGCCGAAAAAGAAGCTGTTGAAGCGGCTATTAAGATTAAAAGAATTTTAGATGGTAAAGGCTTAAAAATTGATTTCAATAGAATTCCTTCTGATTCTTCTTTTAAAGACACTTTAGGATATGATGTTGTGTCAAAATATATTCTCTTCCCAGAAAGAATGCCACTAATTTCTGTTGAGAAAAAAGGAGAGAATTGGTATTATTCATCAGAAACAATTGAAAATATAGATGTTTTATATGCAGAAATTTTTCCTTGGTATATTGAGAAAATACAAGATATTATTCCAGGTGCAGGTCATAAAAAAGTATTTTCAATAGAATTATGGCAATACATTACTTTTATTTTATTATTGATCAGTGCTTTCTTGGTTTTTATAATTTCGAAGAAAATCACCTTCTTTTTATTCCGTAGAATTTTATTCAAATACACAAAAAATAAATTAGGAGAAATTAATGTAGCTCTTAAAAAGTTAGCACATCCTATAAGTTTATTAATCGCATTAGAATTAATAACTAAAGTTTTGCCATCATTACAATTTGGATTAGAATTTAATAAATTACTTTTCATTGCTGTCAATGTATCTGCAATTATTTTTTGGGTCTATGTTTTCTTAAAAATTGCGCAAGTTTTAGTCAGTTTTTATCATAGGTATACAGAAAAAACAGAAGGTAAATTAGACGACCAATTAATTCCAATTGTAAGAAATTTTTTAAATGTTATCATCATTGTTATTGGTGGTTTTAGAATGTTAGTTCAATTTGGAGTTGATACAACAACCATTTTAGCAGGGGCATCCATCGGTGGTTTAGCATTAGCATTTGCCTCTCAAGACACCGTTAAAAACTTAATTGGTACGGTCATGATTTTTGTCGATAAACCATTTCATATTGGTGATTGGATCTCTGCTGGCGAAGTAGTTGGAACCGTAGAAGAAGTAGGTTTCAGATCCACAAGAATTAGAGCTGCAGACACCACTGTTTTTCAAATACCGAATAGTAAATTATCTGAATTAGTAATTAATAATAGCGGATTGCGTTTATACAGACGCTACAATACTAGTTTAGGTATCCGTTATGATACGCCTCCAGAATTAATAGAAGCTTTTGTCAAAGGAGTTCGTGAGATTATTATTGCCCATCCAGACACTAAATCTGATGCGTATAATGTAGAGTTTAACGGATTTGGAGATTCGGCACTTTTAATATTAGTCAATATGTATTTAAAAGATTTAGCATGGGGTACTGAGCAAAAATCGAGACATCAAATTCACATGGCAATTGTTAGATTGGCAAAAGAATTAGGAGTCGATTTTGCATTCCCATCAACTACAGTGATGATAGAACAGTTTCCTGAGAAAAAATCTTCAGAACCTATGTATAATAGTGACGAAAAAAGAATCAATGAAGGTGTTGAAAAGATTGTTTCGGATTTCAAAAAAGGAATAGAAGAAGATTAATCGTATTGATTACTCTTTTTTTGGTGGCATCGGACCTCTTAAATGGATAATTAATCCGTTTAAAAAATTACGTAAAATCTGATCGCCACATTCCATATACTTTGGATGATCTTCTTTTCTAAAGAGTGCGCCTAATTCGCTTTTAGTTACTTTAAAATCTACCAACTTGCAGATGTTTACAATATCATCATCACGGAGCTTGTGAGCCACGCGTAATTTTTTAAAAATATCATTGTTTGTTAATCCCATGCGATAAAGATAGTTGTTTTAACTGACTACATTAAAAATTGCCCAAGCATACAAAGCGAATCTTAAAAAACGGAATAACCCAAAAAGAACCACGCCTTTTAATGGATATTTAATCATTCCTGCTGCTATGCAAGTAATTGAAAAAGGAATTGGTAACAAAGCACCAATCAGAATTAAAAAACCACCCCATTTACTAGTGTTTTTTAAATGCTTTGCCATTTTTACTTCTAAATAATTCTTAACAGTTTTAATCTTTAAAATCGTTTTTCCGATAAAGAAAGATAGAATTCCACCGGTATAAGAGAGTGTTGCCAAAATGGCTAAGTTAAGAATGGGTGAAGCTGTTTTTTTAGACCAAGCAATAAAAATTTCTGGCGGAATTAAACCCAAAAGTGTTTCAGAAATAAAAAATGTGATGAGAACGCCAGCTGTAGAAAAAGTTTCGGTTAACAATTCTAAGCCATCATCTAAAGTAAAAACATATTTATTAAACAAATAAAGCCCAACAATAACTACAATGATTGGTAAGGCAGCTTTCTTTAAACTTTTGCCAACAAAAGAATAGAAACCAGTATAAGAATAATACTGATGTAGTAATTTTGTTTTAGATTTTTTCTTGCTTTTCGTTTTCATTGCTTTCCTTTGTAAGGAAGTACAAAAATAAGAAGTTAATACCTCATTAAGAATAGAAAATGAAAGAATTAACTTTTCTTTTTAACTTCGTTCCCCAACAAGAAAAAATTTAATCAACTAAGAATCTTTTTTGTCTTGATACATCATGATTTGGCTTTCCAATAAAATTGAATTTCCGTCTAACGAAAATACCACCAAAGACGGTGTCATCGCTCTTGGTGGTGATTTGTCTGCTGAGAGATTATTGCACGCTTACCATCATGGAATTTTTCCGTGGTATTCTGATGGTGAACCTATTGTTTGGCATAGTCCACTAGAAAGAATGGTTTTATTCCCGGAAGAATTGAAAATTTCTAAATCGATGAGGCAGATTCTTAACAAAGGAGAATTTATTATTACAGAAAATAAAGCCTTTGAGGAAGTGATTTTTCATTGTAAAAATATCGCGCGTAATGATGAATTCGGAACTTGGATTACCGATGAAATGGAACAAGCTTATATTCAACTTTACAAAGCAGGAGTTGCAAAATCTATTGAAATTTGGCTGGTCACTGAGCGAAGTCAAAGTACCGCTCAGCGACCCACAGAATTAGTTGGTGGTTTATACGGACTAGAAATTGGTGATATTTTCTGTGGAGAAAGTATGTTTTCTAAAGTGTCTAATGCATCTAAAATTGCCTTTATACATTTGGTGCAATCTGAAAAGTATCAGTTAATAGATTGCCAAGTTTATAATGAGCATTTAGCAAGTTTAGGAGCTAGAGAGATACCTAGAAATGAGTTTTTGAAGTTTTTAGAATGAGCTATATAGGTTGTTACCATACGTTTTTCTTCGTTAAGTTATTCCAATATCCAATTTATCAAATCATCTATATCAACTATTGACCAACTATGTGGATTCTTTTCTCCATTGTTTTGGAAGCCTTTATTTTTTGTTTGAATTAAATCTACATTATCCCAATCCTTATCACTTAATAGCTCTATCGTTTTTTGAAGTGTATATGCATTTGTACTTTCAAAATCAGTTTGTCTATTTTCTTTCCACCACAATGTATCTGGTTCAGTATAGAAACGTAATTTTTCTTTTTTAAGATTTTTTATATTGTCTACATTGTTTGTTGATATTGTAAGTGGTGATACTTTTTGAATATTTGTAAGTAAAGAGTCTTTACCTCCAAATTGTTCTTCAAAATAATTAATTATCCACTTTGGTTCTGCAAGACGTTCTTCTGAGAAGTCTTTTCTTAATATATCTTTTTGAGAACTTTCATAAAGAGCGTAAAGGTCAATTGGTGAATCAACTACAAAAACACCTTTTGGTTTTAAGACTGAATTGGTTTTGTTTAAATAATCTGATAGAGTTAATGCTACCGTTCCTCCAATTGACATACCCCCAATAAAAACTTTATTTGTATTTAAATTATTCTCTTCAACCGCTTTGATTATTAGTTTTGACAACTCTTGTGAATCTTCATCTTCAATCCATAGCTTTCTACCGAAATTCATTAGAAGGATGCTTATTCCTTTTTCTGTAGCCTCGTCAATAATTTTAAAGTCTCGTTTTGTTTCTTTTGAAGTTGAGCCACCTCCTGGGAAAATAATTAATAGAGCTTTTGAGTCACTTGATTTTATGAGTTCGTAATCTTCATTTAGAATAGTTGTGATTGCGGTTCTTTTAGTTTCTATTTTTTTTGGTTTGTTTTTACAGCTAATTACCAGAATCATTATTATTAATATTCCAAAATAAATTATTTGTTTGTAGAGTTTCATAAATGTGTGGTAACTTTAATGATATGAGTCCGTTTTAATACTTCGCTAGGCTCAGTATAAATAACTTATATCAGACGGTAACGAAGTTATAAGAAAAATAGGTTTAGAATCAATTCAAATATTCGACAAGCACTAAATTATTTTTTAATTAACTATTTAAATACTTATTAAAAAAAGCAATCGTTCTTTCCCAAGATAAATCTGCAGCTTCTTTATCAAAACGCGGTGTTGTATTGTTATGAAAACCATGATTTGCATTTGGGTAAAAATGTGCTTCGTGGGCAATTTTATTTTTTTTTAATACTTTTTCAAATGCTGGCCAACCTGCGTTTACTCTTTTATCTAATTCACCATATTGTAATAATAATGGCGATTGTATTTTTGCAGCATCTTCATCATTTGGCTGTCTTCCATAATAAGGCACAGCAGCTTTTAAATCCGATACTTTTACTGCCATCATGTTAGAAATCCATCCACCAAAGCAAAAACCAACAACACCTACATTTCCATTACAGTCTTTGTGGTTTTTTAAATATTCATAAGCAGCAATAAAATCTTCTAACATTTCATTTCTGTCTCTTTTGCGCTGCATCGTTCTACCATCATCATCATTTCCAGGATACCCTCCCAAAGGCGATAATGCATCTGGAGCTAGCGTTACAAAACCTTCTAAAGCTGCTCTTCTTCCAACATCTTCTACATACGGATTTAACCCTCTATTTTCATGCACAACAATAATTCCAGGTAATTTTTTTTGAGTGTTTTTAGGAATCGAATATAAGCCGGTTATTTTTCCACCACCTTTTGGGGAATTGTATTCAATCATTTCTGAAACTAATCGATCATCATCGGGTTGCACTAAAATTGATTCGAGATAATTGGGTGAAATAAAACTCAATAAAGCAGGCAAAGTAATGGCGCCAACGGCATATAAAGATAGTTTTTGAATGAATTCTTTTCGATCCATTTTATTGTGTGCGTAATCGTCATACAAATCAAATACTTCTTGACTGATATCTTCTTTTTTGAGTTCTTTCATTTTAATAGAAATTGATAAATTAATAATGTTTTCAAGTTCGTTTATTTTCGTCAGAAAAACAAGTGTATAATTTAAATCCAATAGTATAATCTGCCTAAATGTTTAATATTGACAATACTATTTGAATGATAATTAAGATCAGAAATGTAGATAAAATTGAAATGATAAATAAACTAGATTTAACTTTTGAAATAAAGTTATTTTTAAATTTTATCATAAAAATATCTAAAAGATAAAAAAACGTATAGAATATATTTACTAATAAAATGGATGAAATAATAATGACAAGAAAAACAGGAATCATTATCAAAGGTGAACCACCAGAGAAAATGGCATATGGATAACCACCGGTTGTTTGATAAAGTAAATACAGAAATCCAAAAACAAAAAGGTTAAAAGGAACACGTCTTAATTCCCACCACAAAACAATTCGTTTCCATGATTTAGGTTTAGTTATATTTCTGAAGAAAAACTTCTTAATCATTTATTTTTATATGAATCCAAATTTAAGTTATCTTAAATAATAATCAAACTAATATTTCTTCAACTTTGAAACTTTGCGACACTAAAACTTTGTAACTTTCAAACAACAAAACTTTGTAACTTTACCTCTTTCAAACTTAGAACATGAACATACAAAACGCACAACAACAAGTAGACGATTGGATTAAAAACCATGGAGTTCGATATTTTAATGAACTAACTAATATGGCGCAGCTTACAGAAGAAGTAGGTGAGGTGGCTAGAATTATAGCAAGAAGATATGGCGAGCAATCTGAAAAAGAATCCGACAAAGGAAAAGATTTAGGTGAAGAATTAGCCGATGTATTGTTTGTGGTGTTATGTTTGGCAAATCAAACAGGAATAGATTTGCAAGAATCGTTTGAAAAGAAATTAGATATTAAAACGATACGCGATCACGATCGTCATCAAAACAATAAAAAATTACAATAAATGGCATTATCAGAAAATATTAAAAAAGCTGCTTTTTGGGCAAATGTGATGAAAGTTGGTTTTGTCTTTGTTATTTTTCTCTCCATAGTTTCTTTGTGTTTTAATAGTTTCTCAGATATTTTTTCTGGAAATTGGGAAGCTGTTTCAGAAACAAATTTTAACAACCAACAATGGAAGCGTTTCTTTTCAAGTAAGGTAATTGCTGGCTTTGTGTATGGAGTATATGTTTCTAATAAAAATATGAAGTAAGGTTTTTGTCATTCCTTTGTAGACAGGAATCTTTATTAAAGTGATTTTGTTATTTTGCATGACTTCAAGAGCCTCAGTCTCCTGGGTATAAATAAAAAAAAGCGACCAATTGGTCGCTTTTTTTTATTGTTATGTGATTTCGAACGAAAGTGAGAAATCTAGACTAATCTAACTGAATTAAATCAATCTGACTGTCTTTTACTTTTTGATTGAGTGTTTTAACTCTTTTGTTAAATAAGTCATAGAGTTTTGCTAACTCAACATCAATCTCTTTATTAATTTCATTTTTAAAATCAATGGCTTGTTGTGTTGGAGCATAACTTCCAATTCTAGTCAATGAATTTAAATGTGCCAATTTGTTGTTCAATCGAATTGGAAAATTCAACGGATCTTGTCCACTTTTACTTTTTGTTTGGTATAAAGTTTCCTCAACTTTTGTCATGTCTTTTACCAAAGCACTTGCATAATCTAACAACTCTTTGTGTTTCTTTTTGTCTTTAATTGATTTTTTTAATGTTGCTACTTGAGCTCTCACTTTTTTCACATTCTTTAAAGCTTTGTGAACTTCAGTAACTTTCTCGTTGATATCATTTATGAAATCAAACTGAGCTTTTGCATCTGCCAAAGTTGTTTCAGAAACAGGATTTTTCACAATAGTGAAATTTTGAGATTTCGATGTTTCACCAACAGTTAAGGTTACTTTATAATCTCCAGCCAAAGCCATAGGTCCATTTAAAGAAGCCCACCATAAAATCATTCCTTTCACACTTTCAGCTCCAGGGTACATCATGTTCCAGTAGAAAATATTGTTTCCGTCTTTTACAGATAATTTTTCTTCTTTTTTCTCTTTATCAGGCTTTGTACTGTATGTTTTAATGTGTTTTCCATTAGCATCATGAATGCTTAAAGAAGCCACTTCTTTTTCACCTAATTCTTTGATGAAATAGTTGATGGCAACTCCACCAGGATGATTGGTTCCAGCTGTTTTAGAAGTTCTTCCATTTCCACCACCCATTCTGTAACTATCTTGTGGTTTAAATAAAATAACATCTTCTTTCATTAAATTAGTACTCAATTGATGAATTGGTGTTAAATCATCAATCATCCAGAAAGAACGTCCTTGAGTAGCCGCAATTAAATTATCATTTTTAATGGCTAAATCTGTGATTGGGACAATCGGTAAATTCAATTGAAATTTCTGCCAATTAGAGCCATCGTCAAAAGAAATATACATTCCTCTTTCGGTTCCTGCATACAATAATCCTTTACGTTTTGGATCGGCTCTTAAAGCACGAGTAAAATCTTCTTCACCAATTCCAGTGGTAATTTGTATCCAAGATTTCCCGTAATTTTCAGTCTTATAGATGTAGGGTTGATAATCTCCTGATTTGTATTTTGTTCCAACGATATAAGCTCCGCCTTTAATAAATGGATCAATTTCAATACAATTAATCATCATCCATTTTGGCATTTTTTTAGGAGTTACATTCGTCCAGTTTTTTCCTCCGTCTTTGGTAACATGCACTAAACCATCATCAGAACCTGTCCAGATTAAATCCTTTTCATATTTAGATTCATTCACTGCGAAAATAGTTCCGTAGTATTCAACTCCAGTATTATCTTTTGTAATTGGGCCACCAGATGGTCCTAAAGTTTTAGGGTCATTTCTAGTTAAATCTGGACTGATAATATCCCAAGATTGACCTTCATTTGTGGTCATATGCAAATGATTAGAAGCTGCATATAATTTATTTTTTTGATTGGGTGAAAATAGTATAGGGAAATTCCATTGAAAACGATATTTAAAATCTTCGGCTCCATGTCCCATCGGATCATCTGGCCAAATATTGATGGCTCTCGTTTCTCCTGTTTTATGATTTTGTCTGGTTAATAAACCTCCATAACTTCCACCATACACAATATCATTGTTTAATGGATCAACAGCTAAATGTGCGCTTTCTCCTCCAGCGGTATCTTCCCAATCAGATTCAGTTATAAATCTTCCTTGAGTTCTATGCGGAATTCTTACAGTAGAATTGTCTTGTTGTGCACCATAAATTCTATATGGAAAATGATTGTCAGTTGTTACGCGATAAAATTGCGAAGTTGGCTGATTGTAATAGGTACTCCAATTGATTCCTGCATCAAAAGAAACTTGAGCACCACCATCATCTCCAATAATCATTCGTTGATTATCTTCTGGGGCAATCCATAAATCATGATGATCTCCATGTGGAGCATTATACGTTTTATAGGTTTTTCCACCATCGGTAGATTTATGATAACGCACGTTTAGTACATATAGAATATTTTCATCTTGCGTATCAGCATACAAACGCGTATAATACCAAGCACGTTGACGTAATTTACGCTCACTATTAATCAATTTCCATGTTTTTCCAGCATCCGTAGATTTGTAAACTCCTCCTTTTTCATTTTCTATCAATGCCCAAACAATATCAGAATTTACAGGAGAAACGGTTACACCGCTAATTCCCCAAAGTCCACCTGGCAATCCTTTATTTTCAGAAATATTTGTCCAAGTTTCCCCTTCATCAGTACTTTTCCAAAGCGCAGAACCATCTCCACCACTAGATAGACTATAAGGCGTTCTTCTAATATTCCACGTTGTCGCGAATAAAACTCTGGGGTTATTTGGGTCGATTATTAAATCTATAACTCCAGCATCTTTATTTGCAAATAATTTTTTGCTCCAGGTTTTTCCACCATCTGTTGATTTGTAAACTCCTCTATCGTCTGTTGATTTGTACAAATCCCCCATTACTCCAGCATATACGATATCTGGATTTTTAGGATGAATACGGACTCTAGGAATATGACGAGCGTTTTTTAAACCCATTTGTTCCCAAGTTTTTCCGGCATTTACAGATTTCCATATCCCATCTCCAGAAGAAACATTTCCCCGAACTGTTTTTTCTCCATTTCCAACGTAAATCACATTGTTATCCCATTCACTTACGGCTACAGAACCTACAGATCCACCGAAGAATCCATCAGAAATATTTTCCCAAGTGTTACCTGCATCGGTCGTTCTCCAGAGTCCACCTCCAGTAGAACCGAAGTAAAATAGATTTGCTTTTCCTGCAACTCCTGTTACAGCAGCACTTCTTCCTCCTCTAAAAGGGCCAATATTTCGCCATTTTGTGGCACTATAATAATCTTCAGAATATTTGGTAGAATTCTTTTGAGCGTT
>TARA_R110001632_G_scaffold46960_1_pt1 | contig 19137 bp, 9 predicted proteins | sample TARA_R110001632 | Tara Oceans TARA_R110001632 (sample SAMEA4398266) | marine metagenome | biome: Polar Biome; feature: [SRF] surface water layer (ENVO:00010504); material: water (ENVO:00002006), including particulate matter (ENVO:01000060) such as... | depth 5 m
TGCCCAAGTAGCAGTTCCGTGAGCTGCTCTAATATCATCTGAACCATCTCCTAATGTCGTATAATCTTGTACTGCTGTCACATCTCTACCAATTCCAACGGCTCTATTTGTACCAGTTCCTTCAGAATCAGCCATACTACCAATGATTGTATTATCATCACCAGTTGTTAATGTGCGACCTGCTCCCTTACCAAGAAGAGTATTATCATCACCTCCTATAAGAGCTACTCCAGAATCGCAACCATACATACTATTATTTACACCATCTGTAACAGCTGTTCCAGCTTGAAATCCAACTGCTGTACAAAGTGAATTTCCAGATTTATTTACACTTTTTAATGTACTTTTTCCTAATGCTGTGCAACCATTAGCATCCGTTGCCACAAGTAATGACTCAAATCCTATTGCTGTGTTATGCTCACCAGATGTAATGGCAGTTCCAGCTTTATAACCTATTGCAATAGTACCATCAGCGTTAGCAGTCATAACTCCCTCACCTGCCTCTGCTCCAATTATTACTGTCTTGTCAACTAATTGAGTACCAAGTCCTGCTCTACCACCAATAAAAACATTATGTGTTCCTGAAGTAAGTGCTAAACCACTTTTATATCCAACTGCGGTATTAAAATGGTCTGCTGCACTTCCAGCAGTAGAGACTTTTAACGATTGAAAACCAATCGCAGTATTACGACCACCAGCCACATTTGTTAAAAGAGCTTGGTATCCAAGAGTTGTATTCGCAGAACCAATCGTATTTGCCGCACCAGCTTGATAACCAACAAATGTACTAACTTCACCAGTATCCTGTGGGTCTGTCATATTAGCTCCAGCTTGATAACCGATAGCAACAGTTCCTTCAGCACCATCAGCGTTTATATCTAATCCAGCTCCCGAACCTACAAGAACACAACGGCTTGTGCCAGTCATATTTACACCTGCACTATCGCCAATAGCTATATTCTCATCTCCACTTGTTAATGAACCTAACGCATTTGTACCCATAGCAATATTAAAATGTCCACCATCTACTATTGCATCACCAGCTTGAAAACCAATTAAAACATTTTGGTCAGCAGTAGTTATTGATTGACCAGCACCATGACCAAAAAGTGTATTGTAATTTGCTCCAGATGCAAGAGCTATTCCAGCATCTTCACCAAATGCAGTATTACTTGTTGCTCCAGAAGCGTGAGCAGACATAATAGAACCATTAGAATTAATCCTCATTGCTTCATCAAGAGTAGTATCATCTTGAGATATATAAAAAGCTAAAGCAGAGCTACTAATACCATCATCTGCGTTTTCTTTTAAACCAGCAATCGCAGAACCTGTTATTGGATTTGTGTCATCGTCTGGTATTTGAAATTCTAACCTTGAGCCAGAACCGACTACACCATCTGTTCCTGTACTTGCATATGTTGCACCTAATGTTAAAATTGTTTCAGGTGTATTTTGTGTATCGGAGGTTAATGTTCCAGTTACAGACACAGCTTTTGTAGATATTTTTACAGCTGAATCAGTAGCATCTCCATCTTGAATTGCTCTTAATGTACCATCAATACCATTTGAATCTATTTTTAATAATAACGGATAAGTACTCGCTATCGTATTTCCTGCTAATGTTGCCATTATATTTTCCTATTCATAATTTAAATTATATCATCCCAATTACGCTGTTCATTTTCCCATACGTCATTAAGATTTGTTGAGTTCCACATATCTCTTGCAAGTCGAGCTACTTGAACCGAGATAGAATAAAGAGTATTCGTTAACGAGAGCACTATACATTGCCTACATAGACTATTACAGCACCACTTGCTAATATAAAACTATCCCATCTGCCGAATATTGTCATACCCTGTGGAAACACTTGACTTCCTACAGCTGCTGTATTACTACTTGAAACATCAGAAGCTGCCGCTGAATCATCAGGCCATCTTCCAGTATCAGTAGCCACTAATCCATTAGTACCATTAAAAACAGTATCTTCTAAAAATTGTATTGCGACAAATTTTCCATAAGCTGCGGTTACGGCAGCTGTTCCACTAACAAAAGCAGAACCAGCTTGGCCTAAAGCTTCCCTAACATAAACTGCGCCTGTTGGATCAAGAGCCAACGCTCCAACGTCAGTATCACCAAGAGTTCTAAGGCTTGCATTATCATTGCCAGGCGAATCGTATCGGCCAGCTACAAGAACTGGATTGCCAGCAGCGTTTTCATTCTCAGCTACATCACCAACTACTTCTACTTTACCGAGAGTATTTGTACCAGCCGGCAAAGCTGCAACAACATCGACTTGCATTTCAGTACCGCTAATAGCATTGTCTAATATTTGAACAGCCGTTTTAATGTCATTAGTGTCAGCGTCAATAGTTCCTAACAATACCTCTATAGCTGCTGCATCTACTTTAATAGCATTGGTATCGGCATCTATTCCCGTTAATAATACTTCTATAGCTGCTAAGTCAACTACTGCTGGGTCGTCAGATGCTAAAGTAACTCTTTGCACTCCGCCTGCAACGGCTCCAGCTCCACCAACAAAATCTGTTCCTGCTATATTAGCATTTACATTTAAATAATTTCCATCTACTGCGTTGTCTAATAACTCTACAGCTGTTTTAATTGCGCCTGTGTCGGCATCTATTGTAGTTAATAAAGCTTCGTTAGCCGCGTGATCTGCATTCGCAGCAGTCAATAAAGTTTCTATGCCATCAACGTGGCCTATAATTGTTACTTGATTGGCGGCAGTAGCAGCACCAGAAGGTAATGCACTTGATAGAGTGTCAACTTGGAGATGTCCATCAGCATCAACTAATGGAACGTAGCTAGTACCAGAGCCAGCTTTGTTTGTATTTCCGTATATTAAAACACTGTCGTTAGCTTTGTCCAGGGCTACGTCAATAGCAATGTCGCTTCCTTCAGTGGTAAGAGTTACGTTATCAATATCAACTTTTAACGCATCAGCGCCTGAATTAATAACTTTGTTAAGGACTTCCTTAACGGTGTATGTATCTATTGTAGGTGTAGCGTAATTGGCCACAATGTTCTCCTTTTTTTATGTATGCCTTACCGTCCGAGAACTGGATGACATGGGCATATCAATTATTTTTAAGTGAAGTTATAGATAAAAACCTTGAGGGGGCTATTTAATCTACGTTAATTTATTCTATAATAAAATCTAATTTTAGTTCCTTAATTATTTTATAATAATCTTTTACAGACTTAAGCACTGCTTGTTTTTGAGGAGGCGTTAAGCCTTCCCAGAAAAGTGTAGCGTCAGTTTCTTTGCCGCCATCTTTTACTATATATGGTTTCCCGTCTACATTTGCCTTTAATTTACCAGCAAGATTATTCAAAGGATGCATTCTTCTGATAACGCCTTTTGCACTTGTTATTGATTTCTCTGTGTATAGTTTTTCTAGTCGAGATGTCTTTCCTGTCATAATATCGTAGCCACCATCGGCTGCTACAGCTTTTTGAGTCATTGTCTTTACTGCGCTTTTCATTACTCTTCTCATTTCTTTTGCGTCAGCTTCCCAGAAGGCTTCTTTTATAGCTCTGGAGGAGGTCGTATTGTCGCTCAGACGATAGTCGTTCTGAGGTTTGCGGCCTTTTCTTTTCTTATCAAATTCTGAAACATACTTCCTAACATTCCCATAAGTTCTATATTCTTTTGATCTAGGGCTAAGTCTTGACTTTTGAAGCTTCATCCAATCTCTATAAACGGCAATGTGAGCTGTTGCAAAATCTTCAGCGGCATCTTCTTTAGTTTTCTTACCGGTATAAACGTAAGTAAGTTCTTTGTAAAAGTTTTTATATGCATCATATACAATAGGATACATTCCATATCCTTGAAACGCATCTGAAAAGATTCCAAAGGACTGCGCTCTAATTAAGTTTATAACAGCCCTATGCATTGCTGCTTTAATTTTTTCTGTTGGAGCGTCTTTTCCGTGCATATATTCTATAAAGTTATCCAAGTCTCCTCCAGATGGATGCTCCCAGCCAAATAAAGCATAGTTAATATAATACTGCAATTCTCCAGCAAGAGCACCTCCAGCTGCCCACTTCGCAAGCGGAGCCATATCTCCTTTGAGAGCAGGCTTTATAACCGCCTTATGAACTCCAGCTGTAGCCCTGTAGGCCATCTTATATAAGCTTCCAGCAAATTCCATTCTTCCTGACATAATATCAGGCATAAACAAAGGATGCGTAGAACCTTGCGTTACAGAGGGAGCAAGTGATTCTAGTAGCTCCAATTCTTTTTCTTTCATATAACCGCGTTTTACCATTTTATCTATAGCCGCATCAGAAAACCCACCAAACTCTTTAAAAAAGTTTCTTCCTCTTTCTAGCTTTTTCTTCCCAAAGAAATTTATGTGCTCAGCAGACATTTTACCTGACATATAATCTATATACGTTTGGCCTGTAGCCCCAGCTGATATTGTAGACTTTGCCCTGTTTATAAACTCAGAAGGCTTAATTCCGCCAATGGCAGTTACCAGTTCAGCCGCTCCTTTTTCAAAAGATATTGACTTTATCTCTCTTGTTCCAACACCAAGCTGCCCTCTTTCTCTTGCCCTCTCTATTGATTTATATGGATTTTTTAAAAAACCAAAAATACCTTTTAATGTGTTTCGCACTCCATAAGTAGGAAGGTCTGTAGTAAATGAATATAAAATATTGTTTTTAAAAGTTTGAGGACTGGTTAAATGCAATGCTGAAAAACCTCTCGTAGGAGTATTTAGCCACCAAACCGTAGACTCTGACTCTCCATCTATAATTCTTTCTATTAAATTATTAGCTTCGTTTCTAGCTTTTTGTCCACTTTCTGTGTGTATTTGACCAACTAACTGGTCTCGAATAGACATATCTTGCCCAAACGCTTTAGCTCCTGCAAGGAAAGTTGCATACTTACGAGTTATTCCGGGCGCTAAATTTGTAAAATCAGTTTCATACAAATCAGGAGATAAAAGCTGTGTTCTTAATCGGTCAGCTGAGCCATACCTAACGGGGCCTTTATAAAAAGGAGACGTTCTTGTCCACTCACCAATGATAGATTGAGCCTCTTCTACAGTCTTTGCCTTGCCGCTATTTATCAAGCTGTTTACTTCCTTGTAAAAACCTTCTCCCATTAAAGCAAAATCCTTAGCCACATCCTCCTTCAACTGATACCTAATCCAATTATCTAAATAAACATCGTCTGCTTTAACTCTTTCTTTTTTGCCATCTATTTCAAATTCAACATAAGTATCATAATCGCCTCTTAACTTATGAAGGTAGTCTGTGTATTCTTTCCAAATTTTAGCAGCTTGTTTTGTTTTTGGGTTATTTAAGAAAGCTTCTTTACCTCTAAAATCCATTCCTTTTGCTAAATATGGGTCAATTGCAGCTACAAAATGTTTTAAATTCTTTTTACCGACTAAATCTTTGATCTTATTTACAGCGTTTTCCCCGGCTCCAGTTATGTTTGTTTGATTCCTCACGAACTCAAGAGCTTTTTGAGCCAACTTTGTACCAGCGTTACCCATATTTTTCAAACGACTATGTTTACTGGAAAAAACACTATTTACAAATCTATTTTTCTTAAACGGAGCATCGAACTGCATTGCAGGCAACTCTTCTAAATATCCACCAGTCCTATTCATCTCGCTTAATATTTGTTCGTAATGTATCATCTCCTCCTGGGTAAAGTCTTTTTGAGAATTTGACCTACCCTTAGTCACTTGCAACTTTAAATCTCTAAAATCAGGGTCAACAACTTCCATCTGATTGGTTTTCATTTTATCAACTAGAGCTCTTTGCGTTTGGTGTGTACGCCTTAAATCTGCTGTTCTTGTTGGCCACTTTATATCTTCTGATATTTGAACCATTTCTTTTTCTGTTGGAATTTGATTTTTAACAGTGTTTTCTAACTTGGTCATTTCAGAGCTTAATGCTTCGAGACGACCTTCCATCTCCTTATCTACTTTTCCGCCCGCATTCCACTCGTTATAAAGCTTATTTGAACGCTTTGCAAGATTATCAAGCTTATCTCTGTCAGTTAAAGGTAGTTTAGAGCGTTTCCATTTACGCATTGCAGAAAACAACGCTGTCGTGCCGGGTATAAAGTCTACGCCAGCAATTGTACCGCCCAATCTATCTGCTTCTTTTTGAGTCTTAATTAAATCTTTAGCTATTCTAATTGCCTCTTTTAACTCACCAACGGAAAGTTCTGTCTCAGTTGTCTTGCCTTTAAAGTTTTGATACTTACTTAAGCGAGCTTCATAACCTTTTAATGCTTTCTCTAACCCTTTTTTATCTATTTGAGATAATGATTTTCTATCAGGAGCTGTAAACTCTGGCGCATTTTCCGCCGTAACTACTCTTCGACCTCCTCCTGTTAGGCCTATTTTAGGCTCTGAAAATTTCTTTGCTATAGCAGCTTTGCTAAATTGTTTAAAAAATGTGTATGCATAATTACTGGCTTGGGCTTTAGCCACCTTGCCATCGCCAAACTGCACTTCCGCAGGAAGAATTACCTCGTAACTTCCATTAACCTGAGGTAGGTTTATTTCTAAAACATTGTTTCCATTTTTTCTTTCAATAATTCTACTGTTTTCTGGAGCTTTTACAAGTTTGTAATTAATAGTTTTTGCTCCGCTGCCTGCTCCCTGCATTTCAATTTGCTCTTTAATGCCTTCAAAAATCTTTTGTATTTCAATTTTACCTGAAGTGTCTTTAGCTGGCTTCTTTACAACCTTCTTTTTACCTTTAATCGGTTTTGATGTTGGCGTTAATGTAACTTGGTCACCATCTCGAGGTTTTCCAATTTTTGCATCACCAATCATCGTTGTTAAATCTGCCTTATCAAGCTGCAAACCCATAACTTTGTCAGCGTCTGCTTTTTCCCCTTTATTCAATTCTGCCTGTAACTTCTTTTCTATCTCTGCTTTTTGCAAAACCATTTCCTGAATAGCTTTTGGCGCATCTTCTCTGACTTCACCCCTCTCAGCGTCTTCTATTATCTTTACTCTTTGTTTGCTCCCGCTTAATTTTGCCTTTGCCATTTTTTCGCTAACAGGCTTTGTTGAATTTGCTGGTCGAGATATAATTGCAGGCTCATTTGTCCAAAATTCTTGGCCATCTTTTCCTTTTACGTTGTACTTCCATTCGTTTCCAACTCGTAAGAAACTAAGAACCTCAAGGTTTTCGCCTTCTTCTCCGTATCTTTTACCCATCAACTTTTCTAGCTTAACCTTTTCTCCTTTTTTATACAAAGGAGCCGGGGTATCAGGGCTTACTATACCGCTTATCCCTTTAAAATGTTTTTTAACATATTTATTAAGAACTTTATGTGCTTCTGATTTGCTTTTAAATTCTCCTAAACGAACTCCGTCTGACCAAGCAACTACTGTTTCAGTCAAAGGTTTTTCAGCATAATATGCAGGCTCACCCAAAGACAAAAGCTGACTCGCTTTCTCAAAGTCCGCTGGCTGCTCTAAAAGCCTTTCCTCCGAAACAAGCTCGCCACGTTCATACCCAAATTCCCCTAAAAGTTCTTCTTCTAATGTTTCCTTCTCCTTATCTTTTAATGGCTTTGGCTCTTTAGTAACAGTGGTAGTTGTTTTTTCAACACCACGCGCAGCATCACCTTGTGCTTGCCATCTTTTTAAAGCATCAACAATTTGAGGTTTTGGCAAAGAACTAATACTCATATACCTACCTTGATGCACTGTCTCATCTAAGAGGTTTATTAAATCTTTTTTAGAAAGGTTTAATAGATCAGACTTAGTATTGTCTTTTATAGTTTTATTATCAAAAGTCTTTTCTACTTCTATTATCGCAGCTTGAAGTTCCTTAGATAAGGTGCTTCTGTCTAAGTTTACATCTTTTCTTGCAATACGGTCTGCTAGTTTATTAAAGGCCTCTTTGTATGTTCCAAAAAATTCACCTTCAACAGTTTGCACTTGTGCTCTTAATCCTGTATCTGTGCGGTTTATAGCAATCTTATATACTTCTTTTCCGCCCTTAACATCTTTCCTTATGCCATAATTACCAAACTTTTCACCTTCTTGCAGCATATTTATTTCGCCCAGCTTATTACCTTTTGAGCCTGTAATGTCCTCAAACTTAGGCTCTGATGGAGCTTTAGGTACTGGCTTTACTTTTTTGGCGGGGGAAACTTGACCATCCATCCATTCTACAGCTTTGTCGCGTGATTCAAAAGTAACAACGGGGCCACCACGCGGGTCTGCCTTTGGGAAAACTCCAAATTTTGTACCTGTTTCTGACTCTACGGGGCCAAGTAAATATTCGCCCTTATCATATTCGTAAGCCTTCCCTGTATCTGCTTTAGCTGGTTCTTTAGCTGGCTCTACAACTGGAGCTTTACCTCTGCTCATTAAATCAGCAGCTTTTGCCTGCTCAGGTGAAACTGGTGGCTTCCTAAGCTCAGAACCACCAACAGGCACTCTCATAACGCCACCTTCACCAGTACCGCCAACGGGAACCTCTGCTTCTCCCGGTAATAAATCTTGCCCCTTTAATCCAAGTCCTTTTTCGCCTTTCTTACCAACAGGTACTCTAACTGCTCTATTTGCTATTTCACCATCAAGCTCCTGCATTCTGTCGCCCATTTCAACGATTTGCTTTTCTTTAGCGTTGTACTCTGGAGTGCCTTCTCTTAATAATTTTAACTCTTGGAATAGTTTGTTTTGTTCAAGCTGTAAATTGCCGCGCTCTTGTACTAGCGAGGATACATCTTTTTCCTTAGAGGCTACATCTTCTACGGCCTCTAGCTTTCTACGCTCTTGTTCAAATCGAATAGCTTGAGCTTCTCTTGGCGAAATATCTTTATCGCTTAACCTTACCTCTAAAATGTCATTAGGTAAGGACTCTATAGAACCTTTTTTAAGATAGTTAGGTAAATCAAGTTGCTCCGCTACAGCCTCACTTATTGGAACTTGCTCTCTTATTTCTTGGGTAACTTCCTTAGTTACTACATTCCCCTCTTTGTCTAAAACAGGATTGCCCTCTTTATCTAAGACAGGCTCCATTACTTTTTTTGTATCTACAACTTGTCCTGGGACTTTTGTTTCGCCCGGTGCTTTTTCAGGAACTTGACCTCGGCCTACAGCAATAACCTCGCCATCTGCGTTTCTCTGTTCTCCTGTTAATACTAATTCTCTTTGAGATAATAAAGGTTTAAAAGGAATCCTGTTACCATTTGCGTCCAGTATTATCGCTATCCCATTTTGATCTACCGGTAAGTCTTTGTTTTCGCCAAGTATATGAGCCTTTCCTCTTCCACCCATTCCCTGAGGACTGCCATCTGATGGAAGCTGACCAAACTCTTTTTCCATCGCTATATCAACTGCACTCTTTACTTCATTGTAAACAATTTCTTGAGCCTGCTCAAAGCTCTTTCCTTTGGCATACTCTCTCTTAATTTTAAAAGCTATAGTTTTATTTATAAGCTTAGAAGTTGCTTGGCCATACACTTGCTGCAATGGAGATGCAAGCTTTATTCCAAGTAAAAAAGTAGCTGCTTCAGTAAAATCTTTTCCCGTAGGCTTTCTTCCCTCAACTAAAAGCGGAGAAAACCCGCCAAATCCTGCAACTTCTCCAACAAAACCTAACCCTTGTTGCGTTAGCTTTGCGCCTCTTCCTGTTGCCAATGGCTTTACCATTCTAGGAACAGCAGCACCAAGCTCAGCTAAGCTTCCTGTAACCATACCTAATGCGGTATGAGCTATTACATCTTTAGTCCAAGTAACTGGGTCAATAAATCCTTTTTCATCTAATTGTCTAAACGCAGAGCCAAGCCCTTCATAAGTGCCTAACGCTCCACCAAAAGTTGCCATTCTGTTTGCTGTTTTTGCAGTGGCTATCGAAACAGCCCTACTGGCCATCACAGGGTCAACTCCATTTTTTATCATTCTAGCTCTTGCTAGTTTGCCGGAGGTTGCATTTAAAGTGGTTCTTGTTAAGTTTGTAATCTTAGCTGCGCTCATTCCAGCCTTCCCTAAGAGCCCACCAACGCCAAAAGAAAGCGCATCTAATGGCATCATCAATCCTACAATTCCAGCTGCCATTTGCTCGTGGTCACTTGGTTCGTAAAAAGTTAAATCAACATCGTCTCCGCCTGCTAATTTAAATCCGAGACCTGTCAATGAGTTACTCCAAGCTAATGACGCAAAATCTTCACCCCTAAGAAAACTTGGCCCCGTACCTATATCGAACTTTGCCAACTCTTTCTTATATCTTTCTCTTGGACTTCCAGATGCTCTTTCTTTATCTTTTGCTTTTTTCTGTGCTTGCTGAAAGCTTTTGCCCAGGGCTGATTCTTGTTCGCCCATAAATAATTTAGGCTCACTCATAACCTCCCAAGCGACTTGTTCTTTTACCTCTGATTCCCACTCAGGAGAATTAGGATGTAAAAATACATTGTTCTCTTTAGATAGTTGTTTAAGGCGGTCTGTTGCTAAAAAATCTGCTTGTGCCCTACCAGCCATTGCTGCTTGAGATGGGTCTTGAAATGTTAAGTCTCTATTTTGCCACGCGCTTGTTAATCGGTCTCCCATTTTTGAAATAAAACTTTTTTCAGGAGCTTGAGATATTGATGTTTCTGGGACTTGCTCATCTATAAGAAGATTTGACTTAGGTAAATTAAGTGTTGGTGTTGGCGCTGACTCTTCAATTTCTTTTTTAACTGATCTATAATTATTATTAGTCTTTGTAGGGTCATAGTCTGATTCGGCAGCAAAGACAGCTTTTATTGTAGATGCCTCAGCGCCCGCAAGCGAATCTATTAATGCAAGATGTTCTGGGTCTGCACCTAAGACCGCCTCATACTGCTCGTTCGTCCAGTCTTTGTACTTTGCATAAGAACCGTTTGTATATGCTGACCAGTTCTGTATCTTATCAGGACTATCCCCTTTTTCGTTTAGCAAGATTCTATTTATACCAAATTCTATTTGCTCTTCTGGTAATGAATCAGCCAACCCTTTTCCGTATTGCTCTTTAAAAGCATCTTCCCAAATAAAATTATTAATTTGAGGTATGCCATAGTCAGTAGATACTATTTCCTTCTTTGAAGTGTTTAGCCCTCCCATTGACTCGTTTATCTTTTCTCCAGAAGAATTAGCGTATTTTAATTCAGAGGAAAGAATACTTTCAGGCGTTACATCTATAACGTGCTTTGGGTGTGAGTAAATAAGACCATCATCGCCCCTATAAACTACATTACCAATTCGCCTCTCTTCGTCAAGCGTTTGATTAAAAGTTGGATGCCCTTCTCCTTTTAGTATTTGACCTGTCTCAGGAACTCTGCTTGGCCAGTGGCCTGTAGCATCAACTTGCAATCCATTGTCTGTTGCTGTTTTGTAATCGTAATCATCTCCAGCTGACTCAAAAGACTGCTGCGGGTCATTATCCGCCATTGGAATACTAAAATCAATAGTCTCTTTATATTCAGGGTATTTTTCAAGCATTGCATCCAGTAAAGTGCTATCAGCAACCGATTCATACTCAGGGTACTTATCTCTAACGCGCCCAAGAAACTGAGCTTGAGATACTTGATTCTGAGCCATTGTTAAAAAATGCCCAGTGGGTCGTTATCTTGCTTTGAGAAAATTATACCATATCCTGTAAGCATTTCATTTATAGACTGAATCTCAGCCTCATACGCTTTCCTTTGTTTTGGAGTCATTTGTACTTGCTTAACTGTTTGTCTTTGTTGATTCATCCCTGAAGCGTCTGGTTGAGACTCATCGTCACCCCAGTAAGCCTCTGTCGCACCAGAAAATACAGTTACCTCTGTACTTCCTTCTAAATAAGCATTTAATTTATTTTTTCTATTTAATATTGTTTGTATGCTAATCTTATCTCTTGAAGTTAAAGCTGCTGGCTTTAAAGCTTTCTCTGTTGCCTTGTAAAATCTATCAACATCTACCGCTTTTGTAGTTGTAGGCATATTTCTAAATTGATTATATGTATCTAACTTTCCCTGTGTTTTTTCCCTGTCTCTCAAAAACTTATCAATAGTTTTAAGTTGAGTAGGGTCATTTCCGTCATAATTTTTATAACTTTCTATAATAACCTCTGGATGCTTTGATTCAAAGTCAGGCTCATTATTAGTCTTTGCCGTTTGATAATCTCTCCACATTTGAGCTTCCGGCCCTACATAAGCTTTATCGCCTTTACTACCCGCTATTCCATCTTTGTCGGTATCTTCATATACAATAGACCCGTCAAGATATTTATCAAAAAACTGCTGGCCATATACTTTTCCCCAATTTTGAACGCCTGCACCCTTGCCTGCTATTTGCATATCATATTTATTTGTCTCTGGGTTGAATTGCATCACCTCGCCAGTAGGTAATGTGAGCGTTTTAGAAGCTTGCATAGATTCCCTGTAATCAGCTGTTGCCTGAGTTGCTTCTTGTTGCAATGCTAGTTTTTGGTAATCAAGCGATTGCTGATTTTTCTGAGCAATTAAATCACCTAAAAATCCAAGGGCTATTTCTGCTGTGCGATAAGGCTTATCCTTATCTCTTTCTCTTAAGTATGAACCGTATGACCGTGCCATTAAGTTGCTCCCTCGTATGCTATTCTTTCTGTTTCAATTTGATATAATAAATCTTCAATGCCTGACATCTCTACGCCGCGGGACTTTAATAGATCAGAAATGCTGCGCGCTTGAGCTATATCCATTCCCGCAAGTTGATTCTGTAATTCTTGCGAAGAAATATCTAATGCTTGTGACTGAGATGCAAAGCCTTCTTGTTGAGCTCTCATCATATTGCCCATCGTTGCGCTTTGTCTTTCAACTCCACGCTCTTGTTCTCCTGAATAAAGACCGCCTGTTGCTTTTTGGACATCTCCTGACTGTCTAAAACTGTAAGCGTCTCCTAAAAATTGGTTTAATGCACTAGACTCCTGTCTTCCAAGCGCACCTCTTTGCAACCCAAGTCTCTCTTGCTGCAACCCAATCCCACCTCTACGCAGTGCAAACTCTTGTTCTGTTAAATCTTGCTGAGTGTCGTAATACGCTCCAATATCGCCTTGTCTACTTTGAACGCCCCCTTCATAGGCTGACAAAGCCTCAAGGCCACTTCTTGCAGCCGAACGACTTTTCGCTGCTTCGCTTGGGTCGCTTGAAAACCATTTAGTCGAGCCTGAAGGCGTTAGCCATTCCCAGCCTTCTTTTACTCCTTGTCCTACTTGATGAGCCATATCAATCCTCTTTCATACTTTTTATATATGATAATTCAAACGGAACAAATCCTTTCCGCTTATAAAAATCTCCTACTTTTGGATTCCAGCTATAATGCATCATTTGAATTTTATCAACATTCATATCTTTAAACCAGTCCATTAATTTATTATACAATAACAGTCCGGTCTTTCCACTACGATGCTCTTTTTTAACATACCAAAAATCTTCAGTCCCCCACAGCTGATGTCCCCATTGATATAACTGAGTATATCCAGCCGATGCTCCAATTAGTTCACCATCTTTCTTTGCAACATAACATACATACGGGTCTCTATTTTTTAAAGACTCAATATATCTTGCAATAAATAAAAATTTTGAACCTGATTTTTTTGCACTTCCCAGCTCTTTAATCTTACCTGTCGTTTCGTCGCCAAAAGAACCAATAATTAGATTAGCTACATCATACATATCGTCAGGTGTTGCTTTTGTTACTTTTATCATTAGCTAATATTTAACCTCCTTAAACTTTTTCCTATAGGTGTTCTTGCTAAAGCACTTCTATCGCCACCAACAAAACTTCCGCCAAGACTAAGCGCTGCTGGTATAGCTGCAACCCAACCAGCGGGATTCCAGAAATTAGTTAAAGCTACTGCTTGAGCAGCTCCTCCAGCTACTTGCATTGCTCCGCCCAACTGAGTTGTTTGGTCTTTACTTTTCAATCTTTCGGCACCAGATGCAATTGATAGACCGGCTCCGATACCGCCAGCTACTTTTCCTAATGTGCTTGTTAAACCGCCTTTAGCAGTTTCTTCTGCAACTTCTCCTGCAATTTCTCCTGTTGCAACTCTAGCCTCAAAGCCTGTTCCTACTGGAGCAATCGCCTCATCTATGGCAGTAGTTGGCTCTGGAGCTGCCTGACTTGCTATTCTCTCTGCCCCCGCTTTTTCCATTGTGTCTATAATTAAGTCTTCGCCTTTTAATTCAGGAACTGTATCTTTCCCAAAGATACCTTTTAACCCTGCTTTTTGACGTGAGCCAAATTTCATCCCCGGTATATCTTTTACGTCAACTCCAGTTTCAACATCTGCCGCAATCTTCTTTTGACCTTGCAAACGATAAGCTGCGCTAGTTGATGGATTCTGAGCATATTCCCAAAACTTTAATTCTGGCTTAGCATACTTAGCTTCCATAAATCCGCGCAACATCTTGTCGTAACCAACAAAAGCTCTTCCGCCAGCTGAAAGCACTTTAGCTTGGCGTGACTCTGCTGATGCTTGTGCCGCAAGAGCATCGTCCATAAACATTCGTTGTCTTTGCAAAAAAGAACCAAACGATGGACTTGCAGGAGCTGGATATTGTGGAGTCTGAACGCCAGTGCCTTGCTCTTGCATATCTGAAGAGGTTTGATCTTGTAAGTTAACTGGGTCGTTAAATCCGTAATTGGTATGGGATGGGGTATGCATTATAATTTTCCTATTATCTCATTTATTTTAGCAGCTAAAGTCGCAATATCATCTCTTTGCGTAGCGGTTGTATCGTCGACTGTATCTGTAACAGTTCCGCCCGTGCTATCAGTTAACTTTTGAATACCTGTGCGCCCTTCTTCAGCCAATCTTGTATTAAATAATCTGTTTAAAAATTTTACAAATAAAAAGACACCTTGACCAGGAAGGTATCTCAAAGTTATGTCGCCTTCTGTAAGTTCTTCTATGTGAGGATATCCATTTTTAACTTGTATTTTTTCTTGAGCTGCGTTTTTAACTGCAAGAAGTTCCCTAGCTAAATCATTTTCATCTCTAGGGCTTGCTGGATTAAATCCTTCTCTTTCCATATAAGGCATTATGTTGTCTCCTTAAATAAAGGTCTATATTCAAAAACAATGCTTTGAATCATCAAACCTGTTGCCACAGCTGGTCTAAATCGCACCTGAACGCTATCGCAAACTACACCATTTCTAGTCTCAGAGTCTACAGTGCTTGTTATTGAAAACCTTGCTTGCTTCCATTTTAACGCAGTAATTGAAGCATTATTAGAAGTTGCGTCAATAACGCCACCAATAGGATGAGCCCTTACAACTTTTAATTTTATCGCAGACTGATTCTCCACAACTTTCATATATTCATCATTGTCATTTGAGATAGATATGAAATCGCCAATTTCTAACTCGCGACCGCCTCCAGTGTCTATCCCTATTGTTGTATTGGCGTGAGCAGCTGTTGTTGTTCCGTCGGTTAAAACATTTGTTCCCCCCAGCTTTACAGTTGTAAAAGTTGTAGGTAAAGCGGAAACAGCAGCCCCGTCAATTGCGCAAGCTGCAAAGTTAATAAAATTACCTGTTCCATTTACAGCATATCTTAATTTTTGTACAGCATCTGCAATTGCCTCTGTGGATTTATATGTAATATATACATTGTAAAGTTTTACTTGTTTATTAGGCGCTCCTAAAACAAAATCTTTTGTAGTAAAATCAGCCAATGAGCCCTTATGCATTTCATCTCTCCACAAATAAAAAGCTCCATAATTTGAATACATCAATTCACCGTCCCACCGCTCAACAAAATTACTTCTCCCTTTATTACTAGCATCGCTTGTCATACTTGACGGATTAAAAGACCAAGCTCCTGTTTTAAAATCATAAATATAAGCATTTAAATCTTCTGACTCTGCGTTTACATCAACGACTAAAACCTTTCCAGCGGCACTATAACCTACATTAACAGGTTTATCCACCGCTGTTCCAATAACAGCTTTCCAAGCTTCTGGGTCAATTTTTCTTTTACCCTGGCGGTCAAGCATTAGATCAATAATTGTTTTTCCATTATACAAATAACAACCGTGCTGATTAACCCAAGCAACTCCATAATCTGTGTCTACCGCGGCTGATTTAACTGGCAGTCCTTTTTGTTTATAAGAAGCCTCTAAATATTCTCTGTCTTGAGCAATGTTTATAATGTATAAAGTTCTTTTCTTAAATTGTAAAATCCTATCACCATACTCCATTAACCTTACAATTTCATCACCATCTTTAATCGCAGCGTCTATTGAGTTTTTTAAAGGCAATACATCATAATTGTCGACAACAGATTTTATCATAGAGTCACCCAAAACCTCTTCGCTTCCATCTGGGTATAAAGCCATTAAATTTGCTACATACAATCTTCTATTGGCAACAACGGAAGTTTTATATCTTGGACTCGTTACTGTTTCGTCCTCAGGAATACCACTTTCAATTTCAAAAGTTGACCTTTTGTGTGGCCTAATAAAATTTTCTTTTGCAAGATAAAAAACGTGCTGAGAGTGAGCTTCGTTATATTCTGCTGGCTCAGTTACGCCGCTTTCAAAAGCAGTTATAGTTCCTTCAAGAAAATCGCATTCAGCCTGAGGAAACCATTCTGACTTATCACTACTCTTAGGTGATTGCAATTCACGCATATAAACCTTACACCCCGTTACTCGCTTGTTCCAATTTAAAGAACTTGTACCACTGTCATTGTCGTACTTTACAAAAATTGGGATATTTGGAGCTTTTCCCTCTGTCAAAACAACGTGGCCAACGCCTCCGGTTGATTCATTTGTGCACGTCGTAATTAAACTTTGTTGCTTACGCGGTGAATCATATAAAAGACTTACACCCACTTCCCAATTGCCGCCCCAACCAGTAGAACCTGTTAGCGTAGCCTCGTTAAAGCCAACGTGAATATTGTTTCCACCTAAACCTGTGTGGTCTGACCAAGAGCCTGAAGTTTCATTTACTGTTATATTTATTATGCTAAAAGTCATCGCGTCATCAACGTCTGCCGCTACAACTGTTAGCTTAGACAAAATTCCGTCAGCGCTACCATTCGCAATTGCCCAGCTACCTGTCCAGCTAAGCGTTCTTGTACTGCTGCCTCTCCCAGAAAGCGTCCACGATTGTTTATTTGAACCATCAAAAGTGCTTCCCGTGTCAACAGATTCACCTACTTCAACAAGGACATTATTGTAAACACCAGCAAGACCGCTCTCGTCAGTAATGTCGACTTGAACTGTAAGAGAAGTAATCGTTGGGGCATTGCTCAAGCCTCCCGCATCCATAGCTACCTCAGTCTCAAAATCTGTATCGGTTGTGGATGCATTACCAGCGCCAGTTAACGCTGGATTAAATGAATATGTATTGCTCGCAACCAAGCCAAGCGTTTCAGCTAATTTAAAAGTTGAGGGGTTAGGCCTTGAGCATTCAGCGTTTAAAGCATACCACTCAGCGGGAACTTTGTCAGAGTAACTTGTTTCTGTAAACAATGATCTATCTATATAGCCCCACCATTTATTTGCTTGACTAGATATAGAATAATTACTGTTTGACATTCTTAAAACTCCGTCAACAAAAGAAAAGTCAATTATTGACTTAACAGCTGTTGATGGCTGTGGCTCGTCAAGAGTATCTATCCATCCAGGATAGCCTCCTTTTACACGGCCACCTGAACCTATAGTCGTTGATTTGCCAGAACTATCCTCTTCTATTGTAAAAGTATTTGCGTCAGTTATTGCTTTAACTGAATGAATTGTGTTATTTAACAGCGTTCCCATAGTACCACTCATACCTGTAATTCTAACTTTATCACCAGCTGCTAAATTATGATTTGCAGAAGTAGTAATAGCAGCATCTGACGCTGCTGTTATGCTGCTTATCGTTCTAGTTTGCCCATTATATCTGCCAAAAATATGAACTTTATTTGAACCTTGATGGTCTGCAATCGCTACCCAGTCTTCGCCGGAAATCTCTGTACCTTCGTTCTGTGTTCCGTTGTAATGCCTGTCGGAGCTAAAAGAAAATACATTATGTCCGGGTTTTATATTTGAAGCATAAAAAGAAGGATACGGGTCTAGGCCATTTTCAATACCATTTCCAGCAGCTCTATTTAGAACTGTACCAATAGAGCCTGACTTAATAATTCCATTAGCACCCACTGATAAGTTTTGCAACTTAACTAATTCATTGTCTTCTATTTTACGAGACCCACCAAAAGAGTTTTCACCCCCTGAAAAGTCATCTATTATTTTTAATTGTTTAGGCATATTATGTTTTCGCTATTACATATTCGATAGTTGAATCAGAAGAGTCTCTTATTACGCCAATTTTGTTAGTATTTAGCCCGTTTCCCCTAAACTGGACACTCGCTCCACCTTTTACTTTTATTGGAAACGTCGGCGAGCCTGCGCCATATTCCACCGTTACCTTAACTGTATTCTCGCCTGTATTTTTTATATAACAAAAAGCCATTGTATTTGAGTTGCTTGTTAATTGAATTAAAGAACTTGAAATCGGTATATCTCCTAAATCCCAAGTGTCTGTAATGGCCTCCCATTGATTTAAATCGTTGTCCCAATTTGTTCCAGCTGAAGGAAAAGAAGTCCATTTATCATCAGCTTGAGTAGCGTTAATATCTATGTACCCATTTCCACCTAGCTTTTTATTAACGCTAGTATGGAGCTTGTTATACCTAGAGCCAGTATACTCTTCAAGTCCCGACTCTATCTTGGGAATTACCTGTGTAGAAAATTGTATTTTTCTATCTTGTGCCATTATGTTACTGTTAAATATTCTACTACAGAGCTGCCGTCTGCGGTAGCTGTTAAAAATTTTATATCTGCTGCGGAGCTGTCTACAAAAGAAGCAAAGGCTTCGCCTACAGATAGCAATATTAGATAATTAGACCCGCCATCAAAAGAAAGTTTTACATCATCCCCTGATACGCATTTTAGATAAAAGAAATCAAATCCAGTTTGCAAATCTACAAACGTACTGTCTGTTACATCCGCGGCGGCAACATAGCTCAATGTATTGCCCATTTCTCCAGACAATACTGAGTTTCCTGAAAGTTTTCTACCGCAATCACTATCCATAAACCATCGAGTGCCTCCAAGGTCAAGCTCTTGTGGAGTGCACGAATTTTTAT
>TARA_R110001632_G_scaffold226659_3_pt1 | contig 19101 bp, 21 predicted proteins | sample TARA_R110001632 | Tara Oceans TARA_R110001632 (sample SAMEA4398266) | marine metagenome | biome: Polar Biome; feature: [SRF] surface water layer (ENVO:00010504); material: water (ENVO:00002006), including particulate matter (ENVO:01000060) such as... | depth 5 m
AGAATCTTTGAAGTATCTCATGGAGTTTAAGGGTAAATTGATTCACAAGCGACAAGACACAATTATTGTCGCACAAATGCAGATTGTTCAAGAGGTGCTTGCACAGAACAATCCTGAGATTTGGCTCGACATTAAATCTAAAATGCAGGAGAAATTACAATGAGTTGGAAAGATATATTGAAGTCGCAAGGCATTGAGCCAGTTATTGAGTTTATTAGAAATGAAATGATTCCCAAAATGGGTAAGGGGATGTCTTTTACTGAAAAGGGAACATTGACGGATAATGTTTCTCAAACGGCTATGAAATTACTAAGAGAAGGAGAGTCCGGTCTTTATAGCCAAATTGATGATGAAGAAGATGGAATAGAAGTTGATTTGTATATAGACGATGGCTTTGTTTTGAGAATACATTTTGAGAGAAACCCTAATGACTTAGATAACGAAGAATATAGTTTTGAATACGGAAACCAATATGAGTATAGGGATAAAGACCCTAAAATAGTAGCGGGGCTTATTGATAAATTTTTGAAACTTATTGGTAGAAGTGATATGGAACATGGTATGAATTTAGATGATTTAAAACTTATAATATATGAAAATCTGGAAGATTAAGAAGAAAATGCAGGAAAGATTACAATGAGTTGGCAAGATATATTGAAAGACGACTCTAAAGAGCATCCTATGGAACGCAAGAAGCGTTTAAAGACCGAGAAAAAACAAGCAAGAAAAGAAACAGAAAGAAGAGATAAGAATAACTGTAAATGTCCTAAATTATCGGATGGAAGTTATGATTTATCTAAGCCCTGTTACTGCGGAAAATTTGACCAAGCAGAAGAAGGTTCAAATGATGAATTAATCAGTGGGAAGTTTTTTAATCAATAAAGGATAAGTGAATATAATGAATTGGAAAAATATACTAAAAAGTAATGCTTACGATGGTGTCCGAGCATTTATTAATGAAAATGATTATGAGTTCTTCGGTGAAGGTTGGGATTATAATACTATGCGAGGCCAATTATTCAAGGAATATCTCGTTAGAGGTAAAGAAAATAGGCAGATGTATAGCAAACAACTTAAACTTTATTTAAATGAATTGCTTGGAGAAAATGTATTATCTAAGGATGGAGAGAAGTGGAAGAAAGTTAAATCACAAAGTAACTCTTCAAGAATGAACTCTTCAAGAATGATGAACAGACCTATGGAGAAATAACTATGAGTTGGGAAAGAATTCTTAAAATTATAGGTATTCCTAATAGGAGTATGTTTGTCCCTCACATCGTAATTAACCGAGAAGAGTTTGAAAACACCTTAAACAAACTAAGAGAACTAGAAACAGCACCCACTAAACTACAAGGAGTATTAAATGCTGATAAAGGCAAAGGAAAAACTCATGCTGACTATTACAAACAGGGTGTTGAAGAAGGATTCAAAGAAATTACTTTGTCCGAAGAAGAATCTAAAACATTATTTGATGAAATGTTAAAAGTTATCGCAGAAAAAGCAAAAGAATATGCTGGAATTAAATTCTTAACCATAGAAAAAATCCGTGAATTACTTTCTCAAGCACAAAAAGCCCAAAAAGATGGCGACAAAGACAAAGTTGCCGAACTTGTTTTGGAAATTACTGAAAAATCAACTAAAGAACGAACTCTTTGGGCAAAAAATGTTCCTGAAAGAGATAGATTGAAAGCACTTCAACAGTTTTTAGAAGGAAACTTGGGAGGAACTTATTTATCTTTTAAAAATCCACCAACAAGTAAAAAAATCTTAAAAGATTTTACTAAATTACTTGGAGGAAAATATCAAGATGATAAAATCTACTTAGACATTGACGGTAATCAAGGATTTATTAGATTATTAAGGCCTACTAAAGCCCAACAAAAGGAATTTCAAGAGTATCGTGAAAATCATGATGGAAAACTAAGCAACGAAGAAAAACTACTTAAATCCCGATTTGATTTTTACAACAAAAACATAAAATCATTAGGACTTTCTGTTGTAATTGGTTCACAAAGCAAATTAATTGACCCAAGAGACTTAGAAGTAACTGCTCTAAATGTGAAGGGTGCTAAGTATGAAGTGGTTGATGGTTTTAATGAGCGTTCTGTTCAAAAATACATCTCAATTGTTCAAAGACTAAGAGGTTCTATAAGACTTTGGAATCCTAGCACTAAAATTAATAAAGACCCCGAACTAAATAAGTTTTCTACTGGACAACCTATACCTAATGAACTGTTTTTAGACAGAACTAGTGAAAACAATAACAGTTTAGTGCTTAATCCTTATGCTTCTATTATTCTAGGTAGCAGTTTCGGCAATGATTGGTTTAGTTCTTTTTATGATACACTAAGAACCAATGAAGTATTAACTGATGGAGAAGTAGAGCGCATTATTGTTGATGATATATCTTCAGCAATAACTAATGACAAGGAAGAGTCCACAATGGGAATAAGAACTGCTTCTTTTACTAGATTAGATAAGATTCGTAATTTAAAATTACAGAATGCTCCTAAAAAGAGACTTAATCAAGCAATTAGAGATGTTATATCTGATAATAGTGAAGATGATGATATTGGTGGACTAATTACTAGAAAGAAACTAAGTGTTCGTAGAGAACAATTAGAATTACTTACTAAATACTTTACAATTAAAGAAGGAACACCTATACTAGCCGCTTTAATAGAAATATATGGTGAAGAAGATGTTGAAGCCATGTATTATACTTCTAGTGGAGCAGACACCAATAAAGAATCTGCAAAATATATGAATTTTGAAATATATGGTGATGATTATGGGCCTAATAACATCGAACAACAACTAAAAGAAGAACAACTCCCCGATTCAACTAATCCTATTGCTGAAATGAGAGAAACTCTTTTAAGACCAACTAACTTTGTAGAGTATGTAATGGCTATCTCCAGGAAAGAAAAATTAATGGATTTTATTAAAACTGCTAATGTCTCAGCCAACTATTTAGAACAAATCAAACCAAAAAACAGTTTAATTTTCTTAACTGTGATGGCGGAACGGGCGGGAGGCAACGAATTGGCCGAAGTCTTTAATAAAATAGACAGCGACCCCTCAAGTAGTGATGTTGAGGATTTACTTACGGAGTTAAACAACAAAATGCCAGCACTGTTGAAGAAATTCAAAGAAGAGTTGGTTATGGTGTTTAAAAACAGATTAGAGTTCTTTGCTAATAATTACGGACAAAGTTTTTCAAGACCCCAAGTTCCAAAAGCAATTAAAGCATTCACAAGAGCAAATATGTTAAGGGAGGTATCGTGATGAAATATACAGACAACGAACTAGACAGGATTATATCCTTAACTGGTAAACAAAAAGGATTACAGATTAAATCTATTCTTGATAGGGCAATAGAAGAACTTAAGGTTCAAGCCCAACAAGCCCCAGACCAAGCAGAAGCATTAGAAAGGATTCCTGCTCAAAGAAAGGAACTTAGAAATAAATTAATGGAAGCCATTAAGACTAGAAGCACTACCACTGGTAAATCAACTGGTGCTTTAAAAGAATTAAATAAAATTATTAACATGAATCTTTTTCATAATGGTAGTTTAGTTTCAGCCGTCAATTTAACTAATAGTGAATTAACTGGTAAGATAGAAATTAGAAAACCTAATCCAAGTATTTTTGATAGTGGTGATTTTGATGCTAAACTTAGGGGAGGCACTTCTTTAAGTAAGAATTTAAAGAAGATTAAAGCCATTCTGGATGAAAGCAAAGCAGTTGTTGAAGATAAGGCTTTAGATAATAGATTCCCATTAAATAAGTTTTTAGGAGCAGTAGATACTTCTAAAGGGAAATACCGATTAAATGTATATTCCTACTGGGAAGAAATCGCAGGGTTGTTCCCACAACTTAAAACTGATGCCGAAGAATTATTAGATGCTATTACTAGTTCACAACTAGATGATGAAACTAAAGATAAGTTTACAAAGTTATTCGATATGGAAAGTGAGTATGGTCTTGATAGGCTACAATACATCGCTAATTTCCCAAGAGCATCTGGAGAAGTTCTTGATGCTCGTCATAGATTCTTTAATATCGTTACTGCTATGATTGCTACGGAAGGACTACTTGACACTAGTAAGATTCAAGGAAAAGGATTTGATGATGTAAAGGAAGATGCTGTTAGTTACGGAGATTTAAGTGCCGAAGCAGCAGCAGAAATGTTACAAGGAATTAAAGATTCTGATTTAGGTTCTTCTGAAAAACCTGCAACTGTTTTTGATGCTTCTTTAGATATGAATATGTCAGATGATGGAGTAGATTGGTTGGGAGATGTTTCTGTGCTTAAAGGAGAAGCAGACCCTCTATTAATGTATGAGCATAGTAAAGGCAATAAACTCCTTGCTATGACAGAAGAGGGAGAAGTTGCTTTAATGATGATTCTAGACAAGGCTATTAATGAAATTGAAGAAAGGGATGATAAAGGAGAAAACCCTAAGTTTAGAGTTACTTTAGATTTTAAAACAAATCTTGCCGATTGGATAGACCAACTGGAAGATACTACTGCCCTAGTGGAAGAAGTAGAATACTGGCTACCTGTTTCTGTAATGGATAATTCTGATTTTGATGACCTATATGAAGAAACTAATTTTGATGGAATTAATGGACATGAGTTTGTTTCAATAGATTCATTAGATGACATTGGTGACTTTTTCGATGGCCTTTATGAATTGATGGCTGATGCGGCGATTACTTATGCTACTGATATTAGAAGCACTAAAGGCCGTAGAAGAGGAACAGATATGCAAGAAACTTTTAGAGGTAAACTCACTGGAAAGTTAGGTGGGGCAGTTAAACGCCAAAACCGAAAAACTGATTCGGCAGAAGGTAAACTAAAAGAAGAACTATTAGATGAAGAAATTAAGGGTTCTTTAGAAAAGTTCATGGAAAGTGCTTTGGAATACTACTTTCAGCCAGCGTATTCTGGTAACTTACCTGTTCAAATCCCTTCTTTTATGGGAAGCATTGGAGGAAGGGTAATGCAAACTCTTGCGTTAGACTTAGGATTAGAAACAGTTATGTCAGGTTCTTACAAAAAATTAATGCAAGGTTCTGCTAAATCTATTCGTGAAAATGACTTAAAGAAAATCGCAGACTTCTTAGATAGAATGTTCTTAAAATCAATTAAGATTGATGCTTTCTTGATAACAGAAGCCGAGAATGCTGCTAAAGCAATAACTAGAATCTTTGGTAAGGGAAGAAAAGAAGATAATAATAATTATTTTGCAGGTTTGCTTTATCACTTTATGGAACAAACAAAAGATTTCCAAAGAGCAACTAATGACTTTAATGGTAAACCAATTAAAGAAAGAGCAACTGCATTTGATGAAGGATATACTAGTAGAAAAGCATATCCTATCTTTGCTATGCCTCATTGGTTGGACATGAATCAAGGTCTAATTACAAACAAAAGCAGTAAGGCTAAAACTCAATATAAAAGATTGAAAGTAATCTTTGAGCAGGTTCAGCAAGATTTACCTGTTCTATTGCATAAGATGTTAAAAGCACACGACGCTATCCGAAAAGAATTAGGTTTACCTGTAAGTTATGGGTTCTTTCCTCTAAACCATAATGGTTATGATACTATGATTAATAAAATGTATGTTGATGAAAACATTGACTTAAGTAACTATGAAGTCGAAACTATTATTAAAGCGATTGATTCTCATGAAAATATATCAAAGGATTTTGGTATAAGTAGTGAACAAGTATATACTATTAAAGCACACTTTAGGTGATATTATGGGAACATTTGCTAATGATAACGCTAAGTTTCTTTATAGGGAACTTGTGGGAAAGTATGGTAAAAGAGCAAAGATGGAAGTAGGGACTCTTCGTAGGCGTAGAAAGCAACCTTTATCTTCTCAAGACATACAAGATATTGATAACAAATTAAGAGATATTGGTTATACTCAATTGCCTCCAAGAAATGATTTGAGAAAGTGGGAAGAAGTATTACAGAAAAAAGGCCTTTGGGCTAACATTCATGCTAAGAGAAAGCGTGGAGAAAAGCCAGCCAAAGAAGGTGATGAAGAATATCCCGATGCTGAAAGTTGGCAGAACCTTACTAAAAAGAAACCCAATAAGGGTAAAAGATTTGTTTCAAAGGAAGGAACTTCTTATGGTCAAGCAGGAAAAGCAAAGGATGGTAAAGATAGGATTCAGCCCAATAATAAAACAAAGGCAGATGCTTACTGTGCAAGGTCAAATAACATTAAAGGTAATTGGAGAAGTAACCCTGATAGCCCAAACAACCTAAGCCGTAAAAAGTGGAAGTGTCATGGCAATAAATCTAGTAGGTGATTGTTATGCCTAAAGTTTTATCTGCCGTATATTCATATGAAGATATGAAATCAAAGTGGAATGAAGATTCTCCCGATAGACCTTATTCTCGAAGAGATGAGTTGCAATCTGGAAGATATGCTTTAGATAAGTGGCTTATTAGAGTAGATGACGAAGGCGATACATTAGCAGTTATTGGTTGGAAAGAACATTCTAAACACACTGTTGTAGGTGGTGGCTTAACTACTGTTAAAGGCGAAGCACTTAGAGGTAATATGAAAGCATTGATGGAAGCAAGAAGTTCTCAAATACCTCAAGGTAACATGATGGTTACTGCTCTTGTTCATCAAAGCGGTAACAATGAAAGATGGCTACGCTTTGGTAGAGGGCAAGGCTATCAATTCCCTAATGATTCTCGATTTGAAGAGTATGTTAATCAACTGCCTCCCGCAGTAAAAGAAGATTGGTTAGGTGCTTATCCCGAAACATTTGGTATTAAACCAGTTAATCCTACTTCTGCACCTGAAGAAGTAGAAAAGGCTTATTATGATATGGAGTTGTTTGTTATCTCTAAGTCACAAAATAGAATTTCTAACTGGTTTAGTTTAATTAAATCTACTAATTATAAAATAGAACTAGGTTCAGCAGGATTCAATGTAATTAGATTACAAGACAATAAACGCCTTAATACTATTGGGCTATCACGCTCACAGGCTAAACATATGGTTTCTGACTTAGAAGCGGGTAAAGATGTAAGTAAATATACTTCTCCAAGAAAAGGAAAATCAACTCGTAGTTGGAAACAAGTTTTAAGGAAATGGATGCCATTAGTTACAGATGGCTTTATGGAATTAACTCAATATAAAACTAAAGATTCTGGAAATTATGAAAGTATGATTCATAGAGATTTAATGGAAGGAAAAGGTGATGGGCCAAATAGAATTTTAGTTGCTGGACATTATATTTATAGGGGACATCAAAGAGTAAAAACAACAGATGCTCAATTATATCATTGGTCGCAAACAATCCTTCATAGCGGTAAGCCTACTGCTAGAAGTAATTGGTTTTATATGACTCCTAATGGTTCTTCACAGGATTTTAAAGTTATGTTTGATATGATACCTAGAGGTGAACGATTACCTCAACAGGGTGGAATGAGAACAAAACTCACAAATCCCACAACCCAAGAAGTATTAGTCTTTACTACTATTTATGATAAGGATTATGGCGAACCTAAAGCACAATGGTATGATATGTGGGATGAAAGGGAGGAAGAAAGATGAGTGAAGTAGAACCGTTCAATTTTGAACATCAAATGGATATGGAGTTGTCTAAGAACTCTTTTCCTTATTTCTTTCAAAATGTATTAGGTTTTGAGTTTGCTTCTTATATGCAAGAATGGCATCAATTAATGGACACTACTCAAAGAACTGTAATTATTTGTTCTCGTGACCACGGAAAATCTGTATTTATGCACTCATGGGCGGTTTGGAAATTAATTTTTGAAGAACCTCCTTTTCAAATGCTTTATATTTCTTCTAACCAGAAGCAGACATTAGTTCACATGAGAGACATTGATAAGATGTTTACTCATCCAATGCTTAGAAAATATAAACCTGCTAGGGGATGGGCTATTGGAAACATTACTTTGACTAATGGTAATTCAATCCTTGAGCGTTCTGTTGGTTCACAGATTCGTGGACTTCACCCTCAAGAAATCATTATTGATGACCCTTTGAAAGAATTCAGTATGACGGGTATTCAAAAAGTTACTGATTGGTTTTACGGTGACATGATTCCAACACTTCACCACACCGCTTCATTGAGAGTTATTGGAACACCTTTCAGTTATACAGATATTTATCAACAATTGGCGGAAAACCCAGCATATACTGTAAATACCTATCCTTGTCTAAATGCCCTCAATGAACCACTATGGCCTAGCCGTTGGAACTATGAAGCATTAATGGCTAGAAAGGCTGAAGTAGGTTCTCTTATGTTTACGAGAGAATATATGTGTGTGCCTATATCTACTGGAACTTCTCTATTCAATCCTGAATATTTAGACAATGCTAAGAATAAGGCATTAGTATTAAAGCCTTTAAGAAGGGAAGGTATGAAATATTTCGTAGGAGTAGACCCTGCTATATCTACTGACGGAGACTTTAATGTAATTACTGTAATAGAGATGGATGAAGAGGAAAATAAATCTATTGTTTATGTTGATAGAGCAAAAAATGTTCAGTTCCGAGAAAACATTCAAAAGGTTAAATTGATTAATCAATTGTTTAGACCAGAAATGGTTATGTTTGAAACAAACACCTTTGCTAAATCATTTACACAAGAACTTCGTCAAGTGGCTGATATAAACATTCATGACTTCAATACTACTAGAAGAAAGAAGCAAGAGATTATCCTTAATTTACAAATGACTCTTGAAAATGGAAAGATGAACTTTCCTTACGGCAACGAAGAAAGTAGAAGAGTTACTTCTGTTTTAATCGAAGAATTATCTATGTTTGCTATTACTGAAAGAGGGAAATTTGAAGGGATTGGGGCGCATGACGATATGGTGATGAGCCTTGCGTTGGCCAATGCTGCTACATACCAGTCGTCAGAAACATTCATACTGATAGATGATTTAGGGTTGTTTGAGGACGCTTCATCCACGCCAAAACAGCGCATGAATTCGTCCATAGGTCTTAATTTTTGAGGTGTTTATATGACAGAACAAGCAGATAAATACCGCCAAGCGGCTGAACAAATGGAGAGTTTAGCCGAATTAGATGATGAAGAGAATGAAATGAAAGATAGCATTGAGAGGGATTTAGGAGTCAAATTAGCGCATATCTTCACAGGAAGCCCTGTATTATCCGAACATGAAGAAATAACTAAATTGTCTGAAGTGTATGGATTAAATGCTACTCAAGCAAGAAGTCATTTAACTGGATTCCCTGATAAGTATTTAATTCATGATAAAAGTATTCCCGATTTAATTAGAAAGATGAGAATGTCTAGGAGAAAACTAAAGGGTTCTCATAGAGATAAAATGCTTAAAACAATTGATACCATGATTGATGCTTATACAGACCATTTGAATAAGTGTATTGATTCTATTACATGGGTTACTGATTATACTGTTCCTTTGAAAAAGATGAGGTATAACGAGAAAGATTTGCATAAGTTATACTCTATGAAAAGTATAGACCAAAGAAGAGAGGTCATAGATTCATTGTGCAAGTATTGGGAAGCAGAACTTAAGCAAAACAATATGGTTTACGGAAAAGAATACAGTGATTTACATAAAACTATGAGAGTTGCTAAGAAAGGATTTAGAACTTCTTTAACTAAGATTAGTAATCAGTCAATTACTAAAACTAAGAAACAACGGCAAGACGATTTTATTCTAAAAACAGTTTGTGAGAATCCAGGAATTAGTGCTAAAATAATCCATGAAAGAATGCCTTCTCCTTTGTTTAAAATTTCTTCTCCTAATTCTATATCTAAATCTATTAAAAAATTAGATATTGTTTCTACAAATGGTAATTACTATAAAGTTCCTTCTATGATTAAGAAAAACATTTGGGCTTATACTGCTGCATTTATTGATTCCGATGGTTATATTACTTTAGACCGTAATATGAATCCAAGAGTAGGGTTAATTGCCACAGGTGAGAGAGGTAAGACTTTCATGCAAGAAATGCACAAGTCTATCGGATATGGCCGTATGCACCTAGACCAAAAATCTCCACAAGATACTAGACCGATTCAACGATTAAACTTTTATTCTCAAGCAGATGTAACTGCTCTATTAACTAAGTGCTTACCTCACTTTAGATTGAAGAAAGGTAATGCTAAATTATTATTAGAACTTATTCGTATGAAGAAGTCATATAAGAAAGAAGACTGGTATAAGCCTAGATGCGATGAAATATTTAAGTTAATGAAGTGGGAGAACCATAAAGACCATGTAGGTTTTGATTGGTATAAAGAAGGAATATTCTTAGACGATATTTCTAAACTGCAAGGTAACTGTAAAATGTCAGTTATGGACAGTTTAGAAACTATCGGAACGGTGCTTTAATGAAAGTATTAGAATGGATTAAAAAACATAATGGTAAAAATCATCCTTATTGTGGACAGTGTTATTATGGTGATGGTAAGCGTGGCATATGGGGTCATTGTTTAATTTGTGACAAAAAGAGGATTAAACATGAATTCTATTATAAAATGTAAAAGATGCTACACTAGAGTAATAAGTAAATTACATAAGTTTGGGTATTGTTTTAAGTGCATAGGTGAAAAAAATGATTATTAAAGGTATGAGTTGGAGACAACTAAACGAAGGTATTCTAAGAGATGAATTACCTGCAAATAGGGAAAAATATGTTAGATATAGTAATCTAGCATCTATTAATCAAAGAATGGTTAAGTATTATTTAGAAAGAGGGTTTGAAAAACCTGAAAAAAGGAAAATTCTAATTAGGGGCATATTAGAAGAAATGCGTCGTTCAAGCACCGCAAGGTATGACATTCAAGACGGTGGCAACCAGTAACCGAAGCGTTCATAGGTAGGAATGGCGTAGGTCAGAAAGAGGGGTGTAAAACATGGCTAGTGAAAAAAAACGATTCTCTTTTACTAACTTGTTTAGAAGACAAACCCCTAAACCTGCGGATAGAACCGTATATAATATGGGCATTCAAGAAAGAGAAAATGCCCACATGATTACAGGCCCACTATTATACAATGTAATGAATCAATCTGTAATTGGTAGAACTTGTATCACTCAATTAAAACAAGAAGTATTTAGAAGAGGCTATGTTTGGGAGAAAGCCTACGAAGCAAGGTGTAAAGATTGTCAAAAGGAACACACTCGACCTGTTCAAGAATGTTCTCGTTGTAAAAGTGTTAATTTAGAAATACCTGATGTAAAGCAATTAGAATATGCTGAAAAGTTTATTGAAGGCTATGTTAATAAATCAGAACAAATGTTTATTGATGTATTACAAGAACTAGAAGATGACTTGAATGTTATGGATGATGCTTACATTGTTTTAGTTAAAGAATACTTTATTGACGGCAATCAAAAAATTAGAATGCATAGAATTAAAGAAGTATATAGAGGCGACCCTGTAACTATGTTTATTTATACTGATGAGTTAGGTCAAAGAGGAACTAAAGGATTTACTTGTGTTAATCATCGTGATATGATTCATATTGAACCCCATGAACAATGTAGTATTTGTGATGCTGCATTATTCCCAGTTCATTATGTTAATAGAGCCAATGGAGAAGACCAGTATTTCTTACAGGGAGAAGTATTGCACTTCAGTAAATATAGTCCTTCTCGTCTTTATGGTCAATCTCCCGTAGTTACTTTATTCAACTCTCTTATGACTTTAATTGCTATGGAGAACTATGTTAATTCAGCATACACTAAGAGTCGTATGCCAAGAGGTTTATTAGCAGTTCAAACTAGAAATATGGATTCTATGCGCTCTTTTTGGAGAGGCGTTAAAGAAAAGATGGAAGCCGACCCTCACTTTATACCTGTCATGGGCATAGAGTCCGATGGAGGTAAAGGTGGAGTTGAATGGATTAAGTTCATGGATTCACTTAAAGAAATGGATTACATTTCAGTTAAGGATGATTTAAGAGATAGAATTTCAGGATTCTATGGTGTAAGTAAAGTGTTCATGGCTGATAGCACTACTAGTGGTGGATTAAACAATGAAGGTATGCAAATTCTTGTTACTAATAGAGCCGTTCAAAAAGCACAAAATGTTTACAATGCATATGTATTCCCATTCTTGATTAAACAATTTGGCATTACTGATTGGGATTTAAAACTTCCTCCATCAGAAGAAGAAGATGAAATTGCAGTTCTTCGTAAAAGAGAGATTGAAGTTAATATTGCTGCTTCCACTAAAAATTTAGGGTTTGAAGTTGATATGGATGAAGAAGGTAACTTTACTTTTAAGAAGCCTGAACCTGAAGAACAACCACAGGGAGAGGCAGGGGGAGAACAAGTTGATAAAGACCCTTATGCTGGAACAAACATTGATGCTTCACAAATGGGGCAAATGCAAGAACAAATGATGCAAGGTGGAGGCAAGCCACAGGAGAATCCTGCGACAACTAGAAATAAGCCCTCCATGAATCAAGGCCCAGACAAGAGACTCACAGGTTTGCCCTTAGATGCGGGAAATCAAAACAATGATAAAAGAACTGAAAGAAGGGTTGGTTAAGATGGATTGGCGAGAAATAATTATTAAAAGAGAAGATAGAAAGAAGCCTCAAACTAGAATTGCTGGTGGTAATCCTAACGAGAAACCTATGAAGGGTCGTAGAAGAGGAACTATCATGGATATGGAAGAAGATAGAACAGAAAGGCAAGAATTAGCCAATGCTACCCGTGAAGATTTAATGGACAAAGTAATGGATGTAATAGGTTCTTATAGCGATGAACAATTAATGGAACTACTTCTTGGAACTCAAGGAGATATAGAAGTTGGGTCAATTCAAGTAAAAGATAATAGGTGATTATATGACAGAAGATAGCAGACAAAGAGAAATTAGACTAACAAAAGAATTGGCTCAAGTAAGAGCAGCAAACGCTAATAAAAATTCCAGTTTGAAACCAACAAAGAATTTTAGTGTAGGACTTCCTCAAGACACCACTATTAAAAAGAAACCTTCATCAACAGACAATCCTGATGTAGTTATGTTACCTTCTAAACAAAGAGGAAAAATGAGAGAAAATATTCCATTTTGAGGTGATTAAGTGATTATTGAATTATCTAAAGATAAGTCTTTAAAAAGACTTTTACTTAAGGCTGACATAGATAAAGAAACTATGTCTTTAGTAAAGGAAGATGCTGACTTATCTATTATTAGAAATTCTTTAATTGATAATATGAATTCAACCAACTTAGTAGCATATAGAAGATATATTGCTAAAGCAGAAGAAGAAACCTTAGAGCAGAAAGATAGGAAAAAGATTACTGATACTCAGTTTAAACGAATTCTTTCTTTGATGGCTAAAGTAAATAATGAAGAAGAGTCTCAAGTAGACAGAACTAAAATTCCCATTCTCCGTAGTAAAGCGAAGCAAATGATTTCTGATTTAAAAGCAGAACTAAGAACTAAAAAAGATATTGGAGTAGATGAAGATAATAGTATTGAGTCTGTTACTGAATATGATGCTGATTTAGCAGGAACTAGTGAAAGGCAGAAAAAATTAGATGCTGCTGATAAAGGAAATGAACTTAAAGAAGAGGCTGATAGAAAATCAGCCAAGAGAACCCTTAATAAACTTAATGGATGGCTACCAGAATTAGAAGCAGTAGTATCTAAGTTAAGAATAGGTAAACAATCTAATGGTGATTTAAAAGTTAAAAGACTGACTGAATACCAAGTGTTCGGCAATTCAGAAAATGAGTCTAATTCGATTATTACTTGGGTTCAAATACTTACTAAAGATAAAAACTATCTAAGCAATAAGTATGCTAAATTTTTAAAGCCTTTTGATTTTGGTGGAGGAAAAAATTATTCTAAAGTCCTAATGGACTATAAAATAGTGGGAGAACAAAGACTTCCAATCTCAAAGGACGCTATTATTGTGGATGATATTGAATCAAGGTATGATAAGATATTAAGTAAGACTTATGAAGGCTTTACTTTATTAGAGATTTTAGAAGCCATGCATAGTGAAAGACACGGTAAACTTCCTGTCTCAAGATATAAGACTCAACCTAGAAAAGACGAACTAAACAGAATGGCTTCACTTATTCAAGGTAACTCCCCTAAAGATGAGGCTGCTTATAAAAGACTTGTAACGAAAGTAAGAGAGATTAAATCTGAAATGAGTAAGGCTGCTGCTCAAAAAAATCAAATTGAAGAGAAACTTTCTAAGTTAAAAGAACTAAGACTCGACACTGATAAACTAGTTGCTAGAAGACTAAGAAAATTAAATGCAGCATTAAGAACAATTATTGCAGTTAAAGATATGCAAAGTGCAGTAGATAAAATTAAAGAAATTACTGATAACCCTGAACCTTATATTGATGAATTGGTTGAAGAAATTATTAGAGATATTGAAATAGAAGAAGAGAAACTAAAAGTAATTATTCTTACTTTTGAAAGGGCGACTCTAATACAACCTCACTTGTTAAGAGTAAATAAGGCTCTCATGCAAATTAATATTCTAAGAGAAGATACTGGGCAAGAACCATCAGGTGCTTTAAAGAAAATACTTGGTAAATTATATGTTCACATAGTAAGACTAAAAATGACATTAGATAAATTAGATGTTAAAACTAAGAATTTAGGAGTAACTATTGAAAATGCTATCGGAGAATGGCAGTTGAAAAACATGGACAAAAACATTACTATTACTTCTGAGGGTATTGGGTTTGAAGGAATATCCGACATAGAATATGCAAGCATTAATGCAATAGGTGGTTTAGGTGATAAACTTGAATCATATGGCAATTCAATTGATTCAATAATGAATGAATATGATGCTTTAGTAGGGGGTCAAGAAGAATGACATGGGATTATTACGGAGAAGGAGAAGATTTTATTCTTAAAGCAAAAAAACAAAGCCCTAAAGAAATTTTAGATTCACTGGATGCTAAAGGAGTAAAGAAACTTAAAAAGACTTTACAATCAGCAGAACCAACTGAATTTTTTGGACAAGACTTCACCAAGTTAGGTGATTTAATTGAGGTGCTTAAAACATTAGACCTCATGAAATCAGACAAGAAGTTAAATAAGAAAATGAAATCAATGGACGAAAGGAATGTTGATATAGTTGCTACTGCTACCAAACTCCGTAAGGAGTATGAATTACTCTACCGTCAATTAAGAGATTTAATTTACCCTAAAGGCAAAAAAGAATAAGGTGATTACTATGAAATGGTTTGATATAATTAAGAATAGATATAATGACAGAAAAAAACCTTCTAAGAGAGGAAGAACAACTCCTAGTGGAAGTAAGCAAGCAAAGGTAGAACAACTAGTGGATGATTTACTTTCTGGTAAAATCACTGAAGCACAATATAAGGAAATGAAAGAAGCCTTAGATTCGGAGTGAAGAATATGTCTGAAGAAAAATCAATTAACGAAGAACTGTTAGAAATTATTAAAGCACTTTCAAGTAAAGTTGAAAGTTTAGAACAAGCAGTATATAATAAAGATAATTTATTAATGAAGTCTGGATTTGTTTTAAGTGAAACACCTACCCCTGCTATGGTAGGAGTAGTAGGCACTGATGTTAGTTCTGTCAATAATACTGCTAATATGGATTGGAAAGACATTCATAAGATGGTATCAAAAATGGAGTGATTATTATGGCATGGAAAAATATATTGAAAAACTATAAACCTTTAGCACATAATCAACAAGCCAAGAAAGTAATGAGGGCAGACCTTCCTCACGGACAACGCCCACTTAATCCCGAAACTGGAGGCCAACAATATCGTTCTCAAGAACAAAGGCAAGGTAATTATATGGAATCACAGGGTAAAGATTTGGTTAGTTCAGAAACAAACCCCGATGGAACGCCCTTAACCCCACAACAAAAACTCCAAAGAATTAAAGATGGAACTTATTCTGAATAAAAGGAAGTGAAATGAATGCCCGAAAGAGTAACAAAAGAAGAAAGACTAGTAAGTATGCTTATTGAAAAGGCGAGAGATGTTAAAACTTTATTACATCAATCACTTTATGATAATAATAGAAGTCCTGTTGATGATGATTCGGAAGCAGTTAAACTCAAAAGACCTAAAGCGGAGAACGCTAATGACTTAGTTCCCGATAACCGTAAAGGTGATGGCTACGGATTAGGAGGGCAAATGTCTAACTTTAAGAAAGCCATTGTTCTAATGAAGAGTATTATTAAAGAAAGTGACATGGATAATCCTTTCTTAAATGAAGAGAGGAAGGAAAAAGCAATTGCTGACCTTGAAGCAACTGAAAAAGAAATCGGTGAGTTACAAAGAATGTTTAAAGAAGGTATGAATCAAAAAGACTTTGAGCAACGGTTTGGAGATATGTTAAGAAGATTAACAGATATGCAACAGCAATTAGGTGGAGAACCTAAACCTGAATCAGTTCCACTTCTACCTGCACAGAATCAATACCGCTAATCGAGGTGGTATTATTGAAACTTGGTTCTATTGAAAAAGATAAACAACCCACAACTGAGTTGATGCGTCTTTTTGAAAAGACTAGAGTTGCTTATCTTTCTGCGTTACATGACCCCGATGCTTATGCGGGTCGTTGGCGTAAAGTAGTTGAACTGGTAGAAGAATCTTATAACGAGTTAGATGCAGCAGGTAAGGAACTAAAGAACTACTTAACTGAAGATGAAATTACTCCAAAAGAGGTAAAAGACCCTCTATCATCTAAAGCAGCAAATCTATTTAATAAAATTAAACTTGTAAGGTATTCTTCTAGCATTATTGCTGACCCTTTCTCGGAAATGTTCAAAGGGAATGTTCTTGAAGAATTATTAGATAATCCTGAAAGTATGCTGAAGTTTGTTCATTATGCTATGAGAGAAGACAATAAATGTCTTTCTAACGATGTGTTGTCTATTAAAGATATGCAACCCGACACAATTACGGCAGGTCTTATGGGTCTTGACCTAGAAGTGGACGACATACCCCTCTATATTATTGAGCATTACGGAGATGGAAAAGACTCAAAGAGAGTTGAATCTAAAGTAAAGGCCGCTATGGATATGTTAGAGTTAATCTTCTTCTCTCAACACGAAGAAAAGGAATGGGATAATCTTAAAGATATTGATATGCAAAAGGCTGAAACAAAGTCAATAGAAGAAAAATCTCAAAGTGATTTCCTTGTTCCTAATAAACCCATGTATCGTATATTCGATATTGAAGACATTAATGAATTAAAAGGATTTAGTGGTGATTGGTATGTTCAAGAAAAATATGATGGAATGCGTATTCAAATACATAAATTAGATGAGAAGGTGACAGTTTATTCTTTTAATGCTAAAGACATCACTGAAAAGTGTGATAAAATAGTAGAAGAATTAAAGAAGAAAGAATACGGTGATTGTATTTTTGATGCTGAATTAATTCTCTTTGATAAAGATGAACCTCTTCATAGAGCAGATACAGTTGCTCATGTGTTTAAAGGTAAATACAAAGAGGCTGAACTGAAAGGTCATGTGTTTGATATTATGCGACATGAATCTCAAACATTACTTGATGAAGAACTAGAAAATAGAATGACTATTCTTTTTAATAACTATTCTTCTAAGACTTCGGAACACCTTCATTTCCCTTCAAAGAAAGATACTAGACAGGCTGATAACTTAAAGGATTTAGAAGAGTATTCAAAGGCTATTATGGATATACCTACCTCCGAAGGAGTAGTTATCAAAGACTCTACTTCAACTTATTATGTTGGAACTAAAAAGAATCCTAAGTGGATTAAGTGGAAGAAGTTTGTAGATTTAGATGTTATTGTTTTAGATAAGAAAAAGACTAAGAGTAACCTTTATTCTTATACTGTTGGTGTTGGGCCAATTCCTGACGATATGGAAGGTCAAGAGATTGATGGTAGAAAATACCTTAGTGTAGGTAAAGCATTGAATAGTAAGGTCGCTGTGGATATTGGCGATATTATTAGAGTTAAAGTTGATGAAGTAAAGAAGAAAGGAGAAGGATATAGTTTGTTCTCCGCAAAAGTTATTGAAGTTCCCGAAGTGGAATATCCTGATAAATTAGTTACCCTTGAGTTGTTATCTAACGACACTAAGAAGTCTCTTAATTATAGTGTTGAAGAGGCATTAACTAAAGGAGTTAAAATTACAGACCATATACACGGAGAAGCAACTGTTATCATTAAGTATGATACTGGTGGGTTTACTATCTATGGTTTTGAAGAAGACAATTTAATGTCAAAGAACGCTTTAGCCGACATAGATATGTGGAAGGCTCAAGCAGAAGAAATTATGAAAACAAAGCAAGGAGCATTAACAGTCTCTATTGTTAATTTTCTTCAAGAAAAAGGAAAACCTACTACTGTAAAAGAAGTTCATGAACATTTAAAAAGAATAAATCCTAGTTCTTATGAAGAGGTTCTTGAATCTAAAGAGAAAAAATTAGGAAGTTGGGCGCAAGAAAGAGAACATATTTCAATGGTGAAAGGTAAACTGATGGCTGACCCTACTATTAAATTAGCAGAAGAAGAAGAAATCAAAAAGGAATATAAAACTCCTAAAGAATATAGGGAAGGTCAATTCAAAATATACAATAGAGAGGATAATAACATTCACTTCTCTATTAGTGTAAACAAAGAGAGTCTTAATTGGACTATTGATTTAGAGAATGAAAAAGAACTCTTTGATTTGTTTGGTGCTGCTGGTAAATACCCAGCAGAAGTTTCAAAGAACATTGAGAGAGGAAAAGTAATTGATTCTGGTAAGGTTAAACTTGGAGTTCAAAAAGACGGCTACCATGAATATTTCTTAGAAGGTAATAAGTTTGAGACTAAGTTACATCTTAGAGTTATTCCTATTGATAACAAACCTATGTGGTTGGCATGGACAGGCTATAAACAAGAACCTGCTGATACAGATACAGATGAAGGGAAATGGAATATTTACGAAGATAGGTATAATAAATTACCCATCCCCGCCGATGAGTAGATGTTCTTTATATACTGGATTGACCTAAGAGAGATTGAGGAAGAATGAGTTCAGCAGTAATGGCTAACAGAACTGCCGAGTTCAGGATTCTAAAAAGCGACGA
>TARA_R110001632_G_scaffold44744_2_pt1 | contig 19066 bp, 11 predicted proteins | sample TARA_R110001632 | Tara Oceans TARA_R110001632 (sample SAMEA4398266) | marine metagenome | biome: Polar Biome; feature: [SRF] surface water layer (ENVO:00010504); material: water (ENVO:00002006), including particulate matter (ENVO:01000060) such as... | depth 5 m
TTATTTAAATCTTCTTTTTGTAATCCAAAGTTTTCAATATCTAATGAAGGCTCATATTGTCTTCTTTCTCTTACAGGATTTGTTTGAGTAAATAAATGACCTCTGGTTCTATATCCGTTAATTAAATCGACAACAAGAAATTCTTTTCTTACAGATTGTGGAATTTCGTGTGAAATTTCTTCATCATCTGTAAAAGAATAATTTTCATTTGCCAGATCGTAGCCTTGAAAGAAACTTCTCCAACTAGGTTCAACGGCGTCAGGATTTTGTAAATATTGATCGTACAAGTCGGCGATAAAGCCAGTATGTGCAGCATTTAAGAAAGAAAACTTATCCATAAAGGTAGAGTACTTTTTATCCAAGCAAATTAATACTTACAAAAATACAACATTTACAAAAAATAGAAATTTATTTTATGTTTAAATCTTTGATTCAATTGTTTAAATTACACAATATAGCACTTCAACAGAATCTTACTACCGTCTGTTTTTAAGGATTATTTTGATTAAAAAAATATTCCTGTTTTTTTTCCAATAAAAGCTTTTGTGATTTTTATAAAAGATATATATTTGCAAACGCTAAACAAAAAAATGTTTAGCAAATTCCTCCTTAGCTCAGTTGGTTAGAGCATCTGACTGTTAATCAGAGGGTCCAAGGTTCGAGTCCTTGAGGGGGAGCAAAAGAAGTCTTACTAGAAATAGTAAGACTTTTTTGTTTTTACAAGATTTTGATGTTTAAAAATCGAAGTACCAGTTAAATAGGTCTGCTCTTATACCTGCTCTAACCCACATATTGTTATTTGTAGAGAATCCATTTGTTGGTGCATCAACAGAAAAGTTACGATAACTAAGCCCTGCAAATAGGCTTAAGTTATTAGATGGATTTAGTAAATAATCTCCTTGTATCTCTATATTAAAAATTGTTGCAGCATTTCCTTGTGCTACAGAATTTCCTGTGTCTCCTAGACGGATATTATAAGATTGAAAGATGTTTCCACCGTAACTTGTAGTTTCATCAATAAAATCAAATCCTTTTTTACCAATGATCAATTTTGCGCTTCCACTCCAGCGATCTTGTTTATATCTAGCGATACCTATTAGTTCCCAAAAATTTGCTCCCCATAAATGACCCAAAGCTTGGTTATTGTTTCCGTAGTTTAAAATTGGATTTCTATGAGCGAACGTATAGGGTCTTGCATAGTTAAATTCTCCTTGTAAGAATAAGTTTTTAATTTTAAAAGCATCAAAATATTTTGCTCCTAATTGAATAGAAAACTTGTTTCTCCAATCTCCTAAGTTTGTTAAGTTTCCTACAGAAAATTCATCTACAACTAATTGAGAATACAATGAAATTTGGTCTGACAATTTATACTTAGCCGTTAAACCAACTAAAGCGTTTCCAGAATCTTCACCTCTATTAAACTCTACCGCCCTAAAAAACATTATTGGATTAAAGAATCCTGCATCTATTCCATTTTCACTGGCGGATATTGCTGTTTCAAATAAGCCTAAATTAAATCTTTTCGTAATGTTAATACTCAAATAATGAATAGCAATATATTTTCTTGCATGCTCATTATTTATAGCTGCTGCTGGCCTTAAATCATTTCCCCAAATCCAAAGGTTGGTGTATTGAAATTTCCAAAAATCTACTTTGGCTTTTAGATATAAAGAAGGGGCTGCAACATCTGAAAGCACAAAAGATCTATATCCGTCTCCAATAAAGTTTCTGCCATTTCCAAATTGGAATTGTAAAAATTTATTGGGTGTATAAGATAAATAGCCTTCAGCAACTGGATAGTCATATGCGTCTTCTTTAAAACCTTTGGCTTTTCCTCTTCCAGGAACTAATCCTTCTGAAAAAGCTGGCCTATTATTTAATGATGGGTTAGAGATAAATTCATTTACATATCCTGCAAATCTTCCCTGACTTTCATAAATGGTTGCTGAGTATGAAAATTGCTCTCCTAGACCACCATTTATTTGTAAGATTCTAGAATTATTGTAGGTAAAAGAAACATCGTCTGAATTATCTTTTCCTAATTGAACATCAACTAAAAAATCTAAATTAAACCAATAATCTTCTCCTTGAATAGATAATAAATGTTCATTCCATAATTTTTTTCCTAACCAAGTTTCTTTTTCTGGTTTTAGAAATTGATTTTTTATTGAATCTAAGTTAATAAATTGATTTACGTCTTTGTACAAATAAGGTTTTGAAGCAGAATGAGTATTGTTTTTATGCATTGCATACTCATAATCTACATATCGTTGATGTGTAAATGGAACGTTTAAATGGCTTTTATGTACTGGGTCTATAGTATTGCTAATTTCCTTTTTTACAACCTTATTTATATCTTTTTTCACCTCCACTTTTTGAGGCTCATAATTGTAAATTAATTCTGGCTCTGGATCATCTAATAAAGGAAAAACTAAAGGAAATACAAATTGCATTTCCACATTGTGGTTGTTATAACTTGCAGGTTCTATTATTGGAAATTTAGAAAAAACCCTTGCTACTTCATTTTTTAATTCTTGATACGGTGAATTCACATAAATTAGCTTAAAAACACCTTCTGAATTGACAATAAAAGTTGCATTTACGATTCCTTTAAAATTCTCGTTTTCAATTATAGGAGGCTCTACAAACTCATTATAGAACGTTTCTTTTGTTTGTTTTAAAAAGCAATCTTTAATGTTTTCTATTGTTTCCCCTTTGCAAACGTCAAAAACAGGAAACTTTTCCGCTTGAGAAAAAACTAAAGATGGAAGTAAAATAACTATAAAAAGAAAAAGTTTTTTCATTTTAAGAATTGTTTTTTTGTACACTATTATCTTTTAGTTGATAAGAATCTTGACTCTCTGGACAGGTAGCTAATCCGTTTTCATTGAAGTTTAACCGATGACCATATTCACTAATCCACCCTATTTGTTTTGATGGATTACCTACAACCAACGCATATGGTAATACTTCTTTTACTACAACGGCTCCAGCACCTATTAATGCATATTCTCCTATATCAATCCCGCAGATTATAGTTGCATTTGCACCAATACTTGCGCCCTTTTTTACCAATGTTCTTTTAAAATCATCTCTTCTAATAATAGCACTCCTTGGGTTTATAATATTTGTAAACACCATTGATGGTCCTAAAAACACATCATCTTCACAAATAACACCGGTGTAAATAGAAACATTATTTTGCACTTTCACATTTTGTCCTAAAACCACTTTTGGAGAGACCACAACATTTTGTCCTAAATTACAGTTTTTACCAATGACACAATTAGACATCACATGACTAAAATGCCATATTTTAGTTCCAGAGCCTATTTTGCAGTCGCTATCTATTACAGCTGTTTCATGAGCAAAGTATGATTTCATAGATTTAAAAAGGTATCGTATTATATGGTTCGAAAATACAATTTATTATTGAAATCTTTATTAGCCTTCTGTATCAAAATAAAAAGCAACCATATGGCTGCTTTTTATTTTGATTTTAATTTTATGAAAATTATAAAATCAATCTACATCTATTCTCATTGGTAATGTATATTTAACTCCTACAGGTTTTCCTTGTTGCAAGCCCGGTTTCATTTTTGGTAATAATTTTATAATCCTAGCAGCTTCTTTGTCTAATTTTGGATGTGGTGACTTTGTCATAATATCTATAATGTTTCCAATTTTATCAATTTTAAAAATCATAATCACTCTTTTCTTTCCTGGCGATAGGCCTAACTCATTTGGCAAATCTGAATTAAATTTTCGTTGAAAGTGTTTTTGAATTTTTTTATTAAAGCAATTTTTTAATTCTTGATTGCTTCCTTTACATCCAGGAAATACGGGTACATTTTCTACAAAATCTATAAGAAAAACATCTTCTATAAATCCTTCATCAATTGGCGCTTCTATAATTGTATTAACAAAATCTGAGTCAATTAGGTCAGGTTCAATTAGATCCACCATTGTCTCGATACTCTTTTCTTGATCTAATTTTATATCAATAAAATCATCTATTAATTGCGGCTTCTTTTCTTTTGATATTTTAGTTTCTGTTCTTTTTGTAAATATTACTTGATCCTCTGGAAAAGGAATCATGCTAACTGGTTCTTGAAATTCTACAAACTCTCGACTAAATGTTGTTTTATGCTCTACAGCTGTGTATGCAATAAAAAGGGCTAAAACTAAACCTAGCTGCATAAATAACTTATTGTAGTTCTCTAATCTGTACTTTGGGTTTTTCTTGTTTTCCATAACTGTTTTTTTTTAGATTATTAGTATAAAAACAAATAGTATGCCAACAAAAAATCCCAGCTAAAAAGCTGGGATTTTATAGTATATATTGTTGTAATCGTTATTCTACATCAATTCTCATTGGAAGTGTGTATTTAACTCCTACAGCTTTTCCTCTTTGTCTTCCTGGTTTCATTTTAGGAAGTAACTTAATAATTCTAATAGCTTCTTTCTGTAATTTTGGATGTGGAGCTTTTGCTCTAATACCAACAATATTACCTGTTCTATCTATCTTGAATAACATTATTATTCTTTTCTTTCCTGGAGACAAACCTAACTCATTTGGTAAATCACTATCGAATTTCTTTTGAAAATGTTTTTGCATTTTTTTGTTAAAACATTTCTTTAATTCTTTTTTGTTTCCTTTACATCCTGGAAATACCGGTACGTCTTCAATAATCTGAAAAGGCACATCTTCTATAATGTCTTCTGCTTCTTCAACTTCTTCAATATCTTCTATTATAACAGCTTCTGTTTCATCTGTTTCAGTAGATTCTATAACGGTCTCTTCAACTTCTTTTTCATCTTCAACAACTTCAATCTTCTCTGGAGTTGGTGGTGGTGGAGTTTTAGGGATTTCTGGCTCAATACGTTCTGTAATTGGAACTTCTTCTTCCATATCAGCATTCATATTTACATCTCCTAAATCACTAAATTGACGATCGAAGGTCTTTTTCTCAATAGCTACATACGTAACAAAAAGCGCTAGAACTAAGCCTAATTGCATAAACAATTTACTGTAGTTTTCTAGGTTTGCCTTTGGGTTTTTTTTGATTTCCATTACTGAAAGTTTTTTTATAGTTCGCTAATTTAATTAAATTATTATATGATTAACAAGATTTAACATTAAATAACTCGAATTTTTTTTTCAAAGAAATGAAATGCTAAGACTGCAAGCACAACTCCGGAACCATTTGCTAAGATATCTAAATAACTAGCTGTCCTGTAAGTCGTTGTTACACCTTGCAACACTTCAATAACTATGCCGTAAACAAAACAGGCGAAAATTATGTATTTAACTTTTTTAAGAAAGGTTTCTTTTTTGAAAAAAGTATACAACCAGGAAAGCATTAAAAAAAAATATGCTGTAGCATGATATATTTTATCACTCCCTGAAACTGGCTCTAGTGCTATTGGGTCAATTTTAGCTAGGCTAAGAACAGCGATAAAGATTGTTATAAATAAAGCGATAAATAACGCTTTATCCTCCAATAAGGTTTTTATACGTTTCAGCATCTAATAAATCAGCTATTTGTGAATCATCACTAATTGATAATTTAATCATCCATCCTTTTCCATATGGATCTTTATTTACTATTTCTGGTTCGTCTTCTAATTCTTCATTGAATTCAATAACTTCACCTGATAATGGCATAAATAAATCTGAGACTGTTTTTACAGCTTCTACAGAACCAAATACTTCGTCTTTTTCTACTGTGTCATCTAATGTGTCTACATCTACATAGACGATATCTCCTAATTCTCCTTGCGCAAAATCAGTAATTCCTACGGTAGCTGTATCTCCTTCAATTCTTAACCACTCGTGGTCTTTTGTGTATTTTAAATCTGATGGAATATTCATGGTAAATATTTTTTTGTTAGTTTCCTCCTAAATTGTAAATAAAATTAAATCCGGCGTTTATTGACTGTCTTGGAAATGTGGTTGAAATCGCATATCTAGACGTTTGATGATTGTAATAAAACGACGTTGTTAAATTACTGTTTAATCTGTATTCTGCACTCAATTTTAATGAAAATAATTTTTGTCCACCACTAATTTGATCGTTGTCAGAATCTACGGATCTTATTAGGGTTAAATTATCTCTTAACGACACATCTGCTCTTACATTTATGTCTCCTTTAAGTGTCTGTTTTTTACCTGTAAATGAGGTCTTCATTTTCACGTCTTTAAAAACATATCCAAAACCAAAAATATATTCTGTTCCTTTAATATCGGTTAGCGTACTATTATTAAAGTTCATCGTAAGAGTTCTATCTCTTTTTACTTCTCCTCGCATAGAAAACGAATTCTTCATTTTCATATCTACACGAATCAATGGCGAAAATTCATCTACTAATGTTGCTGATGATACTAAGATGTTTGATTCAAAATTTCCTGCTGCATTCGTAGCTGTTGGATCGGTAGCATCAAACTGGAGGTTATTTGTATAATTTGAAATTGTATACGATGATTTATATCCGTGACTTAAACTAAAACTACTAAAGTTCTGTTTAAACCACTTGTACTTCATTAATCCTGTATAACGTAAATTCCATGCTGGAATTGGAATATTTCTAAAAATCCCCAATTTAACTTTTCCTGCATCTTTTCCAGAATACGCCGCTAAAAATGCGGGTAATAATACATCTTGACTGTTATTTCCATATCCAAGAACTGTTCCATCTATTGGATCAAAATTATTTGGGTCGTTAATATCTATCCCTGCTTGCTGACCCAATCTAGTTGAAATAGCAACTCTATTTGTTCTTAATTGCTGAAACAATTGATCTCCATCTTTAAAAGCTGTAGAAAACATAGAATAACTAGTGCTAAAGTTCCCAGTAATAAAGGCAGGTATCGTTTCATCTATAAATCCGTTTCCACCCGGATCACTAGCATCTACCCTAATATCTAATTGTTGTGATAAACTTCTTGTTTTAATTTTATTTCCAGTAATTTCTATATTCAAATCTTTTATTGGTTTCAGAGAGAAATTATAGTCTAGCTTATTATAATGGGTTCTTACATATGTTTTATCAAAGTAGTCTTGACCGTCAGCTCTTGGAGCAATTAACCAACCACTTTCTAAGGCTCTATTTCTAATATCTACCTGACTTCCAAAAACAAAACCTAAGGAAGGAGCTAAACCTCCACTAAAATTATCTCTTCCTAAGAATCCTACTTCGGGTTCATATCCTGGTAGTAATTGACCGTTATTTTCTGTATAACTTATTTTTCCTGTTTTTACAGAGGTAATTAAATCATAGAATCCTTTTAATATTTTCTGTCCTATTGGCTGTTTATTCTTTTTTCTTACTGAAACTTGACCAGGAGCTGAGGGTCCGCCTAATGGGTTTTTAATTGATTGTGTTCGAGCTTTTTTCTTTACAAATAAATTTTCAAATTTTGTGTCTTTATAAAGCTTTGCAAAATTGATTGATCCTGTAAGGTTATGAGTATTTGCATTCTGAATTAAGTTTCCAACTCTTTCTACAATAGTTTGATCTTGAGATGTGGCACTCCAATCAAAATCAGCTGTATACCCATAGTCTAATCCTAAAAACCCTAAGTATGGAATTTTATTGATTGGAAATTTATAGGTTGTATTTAATTTTTGATGATACTGACTGGCTCTTCCTACATTAAAGAAATTATCGAAAATCTCTAATTCATCTCCATTACCAAATGCATCATAAATATAACTGTTGGTTGCGTTAAAATTAACGGTTAATGATTTTGTAAAGTTAAACGCAAGCGCATAATCCCAATCAAACAAGAACCTTCTTTGTGTTAATGTTGGTTGCGCACTTAATCCTTGTACAAGATTTCTTGATCGCTGCTCATTAAAAGTTCTATTGATTCTAGAATTAATGGCAAGGCTTGTAGGAATAGGGTTAAAGTTAATATCTCTTATTAATTGTAGGTATTTACTTTTAAACAATTCTTTTTTCTTAAAAGGCTCAAAAAACTTAGGTTCAAAAGTAAAATTATAGGATGCTGAGGCTAGTACATTTTGATTCACGGCCCTTTCTATATTGTAGTCTCTACGTGATTCTTCATTAAAAGAGTAGGAGACTGAAAGGTTTTCTACATCATAGAATTTTGGTTTCTTGGAAGATTCTGGATTTCGGTTCTTTCTTACATTAATAAAACTAATACTTTTTCGCTTTGTATAGTCTCTAGAAACATCTGTTCCTCTAGGAATGTTTGAAGACAAGGCTGCATCTTCAACTGCTCTTAGTTCTACATCTTGGTACTGAGGGTCAAATTTAGGATCTATAAACGTTTCTCCAACGCTATAATTCATTGGAAGCTCAATGCCCCATCTTTTAGGCATCATTTTACCTAAATTAATACTAGTAGAAACATCGTATTGTTTGGTTTCATCTAAAGAACGTTGACTTACTCTGTCTTCTACATTACCAAATCCAACGGTTTGCATTCTACCCGTCATGGAAACATTAGCAACATCAGCAAAATTTGCATCAGCACTGACTACTGCTGCCCAACCTCCGTCGTTATCAAATCCAGCGGAGCGTAATTCGTTAAACCATATTTCTGCACTTTTATCTAGCGGACTATTATTTCTAACCCCTAGCATAATGGTTCTAATTTCAGATAATGTTGGATTTCCCTTAACCCTAAGAACCAATTCTCCTAGATTTCCTCCTGGAGTTGTAAACAACTCATTTATTGGAGCGTTTGCTACATCTCTTGAGAGTTTTAATTTCCCTAATTGCTCTAGCATTGCTTCTAAATTATTGGCTTCTGGCCAAACATCTAAAGGCGCCAAACTTCCATTTGGAGATATTTTTAAAGGAATTTCTAATTGATAAAAGTTGTCATTTAAGTCAGTTCCTAATCTAATAATTGCTGTTAAATCATCATCACCAACACCTCCCAATATAGTTGGCTCTGCGTGTAAGAACATTTTTAATTCTTTATATCTACGCAAATCAACTCTGATGTTTTTATAAATAGCTCTTATTTTATTTTGAGGAAGCTTGTTTACAGTCATGGAAACAGATTGCTCATTTTGTTGTTGAACTGTAGTACTTCCTTGCAATCTTTCTCTAATAATTCCTGGAGGCAAAACATACCTTCCTTCGTTTTGCTCAATATTTACAACTCCTACTTCAAAATCATTTAATTCTTGCTGAGTTAATGCTTGATCTGGATTAATCGCTGGATCTAAAGTTCTTGTATAACGTCTCCAATCTCCACGAACTAAATCAAGTTCACCAAAACGTAAAACTACAGGCATTTTAAAATTTGTCATAAACATTCTGATAAAACGAATGCTATTAAAATCTGTGATATTGTTGATAGGGGTTCCGCTTCTAATTGGAATTCTAAATTGATACCATTTAGCCGTTTGAATTTGCCCGTTATTTAGGGTGACTTGAGTCTCTTTTTGATCTACAATAAAGTTTTGCCCAACCGTTAAATCAGTACTATTTAATGAAACTTTGTATTCAAAATAGCTCTCAACCGTATTCATGGTTTGATCTTTATTAATATCTTCTACATCAGGGTAGGTTGTAGATGAGGTTGGAAAAGCTTCTGTAGATTGATTTAATGTTGGTGAGTTTCCTTGTGTATTATTAAATAGTTTATATCTAGAAATAATTGACGCATCAGTAGATTCATAATCACCTCCTCTGTAATAGCGATAATTATCAGAAGCTGGATCGCTTAAACTTGCTAATGCAGGAAACTTAATTCTTTCCTCTTCATCAGTTAAACCATCTAGTCCAATATCTTGAAATGTTCTAGAAGCGTCTTCTACATCAAATGCATAAATAATTGATGGGTTTCTTGGGACTTTCCCCCAAATTGTTTCAATTATATTATTAGTTAAACCATCTGTTGGTAAACCGTTTTCATACATTTTCTGATTATCTTTTAAGATATCTTCAGAAATATTTCCTAAGTTAAAATATAAATCTCCTACTTGATTTTGTGGGTCTTGTGGATTCATCCCAGAAGGCAGCCCTTCAGCATTAGTAATAGAGTAATTCGTATAAGGATCCATCATCCAAAATTGGATGTATTCTACATTTGCTTGCTCAAAGTTATTGGTTGTTAATGGCCTCATAATTCCAGCCCAACGAGTCTCTGGATTGTTAATTGTACCATCTAAATTTACCCCACCTGTTGTGTCAAAATTATAAGGCCCTCTTTCATTTGGAAAATATGCCAAATCTAAGGTTCTTACTAAGGTTTGCTGAGTAACGTCTAATTGTAAATTAGGAAACAACTCGTCAAAATTAATTTGTCTTGTTTCGGCTCTAGATAATGCATCAGCATCTATATTTCCTGGTGTATTTCCTGCTCCATAAAATATTGGATCAATATTATACCAAGCCAATCTTGCTCTTTGATTATTATAACTTAAATCACTACTTAAGTTTCCATTAAAATTTGGAAATGATGGTGTATCAGGGGTACTAGCCGTATACCATTGTAATGGCGTTAATAAACTAATAGGAATTTGTGAAGCTTCAAAATCGTCTATATAAGCAGTTGCAGAACCAGAAACATCAATACCATTTGGAGAGCCAGGAATTAAATAGGCCATGTCTGCTCTTATAGATAAGTTAGACGGCGCATCAGTATCTACAAAAGGTAGTTTATTTGCCCATTTAGTAAACAAGGGCATTTCTGTAGAGAAATCTAAATTCAATCCCAACATAGTATTGTTAATCGGTTCTACTCCAAAATTTACTTTTGGTGTTAGTGGCCTTTCATTTACATTTAAAATAGTAGCTCCTAAAATGAAGTTTTCGTTGAAACTGTGCTCAACATCAACTCCCATAAATGTTTTCCGTTGCTGATTAAAAACCGCATTGTTCTCTGTTGAAACCTGAATTGGAATTCCAGATGATTGTAATCCTGGGTCTAATATTTGAACACGTCCTGCTAAATAATCTACCACATAATCTATTCCTTCTACCAATTGTCTTCCTCCTGCTGTCACCGTTACAGATCCTCTAGGAACATTGTATGCATTTAGTGGAATACCTCCACTGTTTTCAGATTTAAAATATCCTTTTAATAAAAATTTATCTTTATTCTGATTGTTGTTTTTTACGTTAATTTTAGTATCTAAATATAGCTCGTCAAATACATATAAATCAATATCTGCCTGAACAGTTAACGTTGATTCTAACTCGTTTCCAAAAGGCTCTGCTTGAGGAAAAATTACATATCCATTCTGAGAGTTGATGGTAATTCCTTCTACATAATCAAAATATCCATCGGGTGTTTGAAACTGTGTTTGATCTAATCTGTCCAAATTAAACACTTGTAAAAGAGGCTTATTTGCAATATCTGCAGTTTGTGCGTTTTGTAAGGTATTTGAAGCTATTCCTGTTTGATCATCTCTATATTGAATTTCAAAACGAAAACCATCTGGAGTTAAAGGTGATGCTCCTAAAGCATACACATTTTTCATCATTAAATTCCAAGTAGGAAACGCTTCTACTTGTCCACCTACAGTTCTTTTAGTTGTTAAAATTTCACTCCTTAGCAACTTTACAGCTAAATTTTCTGGTGCTATTATACCATCATTTGAAAACTCTCCAACTTTAAACGAAGTTTCACCATTAGATGCTCCAATAACCGTATACTCATAAGAAACAGCTAATACTTCACCATCATTTAATCTTCTATTTAAAGAGATAAACCCTAATTGTGAGTTTAATGTAAATTCGTTCGGTTGTAACTTTCTTGCGTTTTGTAATAAACTATAATCTGAACCTTGACTCATGCCGTAAGTTCCAGAAAGAAAATTATCTACCGTAGATATGTCTCTTATATTAGAATTGCTTAAAGCATCGGATATGTTATTAGATCCATTCGTTGGCAATAAAACAGTATTTACTCCAGGAGCTGATGGTGATGGTGTTACTAAACCATTAACACTAACATAATTTTCTAGTCTTGGTTCTCCAATATCTGCAAAGGCTACAATACTTCTAAAATCTTCAACAGTTGCGTTTCTATTAGTAATCCAAACTTCAATTCTAGTAATATTAACGGGACTACTAATTAGTGGGTAATTTTGTAAAGATTTAGAGTAATTCTCTCTAAAATATTGTGATAAGAAAAAGTGTCTATCATTATCATAATCTGTTGCTCTTAATTCAAACTCTTGAACGGATGACCCTCCTTCTGCTGTAACCGTACTGCTTTCTGAGTTTTGTTGAGAAAAAACGGCAGTGATGTTTGTCTTACCAAATTTAAGTTTGGTTTTTACCCCAAACAAACTTTGAGCTCCGTTTATTAACGAGTTTTTAATAGGCATTGTTACATTCCCAACTTCAATTCCTTGAAGAATATCGTCTTCACTTGGGGTATATTCTAATTTGATTTGATTTTGAAAATCAAAAGTAGTTTGTGTATCGTAATTTGCTGTTAGTGACAACCTCTCTCCAATTTGAGCTTGTATTCCAGCATTTATTTGTTGATCAAAATCAAAAGTAAAACTACTTCTATTTTGTTCTGATAATTGTGGATTGTCTGTGTTTTGATAAATGAAACCCAACTTTAAGTTGATATTTCCTGTTGGAGTTATCTTTATACTATTTCCTCCAAAAAGAGTTTCAAAAAAATCAGAATTTATATAATACGTTGGTAATAAATCTTTTTTATCGGATGAGTTTTTACTATTTCTTGCGGCAACTTTACTTTTAAAGTACTCCAGCATATCTCTTTTTAATCGATATTTTTCATACTCTTCTAGAGTCATAAAAATAGGAGTTCTTACATAGTAATCCCCAACCTTTTCTACAAATACATACTTATTAAGAACTTTGTCAAAGATCACTTCAATTTTTGAAGGATAGTTTAATAGCATTTTTCCTGTTTTATAATGGGAAAAATTATATTTGAGATCTAAAGTGTCTTTCTTTACAAGAATTGAATCTTTTTTTACAAGTACAGAATCTTTCTTTTTAGCACTTGTTTGCGCATATGTATTGCTGGCAAAACCAACAAAAAATAAAAACCATACAATGTGTTTATGAAACTGATTCAATTGACTATAAATTCTTTAGTGCTTTTTTAATTAACAGTTCTACTGTTTCGTTTGGAGAATCTTTAAGGATTCCAGCAATTACTTTTTCAGATTGCCTTCTGTTAAACCCTAAAACTTCTAATGCAGATAACGCTTCTTCTTTGTTTGTATTGTTTATATGAAGGGAAACTTCATCAATATCAAACGTTTTTAAAATCTTATCTTTTAAATCTACGATAACGCGTTGTGCTGTCTTTGCTCCAATCCCTTTTACAGATTGAATTAAAGCTACATTATCTGAAGCAATAGCATTCTGAACTTCTTCTGAACTCATCGAGGACAACATGGTTCGTGCGATACTTGGACCAACACCAGAAACTGAAATAAGCAACTTAAACACTTCTCTTTCAGTCTTACTCATAAAGCCATAGAGCGTATGAGCATCTTCTCTTACAGATAAATGCGCAAACAATCGCACATTTTCATCCTCTGGGAGCGCTGAAAAAGTTTGTAATGAAATGTGTAATAAATAACCGACTCCTGAACAATCTACAACTACATATGTTGGATTTTTTTCAACAAGTCTTCCCCTAATCTGTGTAATCATTTTCTTCTTTCTAAGCTCGAATGTAATAAAATTATTTACTTCTATCGTTGTTTTTGCTGTGCATCAACAATAGCTACTGCAGCCATGTTTACCATTTCGTCTACACTAGCACCTAATTGCAATATATGAACTGGTTTTTTAAATCCAAGAATAATAGGCCCAATAGACTCAGAACCATTAATTTGCTTCAATAGTTTATAGGTAATATTTGCAGATTCTAAATTTGGAAAGATTAACACATTTACTTTTTTTCCGTTTAATTTAGAAAAAGGAAATTCCTTTGCTAACATTTCTGGATTTAAGGCAAAATCTGCCTGTAATTCTCCATCAATATTTACATCAGGAAAATGTCTGTGAATATAGGAAACTGCATCTTGAATTTTTCGAGAACTTTCAGAATTAGAAGATCCAAAATTAGAGAATGATAACATCGCAATATTTGGTTTCATCCCAAACATTTTCGCAATCTTATATGTCATTTGAGAAATCTTAGCTAAGTCTTTTGCCGTTGGATTCACGTTGATAGTTGTGTCAGCTAAAAACATTGGGCCTTGTTTGGTTAACATTAAGTTCGTCGCTGCTATTCTAGAAACTCCTTTGTCTTTACCAATTAACTCTATCATTGGTTTTACAACCGTAGGATAAGGTCTTGAATACCCTGTAATTAAAGCGTCTGCCTCTCCTTCATTGACCATCATTGCAGCAAAATAATTACGTTCTCTCATTAATTTTCTTGCCTGAAAAAGTGAAATCCCTTTGCGCTGTCTAGTTTCCCAATATTTTTGTGCGAAATGATTTCTTCTTTCTTCTTCTTCATCTGTTTTAGGATCAAAAATTGGAACATCCGCTGTAAAGCCTAATTCTTCTTTTAATGCTAAAATCACTTCTTTTCTTCCCAATAATATTGGCTTTCCAATCTTTTCTTCGTGAACTCTTTGTGCCGCTTTTAACACATCTAAATGATCTGCCTCTGCAAAAACAACAGTCTTTGGATTTCCTTTAGCTCTATTGTGTAATAATCTAATTTCTTTACTACCAGTTCCAGATCTATCCATTAATTCCTCTCTGTACTTATCCCAATCTTCAATTGGTTCTAAGGCAACACCAGAGTCAATAGCTGCTTTAGCAATTGCAGGTGGAATTTCATAAATTAATCTAGGATCAAAAGGTTTTGGAATGATATATTCTTTCCCAAAAGAGAGACTTACTTCATCATACACAATATTAACCTGTTCGGGCACTGTTCGTTTGGCTAAATCTGCCAAAGCATTTACGGCAGCCATTTTCATTTCTTCATTAATTTTAGTTGCTCTAACATCTAAAGCTCCTCTAAAAATAAATGGAAAACCTAACACATTGTTTACTTGGTTAGGATGATCTGATCTTCCTGTTGCCATAATAATATCTTCTCTTGTAGCACATGCAACATCATATTCAATTTCTGGCTCTGGATTTGCCATTGCAAATACAATAGGATCTTTTGCCATAGAAAGTAACATCTGTGGCGACACTACATTCCCTTTAGACAAACCAATAAATACATCTGCATTTTGCATGGCTTCGTCCAAGGTGTTCAAATCTTTATCTGTCGCAAATTCTTCTTTTTGAGACGTTAAATTATCTCTGTCTTTTCTGATAACTCCCTTGCTATCACACATCACAATATTTTTAAGCTTAGCGCCCAATCTTACATATAATCGAGTACAGGAAATAGCTGCTGCTCCAGCTCCATTAACAACTATTTGCACTTTCGAAATATCCTTTTCAGTTATTTCTAAGGCATTCTTTAAAGCTGCTGCAGAGATAATAGCTGTTCCGTGCTGATCATCATGCATGACAGGAATATCTAACTCTTCTTTTAATCTTCTTTCAATTTCAAAAGCTTCTGGAGCTTTGATATCTTCTAAATTAATTCCGCCAAAAGTAGGGGCTATTGCTTTTACTGTTTCTACAAATTTATCTACGTCTGTTGCATCTATTTCAATATCAAAAACATCGATATCTGCAAATATTTTGAATAATAAGGCTTTTCCTTCCATCACAGGTTTAGAGGCTTCTGGGCCAATATCACCTAATCCTAAAACAGCAGTACCATTTGTTATTACGGCTACTAAATTACCTTTAGCCGTATATTTATATACATTTTTTCTATCCCTTGCAATTTCTAAACAAGGTTCTGCAACTCCAGGAGAATACGCCAACGCTAAATCGTGTTGTGTTGTGTATTTTTTAGTAGGGACAACTTCTATTTTACCTGGTTTTGGTTTCGCGTGGTATAGTAAAGCTTCGTGTCTTTTTCTAGTTTCGCTCATGGAATAGTCATTTGTTAATGACTTACAAATATATACTTTATCAAAGAAAGAAGTCTATAGAATTTTAAGACTTTATTGTATCTTGTTTAACAAAATTTATAGAGCTTGATACTTTGGCATCATATATGTTTGCCTGAACCAAACCAATAAACATTCTATGAAAAAAATTACATTACTATTTCTTCTTTTTGTTAGCATTTCATCTTTTGCTCAGATTAAAGGGAAAATCACGGACTCTAAAGAAAAACCACTCTCTTTTGTGAGTATTTATTTAGATAAAACCATCACGGGAACTACATCCAACGACGCTGGGAACTATGAATTAAATATTAAAAAAACTGGAGACTATATTGTTGTTTTTCAATTTTTAGGATACAAAACCGTCAAAAAATCAGTTTCTATTTCTAGTTTTCCTTTTCAATTAGATGTTATCTTAGAAGATGAAAAGGTAGTTTTAGATGAAATTTCTATTTCTGCTGGAGATAATCCTGCAAATCAAATCATCAGAAGCGCCATTGATAGCAAAGAAAAAAACACTGATAAATTTAAAGAATATACTTCCAACTTTTATTCTCGTGGATTATTTAAAGTAATAAATGCTCCTAAAAAAATATTAGGTCAGAGTTTAGGTGATATGGGAGGTGGGTTAGATTCTACCAGAACAGGTATTATCTATTTATCTGAAACTGTTTCAGAAATTACGTTTCAAAAAAGACCAAAAAACTTCAAGGAAAAGATTATTGCTTCAAAAGTAAGTGGCTCAGATAACGGAATTAGTTTCAACAGAGCCGAAGAAGCAAACTTTGATTTCTATAGCAATTCTGTCTTTGTTGCAGAAAGCAACCTAGTCTCACCCATTGCAGATGGTGCTTTTGGATATTATCGATATAAATTAGAAGGGTCTTTTTATGATAAAAATGGAGGTTTAATCAATAAGGTTAAAGTAACTCCTAAACGAAGTGGAGATCGTGTTTTTAGCGGTTTCATTTATATTGTAGAAGATGTTTGGGCAATTTACGGGGTGGATCTAGTTGCTACTGGAAAGCAAGTTGGAATTCCGATTATTGACGAATTAAAATTCAAACAAGACTATAATTATTCTGAAGGAAATAAGGCATGGGTTTTAATTTCTCAAACTGTAGATTTTAAATTTGGTCTTTTTGGATTTAATGTAGATGGACGATTTTCTGCTGCATATTCTAACTATAATTTTTCTCCAGGTTTTGAAAAAGGAACATTCACTCGGGAAATTTTATCATTTGAAGAGGGAGCAACAGAAAAAGACTCTGTTTTTTGGAATCAATTGAGACCCGTTCCTTTAACAGTAGAAGAAGTAAAAGATTATACTTTAAAAGACAGTATAAAAGTTGTTAGAAAGTCTAAAAAATATTTAGACTCCATTGATAAAAAAAACAATAAGTTTGGCTTATTATCACTGTTTTCTGGGTATAACTATAGAAATTCAAAAGAAAAATGGTCAATTAATTTTAATTCTCCATTAGAAAGTATTGGATATAATACTGTACAGGGTTGGAATGCATCAACAAGCCTTAATTATTTTAAAAGTTTAAATGACAAAGGAAAATGGATCAGTGCTGGTGTTACTGTAAATTATGGTTTGTCTGAAGATAAAGTTAGGCCTGTGTTTTATTTTACTAAAAAATGGAACAACCTTGAGAGACCAAGATTTTCAGTTTCTGGAGGAGTTACAACACGTCAATTTAATGGCAGAAATCCTATTTCTAGATTTAACAACTCTATTTATTCTTTGTTTAGAAAAGAAAACTACTTAAAAATCTACGAGAAAACATATAGTAGAATTGCCTACTCACAAGAAGTTTCAAACGGAATTTACATGTCTGGTTCATTAGAATATGCGAATAGAAAACCATTATTTAATACAAGTGATTATGTAACATTTGGTAGAGAGATTGCTTTTCAATCAAATAATCCATTAGACCCTACAGATTTTACGGCTCCTTTTACAGAGCATAAAATTGCATCATTAAATGTTGGGGCAAATTTTGTTATTGGTCAGAAGTATTTATCATATCCAAATAGTAAATTCAGTGTCGGAAATTCTAAATACCCCTCTTTATCTGTAAATTATCGCAAGAATTTTGGTGCAAATAATAGTGATTTTAATTCTGATTTATTTACCGCAAATATTCGTCAATTTGTTTCTTTAGGGAACTTTGGAGATTTTAGATACAATATGCGTTCTGGAATTTTCTTACAACAAAAAGACATTCCGTTTATGGATTATTTACATGCAAACGGAAATCAATTAAATCTTGCTCCTGCAAATCGTATTAGTAGTTTTGGCTTATTAGATTACTATCAATTTAGCACCAATGATAAATATGCAGAAGCACATCTAGAACACAATTTTAAAGGGTATTTGTTAAGTAAAATTCCATTAATTAATAAACTAAATTTTCATTTAGTTGCTGGGGCAAAAGGATTATTTACTGGTGGAAGAAAACCGTATTCTGAATATTCAGTTGGACTAGATAATATTGGCTTTGGAAAATGGAGGTTCTTACGTGTAGATTATGTTCGCTCTAATTTTAACGGAAGTAAAGGAGATGGTTTCTTATTTGGAATCACATTCTAATTAAAATATAATATATCTTTGATAAGATGAACTTACAAGTACTTCTTTTCGGAATTTCAACAGATTTGGTGGGAGCGACCAACCTAAGCTTTTCGCTTTCACCAAGTTCGTCTGTTTTGCAATTCAAGGAACAAATGCAAGAGAAATATCCTCAGTTATCGCAAATCAATTCTTATGCAATTGCAGTAAATGAAAGTTATGCTTCAGACGAAACTGTCTTAAAAGAAAATGATGTTATCGCTATTATTCCGCCAGTTAGCGGTGGTTAATCTCTCAGATACTTCTTATCAACATAAAAAGTTCCAAAAGGAAGAATAGACGCTAGTAACACAATTCCAAAAGTCTTTGTATTCCATTTCATCTCTGATTTCAGTAAAAAAGCAAGTACTAAATAGGCCACAAATAATAATCCGTGAGGCATTCCTAATAGCTTAACATATTGCGGATCATTCATCCAATACTTAATAGGAACAGCAATAAAAAGGAGTAATAAGTA
>TARA_R110001632_G_scaffold44744_1_pt1 | contig 19016 bp, 16 predicted proteins | sample TARA_R110001632 | Tara Oceans TARA_R110001632 (sample SAMEA4398266) | marine metagenome | biome: Polar Biome; feature: [SRF] surface water layer (ENVO:00010504); material: water (ENVO:00002006), including particulate matter (ENVO:01000060) such as... | depth 5 m
ACAATGGTATTAGCCGTAGATGCTGGTCATCATATGAATAAGAAAAAAGTAACCATCTATATGCTTTTAACCATTATTGGTGGTATTATTTTTGTTGGTTCACAGGCTTGGGAATGGAATACCTTTATTAAAGGTTCTTACGGAGCAGTGAAAACTACTGATGGTAAAATTCTGCAATTTGTAGAAGAAGCCGGTTTAGATAGCGAGGGTAATGCTATCTATAAACAAATTGCTTTAGCTGACTTTGTTGTTGGTGATAGAGGTGATGTAAGAGAGCAACACACGAAGAACAATGGTTTGTGGTTCGAGAAAGAGGGAACAATTTCTCAATATTCTATTGCACAAATTATAGCTTCCTACGAAGGGAATCCTGATGTTCAAATTAGAACAGAACTAATTGATTTAGAGAAAAAGCAAAAAACAATCTTATCTAGAGAAAAAGGATCCGTAGAATTAGCGAAAACAAGACTCGTTGTTGAAGGTGCTAATTTAGAAGTGAATGAATATGGAAATACAATTTTTGCAGATTTCTTTTTCTTCATCACCGGATTTCATGGATTTCACGTTTTATCTGGAATCATATTTAATATTATCATCTTTTTTAATGTTGTTGTTGGAACTTATGAAAAAAGAGGACATTATGAAATGGTAGAAAAAGTAGGATTATATTGGCACTTTGTAGATTTAGTTTGGGTATTTGTATTTACCTTCTTCTACTTAGTTTAATTTTTAAAAGTATTATAAAAAATGGCGCACGCACACGAATCGAACGTAAAAAAAATCTGGTTAGTTTTTGGATTTTTATCTATAATAACTATTGTTGAAGTATTTTTAGGTATTAAAAAATACGATGTTTTACACTTATCTAATTTCCTAGGCACAAGTATCTTAAATTGGATATTTATCATCTTAACTCTAGTAAAAGCTTACTATATAACGTGGTCTTTTATGCACATGGAGGGTGAAAAAACTTGGTTTAGAAGAGCCGTTGTTTGGACTGCCGTATTTTTAATTGTCTACTTAGTTACACTTCTACTAATTGAAGGAGGCTATTTATATAAAACACTTGCGCCCTTAGTGCGTTGGTAATAAATTTTAATCAAGGTGGTTTTTTAACCACCTTTTTTTATCTAAAATTATGAAAATTACTAAGAAACGACTTGTACTCATAGCGCTCTTTATCTTTCCCTTAGTCTTCTTTTTATTACTTTCTACAGGAATAAATAATTTCACAAAACTACCAACATTAACATCTAATGTTACGCTAGATGAACTTGAAAATAATGATTCTATTTCATTAAGAGATCATGTAACTGTTTTGTGTTTTTTAGGGAAAAATATTGAAAATAAAAAAGGAGGGTTTTTCAATCTAAATCAAAAGATTTACAAGGAATTTTATGGATATAGACCTTTTCAAATAATAGCAATTTATCCAAATGGATCTGAAAATGAAGTTGTAAAACTAGCGTCAGAGCTAGGGGCTTTCACAGACATGTATAAATGGAAGTTTATACCTAAAGATAAAACGACTATTATTTCGTTATATAATAACTTAAAAGCAGATGAGTCTTTAGATTCAACCTTGTATTCTAACAGAGCATTCCTTCTAGATAAAGAATTAAATCTAAGAGGAAGAGATGATGATAAAGATTATGAAACCGGGAAGATGTATGGTTATAATATTGAATCTGTTGCCGAATTAAGCAACAAAATGGAGGATGATATAAAAGTTCTTCTATATGAATACAGAGCCGCTTTTAAAAACAAAAAGAAAGCGGATAGAAAAAAACTAGGTTTATGAACAAAAAATATTCATATATAGGGATTGCGTTTATTATACTCATTTTTGGAATCTATGTGGTAAGAAATCTTGATGATAGAATCTCTAATGAAACCCTAATTGATACTAATCGTTTAAACAAAAAAGATAAAGTAGAAGACTTATTTGTGTACGATAAAATTCCATTTTTTGAGTTTACTAATCAAAATGGAGAAACAATCAATAACAATTCTTACAAAGGAAAAGTATTTGTTGTCGAGTTTTTCTTTACTACTTGCCCTTCTATTTGTCCTTTAATGAATCAGAAAATGCTAACGCTTCAGGAAGAATTTTCAGAGAATTCAGATTTTGGAATCGCATCAATTTCTATCACACCAGATATTGACACGCAAAAAGTGTTAAAAGATTATGCAGAATCAAATGGAATTACCCATAAGAACTGGCATTTATTATCGGGAAAGTCTCAAGAAACTGTTTATAATTTATCAAATATTGGTTTTAAATTATATACCGGTATAGATACAGATGAAACTCATGGTGGTTTTGAGCATTCTGGTTTATTTGCTTTGGTTGATAAAAAAGGATATATCAGATCAAGAAAAGATACTCAAGGAAATCCAATCCTTTATTACAGAGCTTTAGAGGAAAGTGGTTTTCCGGATCAAATTGAAGAATTAAAAGAAGATATTAAAATTTTATTGAATGAGTAATAATCAAATAAGAGAGAAAAAGTACAAAAGAGGAATTACTATTCTCTCAATTATAATTCCTTTGGCAGTAGCAGCTTTGTTTGGAGTGAATTTAAGAACATTAGGATTTGATGTAGAGCCCTTCACTTTTTTACCACCAATTTACGCTACTATAAATGGCATAACAGCTGTTTTATTAATTAGTGCAGTAATAGCGATAAAGAATGGAAACAGAAAGCTACACGAGAGATTAAACACCTTAGCAATTATCTGTTCAGTTTTATTTCTTGTCATGTATGTAGCATATCATATGACATCAAATTCTACTTCCTTTGGAGGAGAAGGATTCATTAAATATATTTATTATTTTATTTTATTTACTCACATTGTACTTTCAGTTATTATAATCCCTTTTGTTTTAGTCACTTTTATGAGAGCAAAATTGGGAAAGTTCCCAGAACATAAAAAGATTGCAAAAATTACATTTCCAATTTGGTTGTATGTTGCAATAACTGGAGTAATAGTTTACTTAATGATTTCACCATATTATGTCTAAATTTTTCAAATCCTTTTTAATATTACTTTTTGTCAGTGTTCCATCGTATTCACAATGTGCTATGTGTAAGGCTGTAGTTGAAAATGGTGATGCTTCTGTAGCTGAAGGAGTTAATAATGGTATTACCTACTTAATGATATTCCCATATGTTTTAGTTAGTGTTTTATTATATTTTATTTACCGAAATAAAAAAAGAGCTAAAAATTAACATTTCAATAAGAGCTATTAGGTGTAACAAATTCTAATTTTGGTCGTCTTATGTTAGATGTTAAAAACTAAATTGGCATCTTTCATCAACATTATAACATAAAATACGATAACAATCTAACCAACATGAAAACAAAGTTTATACTAATTGTATCACTTTTCTTTGTCACTCTAGGATTTTCTCAGAAAAAATGGACATTAAAGGAATGTGTTGATCACGCTATAGAAAACAACATTTCAATCAAACAAAACATCCTTAATGTTTCACTTGCAGAAAGAGATGTCGCAATTACAAAAGGAAATTTTCTTCCAAGCATTGGAGCTACTTCTGGTGCAGGTATAAATTCTGGTTTGTCACCGGATAGAAGCGGTGTGTTAAGAAACACAACCAATTTTAATGGAAGGTTTAGTCTTTCTGTTAACGGAACAATCTTCAACGGATTTAGAAATTTAAATTCTTACAAACAAGCACAGCTTGGCATAGAATCTAGTAAACTTGACTTAGAAAAGATTCAAAATGATATTTCTTTATTTGTTGTCAATGGATATTTAAATGTACTTTTTGCTAAAGAGAACTTAACAGTTGCACAAATACAAGCAGAAATTAGCAAAAAACAAGTTGAGGCTGCTAAACAAAGATTTGATGCTGGTATTACTCCAAAAGGAAATTTATTAAACACACAGTCTACTGCTGCTAATGATCAACAAAGTGTTATTGCTAATGAAAACACGTTGACTATAGCTTTGCTAAACTTAGCTCAATTACTGCAAGTACCATCAACAAATTTTGATATAGAAAGTCTAGAAATTGGAACACCATCTGCAGTCTTATTATATGAAACATCTGATGTTGTTTTTCAAAAAGCTTTGACAACTCAACCTCAAATTAAAAGAGCTGAATTAGGTATTGTAAATTCAGATTTAAATATAGAATTAGCTAAAGGGGCTTTTTTACCAACATTAACTTATAATGTAAATAGCGGAACCTCTTACTTTAATCAATTAAATAATTTACTTCCAGGTCAAAATAACGATTATTTCTTTAGGCAAGTGTTAAAAGACAGGGTTACTTATGGGGCATCCGTCTCTTTAAATATTCCTATTTTTAATAGATTTCAAACAAGAAATAACGTTGCTAAATCATACATTAATAGAGAATTGTCTTTATTAAATTTAGACAATCAAAAACTACAACTTCAACAAACAATTGAGCAAGCATATGTAGATTCTAAAGCCGCTTCTAAGACTTATGAAGCAGCCAATATATCTTTAGATGCACAGAGAGAGGCATTTAAAAATGCACAAGAAAGTTATAACCTAGGAGCTACTACCTTATTTGATTTTGACTTAGTGAGAAACAGATTAGTTAGTGCAGAATCTGCATTAATTAGAGCAAAATATGATTACGTGTTTAAAACAAAAGTACTTCAGTTCTACTTTGGAGAATTAAACTTAGATTAAGTTTACCTATCATATAATATAGAACCTCGGCCTTTTGGTCGAGGTTTTTTTATGGGCTATCTTTGTAAAAAAAATTTGGTTTTCATCTTAAACATAGAAACTTCTACAAAGAATTGTTCTGTTAGTATTACTAAGAATGGAGAAATTATTTCTTTAAAAGAAATAAATACAGGGAACTATTCTCATGCAGAAATGTTACACCCTTTAATTCATGAAGCTTTAACAGAAAGTAACTTAATCATCAATCAATTATCTGCTGTCGCCGTCGGAAAAGGACCGGGCTCATACACAGGATTGCGTATAGGCGTCTCTGCTGCTAAAGGATTAAGTTTTGCTAATGATATTCCATTAATATCTATAAACTCATTAGAAGTATTAGCACACTCTCTTACTATTAAAAAAGGAGGTATCGTTCCAATGATAGATGCTAGAAGAATGGAAGTTTATTCTGCTGTTTTTGATGAATCATATAAATTAATTAGAGAGACAAAAGCTGAAATTATTGATACAGGTTCATTTTTAAATGAATTAAAAAATCATACCCTATATTTTTTAGGTGATGGTGCAAAAAAATGCAACGAAACTATCCTTAGTGAAAATGCGAAATTTATTGAGAACTTATTCCCTTCTGCTAAAGAGATGGGAAAGCTTTCATATGATAAATATAAAAAAAACGACTTCGAAGATGTCGCTTATTTTGAGCCTTTTTATTTAAAGAATTTTGTTGCTACTAACGAAAAGAAAAAGATTATAAAGTATTAAAGTAAGACACAGCCTTTACTAGGTCTTCAACTTTTTTATTCCCTAATTTATTTTTCTTCATATAAGATTTTATATCTGATTCTTTATCTCCAAATACTGAAAAGAACTCCTTTTTTTTGGTTGGCAATAGTACCAAATCCTTGTTATTTAAAGCAAGATAAAATTCATCTTTTCTTCTTTTAAAATCTGCAGGCTTATCTTTTCCATAGGTTGTTGTCGCTTTTTTTGCCACAATAAAACGAACAGATTGTTTAACTAATAAAGAGTTTTTACCTTCTACATGTAAAGCGAAAAAATGTATATCTCCATTTAAATCATAAGCCTTATAGGTAATATTCAATGTGGTAAAACGAATTTTCCTGTTTAGCTCTTTTTTTAAAAAATAAATATGTTCTCCTTTCACAAACTCCATTTGATCTTCAAAAATATTATATTTCACGTAAGCTAATTGCTTAAATTCATCTACATATGCTGGATTATAAACTTTCGAAAGATATTTTTTTTGTAAGAGTTTAATTTTATTTTCTTCACTATACTCAGACCCTTTAATATTTTTATCAATAGCGTTGATTTCTAAAAGTCGAATCCCCCCAAATGCAGGAGCATTTTGTATGCTTTGTCCGCTAAAAGTAAACGTTACAAAAAAGGTAATTGAGAGTAATAAAAGTCGTTTCATACTATTTTAAAAAAAAAGCAACTTATTTAAAGTCGCTTTTTGAGTGATTAATATTAAATATTTTAATAAAGTTAAAGTGTATTAAAATATGTAACTGCTTCTTTTAAGTCTTTAAGATTTTTATGATTTAATCTATTTTTTTTCATATAAGATTTCATGTCAGATTCTTTATCACCAAATGCTGAAAAGAACTGATTTTTGTTTTTTGAGATCTTCACCAAAGAATTATCTTCTAAAGCAATATATATTTCATCCTTTACCCTTTTATAATTTGCCGGTTTTGGTCTATCGTAACCAGATATTGCAACTTTAGCATCTATATATCTTATACCTTGTTTTGCTACTAAAGAGTTTTTACCATCAACAAGAACTTTGAAGAATTTTAATTCATAATTTAATTCATAAACTTTATAGGTAAAGTCCGAATCTTTGAAATGAACTTTTCTTCCTGCTTCTTTTGACAAGTAATAAATACTTTCATCCTTCACAAACTCCATTTCATCTTCAAAGATGTTATATCTTACATAGGCTTTGGTATCATAACTATCTACAGCTGCTAACTCATAAGAATAGGTTAAATACTTTTTCTTTATTAAATCTACACTTTCTTTTGCTGCAGATTTATCAACGGTTTTTAACCTTAAACCTCCTTCAGGAATTAACGTCATCGCTCTTGCTCCTTTACCATCAGTTCTTCCTCCAAATTGTGCATCACAATTTAGATAAGATCCAAAAACTAATACTACTAACATTACTATTCTTTTCATGTTTTGTTATTTTTTATGAAGTTTAAATATACATTATAATAAGCAAAAAAAAAAACGACACCAAAGATGTCGTTTATTTTAAGCCTTTTAAATTAAAGAACTTTATTACTATAAAGCAACAAAGATTAGAGTGTGTTAAAGTAAGACACAGCCTTTTTTAAGTCTTTAAGCTTTTTATGATTTAATCTATTTTCCTTCATATAAGATTTCATATCAGATTCTTTATCACCAAATGCTGAAAAGAACTGATTTTTATTTTTTGAAACCTTCACCAAAGAATTATCTTCTAAAGCAATATACATTTCATCTTTTAATCTTTTATAATTTGCTGGTTTTGCTTTATCGTAACCAGAAAGAGCCACTTTAGCATCTACATATTTAACACCTTGCTTTGCTACTAAAGAGTTTTTTCCTTCAACAAGAACTTTGAAAAAGTTTAGTTCATAATTTAATTCATAAACTTTATAAGTAAAATCTGAATCTTTGAAACGAACTTTTCTTCCTACTTCTTTTGCTAAGTAATAAAGACTTTCATCCTTCACAAACTCCATTTCATCTTCAAAGATGTTGTATCTTATATAAGCTTTGGTATCATAAGTGTCTACAGAGGCCAACTCATATGCATATACTAAGTATTTTTTTCTCTCCATTTCTAAACTACCTTTTAGAACGGATTTATCTACAAATCTAATCTGAAGATGAGAAACAGGAATTAAATCAACGCCAGATCTATTTGTTATTGAGACACCTCTACCAAAATGAACATTTGGATCATCTATAGTTTGTCCTGGGTCGTATTGACTATAGGTGTCGGTTGCTGTAAAAAGGGTCAATAAAAAAACTAAAAGAATACTTTTCATAGGTATATTTTTTAAAATTAAAAATAAATATACATATTTATTTTCTTTATCATAAGAATAAACCACCTTTTAACATCTTCAAAGTGTTGATTTACAAACAATAAAGAACTTTTGCGTATTAGGGAAATTAAAGCGAATCAAAATGTTGAACTACTTTTTTAAGATCTGGTAGTTTTTTATAACTTAGTTTATTCTTTTTCATAAAAGCTTTGATCGTTGACGATTTAGATCCAAAAACTTTAAAGAAGTTCTTTTTATTTCTTGGTAATTTGGTCAATCCTTTTTCCGTTGCAAGATAAAATTCGTCTTTTTTCCTTTTATAATCAGCAGGCCTTCCTCTATCATATCCTGAATTAGGCTCTAGAGCATCTACATATTTAACAATCTGTTTTGTTACCAATACCTTTTTACCTTCCGTATGAACTAATAAGAAATTTAGGTTTCCATCTACTTCAAAAACCTCATATTTTTGATTGTTTGTAAAACGTACGATTCTACCAACATCTTTCTTTAAATAATAAATTTGATTTCCTTTTATAAATTCCATTTGGTCTTCATAAATGTTGTATCGTAAAAAAGCTTGATCTTTTAGATCATCTACTTGTGCAGATTTATAATCTTTCGTTAAATATTTTTTATACTGAATTCCTTGAAGTACAGCAGGAATGTCTTCTGCCTCTTTAGCAATTAAAATTGTTTGTTCTCCATTCACCGTAAATTGTGCGTTTGCAGATAAAGAAAAAGCGAATGCAACTGTAATAAATAATACTATCTGTCTCATGTTTTTTATTTTTAAGACAGCAAATGTAATTAAATACTATATATTTTTATGTTAAAAAAATCACAGAAAGAGCTATTAAAGCAGGAATTCCTTGCACTATAAAAAGTTTGCTGTTTTTAGTCGAAAGAGCTCCATAAATTCCGGCTACAAGCACAAAAGAAAGAAATAAAATACTTACATTTTCTTCATTAAAAATTAATGAAACTATCAGCCCAACAGACAAGAAGCCATTGTATAATCCTTGATTTGCAGCCAATACCTTAGTATCCTCAGCTAGTTGCATATCTCGAATTCCAAATGTTTTCATAGTTCTCGGTTTGGTCCAAAGAAACATTTCTAAAAATAAAAAGTAAAAATGCTCTAATGCCACAAAAATTATAAGTCCAGTTTTTAAATATTCCATATAAATACGTTTATCATATAAAGATATCAAAATTTGTTAATTTAATGTTATAGTTAGGTTAACTAAGTTTTAATTGAATGCTAGGTATTTCTAAACTTCAGAGAATTATTTAACAGTTCCTTAAATTTATAAGAACCATAACTTTAAATATACACTTGATATTTGTACTGAATCTTAAGATGATTTAATCATCATAATAATTAGTTTTTGTCAACATTTGTTATATGATTTTATGACTGCCTTTGATCAAGGCAGTTTTTTTATTATTTAATGTTTAAGAAACATTAAATTAACATAAAGATTAGTTATTTGCAGTGACAAAAACTAATAATTTATGAAATTCAAGCATATACCATTGTGTATAAGCATTTTTCTTTGTTTTAACTTAAAAGCACAAGAATCAAACGCTCCAAAATTTGGAAAAGGCCTTTTTAATCTTGTTGGAAAAGACAGCACATGGTCGATGAAGGTAGCGACAAGAATGCAAATCTTATCTATTGGTCAATGGGGTTCTAATGACGGTGGACTAACTGATCCAGAATTTTCTTCTTTAGTTAGGAGAGCTCGTTTAAAATTTGACGGTTTCGCTTACAGCACAAAACTTAAATATAAATTAGAATTAGGATTATCTAATCGAGATATTTCAGGTGGTTCAGAATTTACGAGCAATTCTCCTAGATATATTTTAGACGCTGTGTTAAAATGGAATTTCTCAGGTAATTTTGTTTTATGGATGGGACAAACTAAACTTCCAGGAAATAGAGAACGTGTTATTTCGTCAGGTGACCTTCAACAAGTAGATCGCTCGTTATTAAATAGTAGGTTTAATATAGATCGTGATATGGGTGTTCAATTAAGACATCACTTTAATCTTTCAAAAAACTTTATTGTAAAAGAAATGTTTGCTATCTCACAGGGTGAAGGTAGAAATGTTACAACTGGAAATTTAGGAGGACATCAGTATACTAGTAGAGTAGAGTTTTTACCTATGGGGAATTTTGCAAGTAAAGGTGATTATAAAGGAAGTGATTTAAAGTTTGAGCCAAAACCAAAATTAGCAATTGGTGTTACATATGATCTAAATAACAATGCTGTAAAAAACAGGAGTAATCAAGGGGCTTATATGGCAAATGATGTAGGTTTTTATGAAACCAATATCTCTACATTTTTTGTAGACGCAATTTTTAAATACAAAGGATTTTCTTTGATGGGAGAATATGCAAATAGAGATGCGAAAGATCCTTTTGCAAAAAACTCTGATGGGAGTTTAACTGGTGATATTGTACAAGTTGGAAATGGATTGAACTTACAAACAGGTTATTTACTTTCTAAAACGGTTGAATTATCAGGTCGTTATACTAATATACAATTAGATGAAGACATCGTTGGAAAAGCAGCTGAAAATCAATATACCTTAGGAATCTCTAAATATATAGTAGGTCATAAATTAAAAATACAAACAGATATTAGTTATTTGGACATAGCTGACAAAAGCAATCAGCTGATGTTACGATTTCAAGTAGATATCCACTTTTAAATAATAACATAAACGTAACATGAACCCGAAAATGGGTTCTTAGATTTGCGGAACTAATAAAAACTAAAAAATGGGAGATCCATATATTTTAATGCTTGTTGCTCTAGCTGTTTTAGCTATTGTAGATTTGGTTGTAGGAGTTAGTAACGATGCTGTGAATTTTTTAAATTCTGCGATTGGTTCTAAGGCTATTTCTATTAGAAATATCATGATTATTGCTAGTGTAGGAGTATTCTTCGGAGCAATTACTTCGAGTGGTATGATGGAAGTAGCGCGTAAAGGAATCTTTAATCCAAATATGTTCATGTTTCAAGACATCATGTTCATTTTTATGGCAGTAATGATTACTGATATTCTACTATTAGATGTATTCAATACTCTTGGAATGCCTACATCAACTACAGTCTCAATTGTATTTGAATTATTAGGAGCCGCAGTTGCCATTTCATTGATTAAAATTTCGGCAAATGATGCTGAGTCTTTTAGTGCTATTTGGAATTATATCAATTATGAAACAGCTTCAAAAATCATCTTCGGAATACTGCTCTCGGTCGTCGTCGCATTTTCCGTTGGAGCAATCGTTCAATTTGTCTCTCGTTTAATTTATTCATTTAATTTCGAAAAGAGATCAACATATATCCATGCATTATTTGGTGGGTTTGCAATTACGGCAATTACTTATTTTATCATTATAAAAGGAATGAAAGGAACTCCTTATTATAAAGATGTAAAGCATTTAATTGAAGGGAATACAACATTAATAATTGCTGGAAGTTTTGTGGTTTGGAGCTTAATATCACAAGTATTCATTAAGGTTCTTAAAATTAATGTTTTAAAACTAATTATAGGTATTGGAACATTCTCTTTAGCCATGGCCTTTTCAGGAAATGATTTGGTGAATTTTGTTGGTGTCCCAATCGCAGCTTGGAATTCTTATGAAGCTTGGAGCGCTTCTGGTGTAGAAGCAGATGCTTTTTCTATGGGAGTCTTAGCAAAGAAAGTTCCATCGAATGTTTGGTTATTATTATTAGCTGGTGGAGTTATGGTAATTACTTTATGGACTTCAAGTAAAGCAAGAAATGTAATTAAAACTGGAATAGATTTATCTCGTCAAGGTGAAGGTCATGAAAAATTTAAAGCCAATCCTTTATCTAGGTTGGTGGTGAGATCCTCTATGGGTATTAACAAAGGGCTGAGTTATATATTACCTAAAAAAACTCTAGCTTTTGTAGATTCTAAATTTCAGAAACCGGTAATTGAATTGACGAAAGACAAAACATATGAATTACCTGCTTTTGATATGGTAAGAGCTTCAGTAAACTTAATTGTTGCTGGTATTTTAATATCTATTGCTACTTCTATGAAATTGCCTTTATCTACAACCTATGTGACTTTTATGGTTGCCATGGGTACATCTTTAGCAGATAGAGCTTGGGGTAGAGAAAGTGCAGTATATAGAGTTGCTGGAGTAATTAATGTTGTTGGAGGTTGGTTTTTAACAGCCATTACTGCTTTTTTAGCCGCTGCTTTAGTTGCTTATTTAATAAGCTGGGATATGATTATGATACCAATCTTATTGGTTCTTGTTGCTTTTTTAATTGGAAGAAACACAATAATCCATAGGAGGAAATCAAAAGAAGTTAAAAAACAACAGTACATTGAAAGAGCTGAATTAATAACTATTAATGGAGTTATTGAAGAGAGCGCAGATCATATTGCTGAAGTGGCACAACGCGTAAATAAATTATATACCAATGTCGTAGATGATTTAGCAAACCACGATTTAAATAAATTACGTAAGACTGACAAACATGTTGAAAAGTTAAACAATGAAATTGATGACTTAAAAGATGGTGTTTTCTACTTTATTAAATCATTAGATGACACTTCCGTTCAGGCAAGTAGGTTCTATATTTTGGTCTTGGGGTATTTGCAAGATGTTGCACAGTCTATTAGTTATATTTCTAGAGCGAGTTTCAAGCACGTAAATAACAATCATAAAAACTTAAAGAAAGGTCAGTTAAAAGATTTAAAAGAAATTGACAATCAGTTAAGTACTTTGCTTGGTAAAGTAAGCGATATTTTTGAGAGTAGATCTTTTGATGAATTAGACGCTATATTGGTTGAAAAGCAAGAATTGTTTAAAAATGTTTCTGATTCCATTGAAAAACAAGTAACCAGAATTAGACAAGAAGAAACGAGTCCTAAGAATACAACTCTATACTTTAGTCTTTTACTAGAAACTCAAGATTTAATTTCTGGATTGATGAGCTTATTACAGACCTATGAAGAGTTTCATATCACTACTAGAGAAGTAAAAATCTAATTGTAGTTCTCTATATATTATAAAAAAGACCCAAGTATTATATGCTTGGGTCTTTCTATTTATTGAGTTCTATTGACATTAAAACCATCCTTAATTCCATAAAAGAATACGATTTATCTACTTTTTCTTTTAAGCCAGTTAAGTTTTTAAACTCAACAGCCTCTATTGCTCTCAAGATCTCTTTATATTTTTTAAGCGGAATAAGTTCTAACACATCTATTTCCCCTGAGGGTATAAAACTTGCTAAATGACTTTCTATAGTTCCAGGAGTAAGACTTCTATCTTTTGAAATTTCTTTAATAGACAACCCTTTTTTAAACAATTCGAAAGAGATTTGTTTGGTTGGTTTTTTGTCTTCTTTCTTTTGTTCATTTTTATGATTTATTCCATTTTCTAAACAATATACTGAAACAGCTTCTAAAATTTCTTCTCCGTATTTTTCAACTCTAATTTTACCCATTCCTTTTACTTCTAAAAGTTGTTTTTCAGTTCTAGGTAAAACATCACAAATTTCATATAAGGTTTCTTGAGTGAATATTTGAAAATGAGGAATCTTATCCGCTTTGGAAATAGCGTCACGTAATTCACGTAATTTTAATGCTAGAATTGGATCTCTTTTCGATTGTAATTTCTTCTTTTTGGGAAGTTCTACATTTTGTAAAACAGCATTTGATCTTATTTTTAAATACTCTTGAACATGAAAACCATTGACCAGTTTTTTTAGAGTGAATAGTTTTACGGAGAGAATATCTTGTAGGTTTTCAAACTGCTTTTCAAAATCTTTTTTAACAGCTTTATTATCTGAAGAAAATGTAATTTCTTCTATAGGTTTTTTAATAAACTCCTCTGTTTGCTTTGTGAAATACGAAATTGCCTTTTGAAATCTATCCTGAACTTCAGAACTATTTTCAGCCAAAACATTTCCTTCTGAAAGTTGTTGAAGCTGATTCTTAAACCCATTAGCAACTTTCATTAAAGGAACAATTCCGCTGTCTTTTATCGTTTGTAATTGATCAATAATAGTTCCTTTTAAACTTGTTCTATTCTTATAAAAGATGTCAATTAAACGAGTTATTGGGTATAAGAATTTATGATACTCAAAAACTTCGGTAATCAAGTTAAGTTGATACCTCTTCTCTGATTCGTTCAGAATAGTTTCATCAGGAAGGTTTTCAGCAATTGTTTTTGTAAATGTATCTACCGTTTTGTCATTAATAATTGAACTGCTAGTGATTTTCGTTTTTAAAACTACTCCTTCTAATGAAGTACATCTACTTAAGGCAACATAGGTTTGTCCGTGCGCAAAAGAAGCTTCAGCATCTATAATTGCTTTTTCAAATGTTAAGCCCTGACTTTTATGAATAGTAATTGCCCAAGCCAAGCGCAAAGGAATTTGAGAAAAAGAGCCCGCTGTTTCTTCTTTGATCTCTTTCGTTTGTTCATCAATAGAATAGGTGATGTTTTCCCAGGTTTCGTGTGTTGTTTCAATGTCAAATTCATCATTTGGGCATTGAACAGTTACACTATCTCTATCTAAAAAAGTAACTGTTCCAATTTTTCCATTGAAATATCTTTTCTCTAGAGAGCTATCATTTTTAATAAACATGACTTGTGCCCCAACTTTTAATTCTAATTTTTCACTATTCGGATATGAATTTTCAGAAAACTTTCCCGTGACCGTTGCGTTAAAAAAGTGGCTTTTTTTATCAATTTTATTAAGCTGAGAATCATTGATTAAATTGGCTCTATTGTTATGTGTTGTAAGCGTAATATATCCTTCATCACTTTTTGGTTCAAAAGACGGGTTGTATCTTTCATTTAAAACTTTAGCAGACTTCTCACTTAGCTTATCATTTCTTATTTCATTTAAAATAGCAATGAACTCTTCATTATCTTGTCTGTAAATATGTTTTAACTCGATACTAATTGGATTGGATTCTTGAAACGCTTTACTGCTAAAAAAGTACATGGTTTCATAATAATCTTTTAGCAAACTCCATTCGTTTGAATTTACAACGGGTGCTAATTGTTGCAAATCTCCAATCATTAAAATCTGTACACCCCCAAATACTTTATTTCGGTCTTTATATCTCCGTAACACTTGATCTATTCCGTCTAATAAATCTGCTCGAACCATACTAATCTCATCGATAATTACTAAATCCAATGATTTAATAATATCGATTTTAGTTTTACTAAATCTTCGTTGTTGGTTTGTAGTATTCTGAATTTGATTGGGAAGAATAGGTCCAAATGGCATTTGAAAAAACGAGTGAATAGTCACACCCTTTGCATTAATAGCTGCCACACCAGTTGGTGCAACAATAACCATTCTCTTTAGAGATTCGGCTTTTATTTTATGTAAAAAAGTTGTTTTACCTGTACCTGCTTTTCCCGTGATAAAAAGATTTCTATCCGTTTTTTCGTTGAAATTAATAGCAAGTTCTAATTCAGGGTTTCTAGGCATTTCAGCTTTTTTTAAGCAAGGTAATTAATCCAAAAGTATTTCATAAAAAATCCCAAGCAAAATGCTTGGGATTTTTAATATTTATAAGTCTAAATGTAGCTTACATTTCTAGTGCTTTTGTTGGGTTGTTATCCATTAACAACGCAACAGGGTTTTCTAAAGCTTCTTTTACAGCAACTAAGAATCCAACAGACTCACGTCCATCAATAATTCTATGATCATAAGATAATGCAACATACATGATCGGTTGAATAACAACATTACCATCAACAGCCATTGGGCGGTTTACAATATTGTGCATTCCTAAAATTGCACTTTGTGGAGGATTGATAATTGGTGTTGACAACATAGAACCAAATACTCCTCCATTGGTAATGGTAAAAGTTCCTCCGGTCATTTCATCAATTGTAATTTGTCCATCTCTAGCTCTAATTGCTAAACGTTTTACTTCGCCTTCTACACCTCTAAAAGATAAGTTTTCTGCATTTCTAATTACAGGAACCATTAATCCTTTTGGTCCAGAAACTGCAATAGATATATCTTGAAAATCATTGCTTATTTGAAAATCTCCATCGATCATAGAGTTTACATCTGGATACATTTGTAAAGCCCTCACAACTGCTTTCGTAAAGAAACTCATGAATCCTAAACCAACTCCATGTTTCGATTTAAAATCTTCTTTGTATTGAGTTCTCAAATCAAATATAGGCTGCATGTTAACTTCGTTAAACGTAGTTAACATCGCTGTCTCATTCTTTACAGAAACCAAGCGTTCTGCTACTTTTCTACGTAGCATTGATAGCTTTTTACGCTCTGTCCCTCTTGAACCTCCTGTAGTTGGAGTTCCCATACTTGGCACAGCTTTTACTGCGTCATCTTTGGTAATTCTTCCGGCTTTTCCTGTTCCCTTAATTGTAGAAGAATCCATTCCTTTTTCAGCTAAAATTTTCTTAGCTGCTGGAGAAGCAGTTCCTGAAGCATAGGTAGTTTTCACTTCCTCTTTTACAGGTGCCGCTTTTGGAGCTTCTTTTGCTTCTTCTTTCGCTGGCGCAGCAGATCCTTCTGGTTTTTCAGCAGCAGTATCTATCAAACAAACAACAGATCCTACTTCTACAGCATCACCTTCTTCTGCTTTTAGTGTAATAATTCCGCTTTCTTCCGCAGGTAATTCTAAGGTTGCTTTGTCAGAATCTACTTCAGCAATGGCCTGATCTTTCTCTACATAATCTCCGTCTTCTACCAACCAAGTTGCTATTTCTACTTCTGTAATAGATTCCCCCGGTGAAGGAACTTTCATTTCTAAAACCATAAGTTTATCGTTTTATATTTTGGATTTATTTTGTCTTATTAATTGTATCAAAAACGCTATCGATTACTTTTCTATGTCGTTTTTCAAATCTAGCTTTTGAACCTGCAGCCGGAACTGCATAATATTTACGAGAGGCTACTTCTAACTTTACGTTCTCAAATCGTTGTAACATATAACCCCAAGCACCCATATTTCTTGGCTCTTCTTGTGCCCAAACATATCTTTCTACATTTGGATATCGATCGATTACTTTTTGTATGTTTTCTTCATGTAAAGGAAATAATTGCTCTATTCTAACCAAAGCAACATCATCTCTTTCTAGTTTTTCTCTTTCTGCTAATAAATCGTAATAGAATTTACCCATACAGAAAACTAGTTTCTTTACATTCTTTGGATTAATTGTATCATCAATTACTTCTTGGAAACTTCCTCCTGCCAAATCTTCAATAGAACTCACCGCTTTTGGATGACGTAATAAACTCTTTGGAGTAAAGACAATTAAAGGTTTTCTAAAGTTACGTTTCATATGACGACGCAACAAATGATAGAAATTTCCTGGAGTTGTACAGTTAGCAACGGTCATGTTATCTTCTGCACATAATTGTAAATAGCGCTCAATTCTTGCTGAGGAATGCTCAGAACCTTGCCCTTCATATCCGTGAGGTAACAAAACAACTATTCCGTTCTGCATTTTCCATTTATCTTCTGCTGCAGAGATATATTGGTCAAACATAATTTGAGCTCCGTTAGAGAAATCTCCAAACTGTGCTTCCCAAATAGTTAAAGTATCTGGATTTGCCATGGCGTACCCATAATCAAAACCTAATACTCCATATTCTGATAATAGCGAATTATAAATTCGCATCTGACCTTTATTATTTTTATTGGTATTTAATAAGTTAATTCTTTCTTCTGAAACTTCATCACGCAACACTGCATGACGATGAGAGAATGTTCCTCTTTCTACATCTTGTCCAGAAATACGAACATTATATCCTTCTTCCATTAGAGTTCCGTAGGCCAATGTTTCAGCCATTCCCCAATCTAAGGTGTTCTTTTCAAAAACCATGTCACTTCTTCCTTTCAAGATTTTTTCAGCTTTTCTTAAAAACTTTACTCCTTCTGGAACTGTTGATACTATTTTTGAAATGTCTTTAAGTTTATCTAGTGAATACGTTGTATCAGTTGGTAGCAACATTGCTTCCAATTGCTGACGCACAAATCCTTTCCAAGTAGATTGCATGAATTCTTTTAACTTAGAAGTATCTTCTTCTTTAGACTTGTCAAACTCAAATTCTAACATTTGTTTAAAATCGTCTGTAATCAATTTTAAATATCCTGCTTCAATAACCCCATCATTTAGTAGTTTTTCTGCATATATATCTTTTGCATTCGGGTGTTTAGAAATTGCTTTGTATAATTTTGGTTGTGTAAAACGAGGTTCGTCTCCTTCATTATGACCATATTTTCTATACCCTAGTAGGTCAATGAAAATATCGCTTTTAAATTTCATCCTAAATTCTAAAGCCATTTCCATTGCATGACAGACAGCTTCTGCATCATCTGCATTTACATGTAATACTGGAGATAAAGTTACTTTTGCAACATCCGTACAGTAGGTACTTGATCTTGCGTCTAAGTAGTTTGTTGTAAAACCAACTTGATTATTTACAACTATATGAATAGTTCCACCAGTTTTATATCCGTTTAGTTTTGCCATTTGAGTTACCTCATAAGCAATCCCTTGACCTGCAATTGCAGCATCACCATGTATTATAATTGGTAAGATTTTGCTTTCATCACCATTATATTTTCTATCAATTTTTGCTCTTGTAATTCCTTCTGCGACAGCAGCGACAGTCTCTAAGTGAGATGGATTAGGAACCAAGTTCATTTTAATTTCTTTTCCGTTCTTGTAGGTTTTACTTAGCGTTAATCCTAAATGATATTTTACATCCCCATCAATGTCTTCATCTTCAAAATCTTTTCCTTCAAACTCACTAAACAATTCTCTAACTGGTTTCTTAAAGATATTAACTAGTGTATTTAAACGACCACGGTGTGCCATTCCTATAACGCATTCCTCTACACCGTATTTTTCTGATGCATCTCTTAAGGCAACACTAATTCCAGGAATTAAAGTTTCTCCACCTTCCAAAGAAAAGCGTTTTTGACCAACATACTTTGTTTGTAAAAAGCTTTCAAAAGTTACTGCATGATTTAATTTTGAAAGTATATATTTTTTTGCATCTAATGAATAATTTGGGTGATTATCATTTTCATTTAATCGTTTTTGCCACCACTTTAATTTTTCTGGATTTCGCATATACATATATTCTACACCAATAGAATCGCAGTAAATACTTTTTAAGTGATGAATAATCTGAGATAAAGTTGTTCTTCCAAGATTGATTATCTCTCCGGCAGAAAATATT
>TARA_R110001632_G_scaffold72307_1_pt1 | contig 18976 bp, 16 predicted proteins | sample TARA_R110001632 | Tara Oceans TARA_R110001632 (sample SAMEA4398266) | marine metagenome | biome: Polar Biome; feature: [SRF] surface water layer (ENVO:00010504); material: water (ENVO:00002006), including particulate matter (ENVO:01000060) such as... | depth 5 m
ACTGGAGCTTACGGACAAGCTCGTGGGCTAGTGGACGAAGCAGTTCAGGCAGGAGAAATGAGCACACAAGAAGCTACGGGTCTTTTGAGACAAGCTCCTAGAGTTGCAGCTTCAGCTACTAGACGAGGACTAGGCGAGGTTACTAGAGGCGGCACAGAACTCAGCGGTGCTAGAAATGTTCTAGGCGGCACAATGGGTAGGCTAGGGGAATCCGCTCAAGTTGGTTACGGCGCAACAGGACAGTTCGACCCTAGCGGAATAGCAAGTTTTTACAATCCTTTTGAAGATCAAGTAGTTGACCAAACTATGGAAGATGTTCGTAAGGGTTTGGCCCAAGGAGATATAGCGCAAAGAGCAGGAGCAGTAGGTGCTGGAGCTTTTGGAGGTTCTCGTAGTAGACTTCAAGGTCAAGAATTAGCAGAATCTGCAGCAAGAGGTGCGGCACAACAAGTAGGGGCTATACGGGCGGGCGGTTATCAAGATGCAGCACGTAGAGCACAAGGTGCATTTGAAGCACAACAAGGCAGACAAGCGGGTCAGGCAAATCTATTATCAGGTTTAGGTTCACAACAAGCAGATATTGGTTCTAGACTAGGCTCACTGGCGGGTCAAAGAGCAGGTATGGGTGCACAGATAGCCGGAATGGGCGGTAACTTGGCTGGGCTTTACGGCTCAACGGCTGGAGGTTTAGGAAGCCTAGGTGGCAACTTAGCTAATATCTACGGTGCTGCTGGTAGGGATGTCTTTGGTTCTGGCGCTCAACTAGGACAACTAGGTATGGGGGCTGGTGCACAGATGGCCGGACTTGGCCAAAATGCTAGTGGATTAATGGGTACGGATATCGGTAGGATGATGAGCATGGGCGGCATGCAAAGAGGACAAGATCAACGTGGACTAGACTTAAACTACGGAAACTTCGTAGGTCAGTATAACCAACCACTACAAACTCTTGGTCAAATCGGTAGTTTAGCTACAAGTATGGCTCCAGCAATGGGAAGTACAACTTTACAACAAAGCCAAGCAGGTAATAACACTAATCCGTTGATGCAAGCGGCTGGAACAGCCCTCACAGCATACGGAGCACTTAAATCGTAATGGCTAACGAATACCCTTTTAGACCTCATATTGGTCCAGGAAATACTACAATTACTGGAGATCCGAATAATCAATTTGGTGGACAAATCACTGATCAAAATATGAATATGAATAATCCTGGAGAAACACCCGCAGAAGCGATTGCGAGGCTTTATCAGAGTGGGTTAGCTGTAGATGAAATAGTTCAAATGACGGGTTTCGCTCCAGAGCAAGTAGCTATGCAAGTTGCTGCCGTAAGTGGGGACCGTGGAGCTTTTATGCCAGGAGGACAATTTGGTCAACAAGATACACCTGCTGGTATAGGTATTGAATCTTTATACGAAGATACGAATACTACAGAACTGAGTAACTTTGTAGATCAAGGTAATAGTATGACTGATTTAGTAGCTGATCAGGTATTGAACATAGGTACACCTGACCCTAGTGACTATTTAAATGAATCTGTGATGATTCAAACCCTTGAAAATATGGGGGTAGATCTAGATGATGAAGACGCTGATACATTAGACGCAGGAGACAATCCAACCCAAAGAGCTATTATGGCTTCTGCCGCAGGGGCCAGTGCTAACGGCGTAGATGATGAAGACTCAGTAATAACACTTAACACTATGGCTCAAATGAACACGGAGTTTGATAGTGATGATCCAAGTGCTATGGAAGCACAACTAAATGTCTATAAAAAAGCTGCGGAAATATTTTACGACACAGATGATTTGAAAGATTTAGTTCCTGAACCTGATAAAGCCTTACCGTTTATGATTGCTGGTGCTGCGTTAATCCAAGCTGGTAACAAAGGAGACTCTTGGGGAGAAGCTTTGTCTAGTTCGTTTCTACAATACGCTATGACTTCTAAGAAAGAAGAAAAAGCTTATGACAAGACAATGCTTGGTATCGAAGTACAGGAAAGAAAAGCAATTCAAGATATGACGATTCAGCTATACCTAGCGGATTTAAAAGACCAAAAAGCACTGGCTAGATCACTAGCAACAGCAGACGCCCAACTTTATAAAGTAGAGGGATATGATAATCCAGTTCCTTTAACCGACCCTGAATTACTACAGATAAGAAATACTGGATCAGCTACTATCCTAGGTAAATGGACAGACGCCGACGGTGTACTAAAAAACTTCACTTTGACAGATGTTACAGGTAACAGCGTTGTTAAAGCGATAACAGACACTGAAGCTGAAAGGTTAAAGGGTACAGGAAAATATGCGAATGTACAAGTAGGAAACATGCTTTCTGGTATGAAGTTGTATAACGTAGACGGTGTTAACCAAATGCTTTTGCCAGTAGACGCCCAAAGATTTCAAAAAGAAGGCAAACAGATTTCTATCGCAAGAGCAAGAAACATGATAGAAGCCTACGACCCAACAAGTGGGATGAATGTATTTATAGACGAGGATGTTATCGCTAATGATTCTACGGCAGGAGTGTCTAGGTATATACCTATAGATAAAAATATGTCTTTTGCTTTTGATGAAAACGGAAACCCAGTAGTCGGTAGTGCTAATATGGTTTTTGGTGTTTTAGATAACAAATCAACACAAAAAATAATAACAGACTTTGGAACTCTATACACAAGCGGTAATTTTAATAGAAATAGAATCCTTACTACAATAGATGAAATACGGAATGTTACAAACGCTGCCCAAGAAGCAGGCGCTCCAGTGTTTTTCGGTACTGCGGGGCAAGCAGGTCTATTGGGTAGAAGAGTTATTAATGAGGTTAATCAACTCGGTAAAATGTTTTCGGGTAAGGATAAAGGTTGGAGATTCTACGAAAGCAAGAGTGAAAACGGTAAGTTTGATCCTAGCACAGATAAAGTTTTTACTTATAATAAATTCAAAGACAGTTTTGGTTTAGGGACTTATGTTGATAATAGCGGCTTTGGTCAATTCCTAGTCAGTTCAGGTTTGAAGAAAAAAGAAGCAGAAAACTTAATTTTCCAACTTGCTTTAACCAGTGCCATGCTAGAAGGTCAAAAAGGTCGTGATATTTCTAATCAAGACATTGAACGTTTCCTAACTAGGGCTGGTTCTTATGCTACTTCAGAAAAAGAATTAATGACACTAATCGACAACTTAGAATTCAACGCTATAGACTATGTTGATAAACTAGCAGATAACAATGTCCGATTAAGCCCAGCGAAAATGAAAAACCCAGACGGTGAAGGCACTGTCAGTGTTTTAGCCCATACCTACGGCGATATTATAGCGGCAGACAGTGACTATAGACCTACAGATAGTACAGAAAGCATAGGTGAAAGAAGAGAAAGATTAAAATCTAGGCGAGAAATATCAACTTCTGGAGGTGTGCCCATTAATCAACAAGGGAGCGGCACAGCAAGTACGCCACTTCCTGGAGGAGATCAACTTTCAGGAGACGGACAAAGAACTCTCCATCAAGTTTACGAACACTACAACAGTCTTTCTCCTAAGCAGCAACTTGGATACACAAGTAGGCTAAGAAAGTCTTTAGGACAACAGTCCCCTGAGTATCAAGGAATTGTAGGTTATATTAAACGCGCTAGTGGAGGACAACCCTAATGGCACAAGGCGACATAGTAGACCTAGATTTGTTACTTGATGAATATGAGGCTGGACAACTAGCAGAATCTGCCGCAGCACAAGCACAACAAAAATCAGCAGAAGCAACAGATTTAGAACAGCTTACGAAGTTTGGCTACGATCCACAACCTCCAAGTTCTAGCCCTAGTCAGTTCAGTCTTGTTTCAGACCGTCAGGCTGATCAAAGAGCAAGAAAAGCTGCAAGTGACCGAGGTATACTAGCTGATGACCCTTATTTTGTAGAAAATTATTTAGGGACCGCCGACCCTCAAATCAAAGCAGAATATACTGGGGTAGACTTTACAGGAGGAGCAGAAGGGGATGTTATAAGACAGATGTCTTTTCTGCCACCAGATGTTGGTAGTGACCCCCACTATGTACAGAGAGTTGTGCAACAAAATTACGCAGAAAGTTTTGATATTCCCCGTACTTATGATTATAACGTGAGAGTAGAGCCTAATACTGGTGATTTAATCTTTAATGACCCTTTAAATAATAATCAGCCTACAGTCATAAACCCTCCTGGAATACAAATGGGGGACTTTAAAGCCTTTGCTGAACCTATCGCTGCAGAAATAACAGCAGGTATTGTTGGTGGTGTTGTTGGTGGAGTCACAACTGCGGGAAATCCTATTGGTATTGGTAGCGGAGCTCTGGTCGGAGAAACATTAGCTACTTATGTTTGGCGACTTAATAACCTAACCTATCTAGACGAAAAAGGTTATTTACCAGAAGACTATGATATCAATACAAGAGCTATGAAAGATGCAAGTATGACCGCTTTATTTAGTCTGGGTGGCATGGGTGTGTTCAAGTTAGCTAAGATGGCGTTCAGAGTAAGCAGCCCAGGAAGAACATTCCCATTAAATGAAGATGAATTTATAGCGTCTTATAATAAAGTAGCACAAGAAACAGGCGAAGATGTCGCGGCTATGACTTCTCCTCAAGTAATGATAAGAGCAGCTGACGAGGGGGTACAAATAGACGATGCGGCAGTGGCTGGAACAGAACAAGTTTTAAGAGGAGAAGCTGAATCACTGTCGGATATAGGTGGACAACTTAGACAAAAATATGCAGCACAAGACAGACAGGCAACAAAACTAGTGGAATCTCCGTTTGGAGCTCAGGACGTTACTAGAGAATTAGTGGAACAAGAAGGAGGTGCAGCAGCTAGATCAGTTAGGGGAGTTGAATTTAGTGATGCGGCAAGAGAAGCTTTAGAAACTAATCCTAGAATGGTAGAGGCTGAAAGAGCGATTACAGACTTAAATCTTCAATCTGATACTATTTTTAGGGAATTGGGGGATGGCGTAACAGACCCAGCTACCGCAGGTCAAGCAATAAGAACAACTTTTCAACAAGCTAAGGATGTAGCTAATAAAGCAGTAGACGACGCTTATGAAGAAGCCGCACAAACAGCAGGTTTTAGGGGAAATAGTAAACCTTACGATTACAGTGCTTTAATTAAACCTGTTAGAAAAGCTCAGAAGATAGTAGACAATCAAGCTTTCCCAGATGCAAGAGATTCTAAAAGATTAAAGGGGATACTAGATTCAATAGACTCTGGTAGCATGAAATCTCACAGTGTTTTTGTAAAAGACTTGAGTGAGCTAAGATCAATCATAAGGCAACAAAGAGATTTAGGTAAAAATGTAGATGATCTAGTGTCGATAAGAGACGGTATGCTAGCTATTCGTAAAAAAGCACTCAAGGACCGTGGTTCACCGGAAGCCTTAGCTAAGTACGAAGGAGCAGAAACAATATACCGTGAACTTAATGAAGACTTTAACAACAAAGCTATAAAAAATATGTTAAAGATTCAAAATATTAGCGCCGATAAATACGCTCAAGGGGACAAACAAGCCTATGATGGTTTTGTCACTTTTTTACGTTCTAACATAACTAAAAACGCAGATGGCACATTAAACTCCCCTGAATTTATCAATAGAGTTCTATTAGATCCAGAAAATGCAGGCGGTTTAATCGGTTTGAAGGCTGGTTTGCGCAATGAATTTATGAATAAAGTAGTTGCGGAACAAGGTGGTGTACTGAAACCTAGATCAGCAACCGCTTATAAAAAATTTATGGATCAAAATGGCGATGTAGTAAAAAAATTCTTCAACGAAGATGAAATAGCTCAGTTTAATTCTGCTGAATCTTTTATCAAAACGTTTAGACAAAATGAAATAGCTTTAGCAAAAACTAGGGACTTGTTAGCTAGGTCTACTAATTTATCCGGAATCGCAGATAACTTAACTAAACCAGAAACCGTATTTAAGGACACTTGGAAAGCAGGTGAGATTACAGCAACCCGAGAATTATTTGATGCTGTGACAACTACTGGCAATAAAGAACTTATAGACGCCTATAAAGCTTACATATATAAAGACCTTATGGGTAGAACTCAGGTTAAGGGACCATTAGGTAAGAAAACTTTTAGCGGTGCCCAGATAGAATCATACCTAGATGAGTATGGGGACGCTATGGAAGTTTGGTTTGGTAAAAAATTTAAAAAACAACTGACCGACATTGCTGAAAAAATAAAACCTTATGATAATTTAGGGGTTTATCAAATTACACCAGAAGATGCGGCTCTGAAAAACGCTCTAAATAATTTAGCTCGTGCTTACGTTGGTATATTTACAACTCCAGGTCGTGTTCTTACTGCTGTAAAATCGATTTACGGTAGTGGTGCGTATAATAGACAATTAAAACTTTTATCAGATCCGGATAAATTATACAATACTATTATGCAAAACAAGTGGCAAAAGAGCCCTGCTCTTAAACGTCTGGTTAGGGAGTTAGGTAGGGTATTTTACAGGGAAGAAATTAACCAACCTGAACCACAGACTGACGTAACGTCAGAAGAAACCACACAGTTTGGTCCAGGGTATCAAGAAAACCAGCAAAACTTTAAACTAGGTGGGCATGTAGTTCAAAATTTAGGCGTACCCTTGCGGTATGGTTACGGAGAATAGATATGAGTATTTCTAGACTATTAAGTAGTGTCGCTCGTGATAAGGCGTTACCCTCAGATCGTCCACAGACTATGATGACTAAACCAGCTGTTGATGGAGAGGTAGGTATCCCTCCTATGATGCCCCGAGCACCAGCTAGTAGTCGTTTGGCTGATATGTATGCCCGTGGTCCAGGAATAGCTTCTTTGGTTAATCCACCAAGAACTGATCCAGGTGGGGAAGAAGATAGACAGAAAATGATGGATATGCAAAGGGAGATGTATAGAAGATTTTTAACTCTTCCTTCAGAAGAAACTTCCCCAGTAGATTTACCAGTAGATTCACCAGTGGATTCACCAGTGGGTTCACCAGTAGGTTCTGGATACTTTGCAAACATCCCTGATGGTGAAATGTTTTCTGGGGATAGTCAAGTAGGTGGGTTTGGAAGAGAAAGTTATGGGCTTTCTCCGGAAGAATTAATGAACATAGAAGCACAGGGTGGTTTTTATTCAGATCGTCCATTTGACTACAACGAATTTGTTGCAAACACAGGTTACGTCCCGTATGATGAAGCACCATCTTCCCGCGAAATGGGGCAGAGAGCTTTCAGACCAAGCATGAATTTAGGTGGGCTAGTAAACATGTTGCCTCTCAAATACAAATAGTTTTAACTGTTTACACTAACCAATCTTTCCACTTTTCTTCACCTAACACAGTTTGAGCAATATTTTGTTTTTGTCTTAAAGACTTAACTATCTTTTCGTCTACAGTTTTTTCACAAACTATATCTATGTAGGTCACTTTATTTACCTGACCTATACGATGTGCTCTGTCCTCTGATTGTAAACGTTTCTCAAGGTCGTAGTTATTAGAATAATATATAACAGTGCTAGCAGCGGTTAAGGTAATTCCATAGCCGCCCGTTTGTGTATTCCCTACAAAGAATCTTAAAGGACTTTTAAGATCTTGAAACTTATCAATAACTTCTGCCCTACGCTCTTGGCCTACTTCACCGTAGTAAGTGCCGACTGACTCTGGTCCATAAACTTTGATCAATTCTTGTTCTATTTTTTGAATATCGTGTATGTAGTTAACCCAAATAATCACCTTACCGTCTGTTTCTTCCAGTATTTCCATTAATTCAGGAAGTCTCTGACTAGGCAACTCAATTATTCCTCCCCCATCAAGCCCAACAAAACCACAAGAAACTTGATGTAGTCTTACAAGTTGAGTTATGAGGTGAACAGTGGTCACTGTTCCTGTAGTTAACTGGGCTTTAGCTTGTTTTTGTAGATCTTTATAAACTCTTTTTTGTTCATCTGTCATTTGAATTATTCTTTTTAGATAAACCTTATCAGGTAAGTCTAGACAGTCCTTTTTCAACACCCTGTAACTAAATTTAAGGAGACTCTCGTTTAGTTCTGTAAGGTTCTTATACCCTACTACCTGTTTAAAAGTTCTGCCCTTAGCAGAGCGGTCCATTAAGTTGGCATACCTTGCTCTAAACGAGAAATAACTGGTAAAACCCAGTAGACTTGGATCTAGAAAATAAGCTTGACTATACAGATCTAATGGACTCTTAGTTACGGGAGACCCTGTCAATATTCTTCTATAGTAAGCGTATTTACCTAAACGAACAGCATTGATTGTTCTCTTAGCTTTATGGTTTTTAATTGTTGTACTTTCGTCCACTATAAACATACACCTTCTTTTAAATAAGAAATCAGCAATAAATTGAGCTCCCTTTTTAGTACTTAAAGCCTCGATATTCATCGTAAGTATGTTGAGTCTATCAGGTTCTTCAAAAAGAGTTGCTAGGGATTTTTTATTCTTTTTTGTATTAGCGTTTGACCACTTCACTATGTGGTAGTCAATTTCGTCTGGGGTGTGGATAGGGATTTCTTTACTAAACCAAGTATCATAGACCCCTTTCGGTGCGAGAATTAAAACACCATTGATTTTTTGATTCTTAAATAAATGAACAAAATTATCAACGATAACTTTAGATTTGCCGCAGCCCATCTCCATAAAAAGAGCAAATTTTTCTCTATTGTGGGATATAGTTAGGGCATCCACCTGATGCTGATACGGTGTAGTTTTGAATAAAAATTCAGTCACGTTTCTTGTCTCTTAATAGTCGCTCTAGATAGTATCTAGTAAATTACCGAAAAAATAAATACATGTTTTAGCATAATTAGCACTACATAGCTAATACCCCCGTAATACGTTTCCTAATACTTTCACAACCCCCCAGCACGCCTGTACTTGCGACCGATGCCTATTAACTTATTAGCATATTTTAAAAATTTAAGCATATTTCCTACTATAGAAATAAAAACTACCTATAATAATAGGGGTACTAAATAAGTAGTTACAGTGTTACCGTTTAATGCTAAACTTTTTATATACCTTTATATTAATTGAAGGTAAAATCGAAAGATAACCAAGAATTAAGAGACAAGAATATGCAGCCAACAGTTTATATTGTTCAAAAACCCGACGATAAGAAAAATATAATCTCCGCTCAAGATTTCGGAGAAATCAAGTTTGTCCTCACTGAAAAAACTAATTTAATGTGGAACTCTCAAGAAACGGTTTCTATAATTAAAGACAAACTGCGTACTTTTAATGATAGCGATTTCCTACTCCTAATAGGCGACCCCGCAGTTATAGGTATCTGCACCGCTATCGCTGCAGACTACAATTACGGTAGTGTAAAATTTCTTAAATGGGATAACCGTGAATTTAAATACTATCCAGTAGAGGTGCAAGTATGAGCATAATTGATGAAATGGAAAAAGAAACTCAACCGGATGTAAAGGCTGAAGATTTAAGTAACATCAGTGAGTTAGGTCGTCAACTAGACCAACTTGAAGAAGATATTCGAGCTAAAGAAGAACACTTAAAGTCATTGAAAGAGAACTATCGTAAAATTAGTGAAGATTTACTTCCTAATAAGTTACGAGAATTAGGCGTCAGTGAATTTAAACTAGCAAATGGTACAAGTATGTCTATACAACAGTACTATTCTGCGAGGATTACCCCCGAAAACCGTGATGTTTGTTTCCATTGGTTAGAGAATAACGGTCTTGGGGATATAATCAAAAATACAGTTTCAGCTAACTTCGGTAGAGGTGAGGATGGAGCTGCACAAGATCTCATGACACAGTTAGAAGATGATGGGCACTCCCTAGTTCAAAAGAAATGGGTAGAGCCTATGACCCTTAAAGCAGTAGTCAGGGAGCAGGTAGAAAAAGGAAATGACCTGCCTTTAGAAACCTTCAATGTTTATATAGGTCAAAAAATAAAGGTGAAAAAATGACTGAGAAAAATGAAAAAAGAGAAATGACCGAGGAAAAAGTAACTAAGAAAACTGAACTAGGAAAAAAAGAGTCTACAGCTATAGTTACTGCCGCAATCGCTTTTGAAGAGGATGCAGGTAGTGGCTTAGAAAATCTTACAGCAGAAGATCTTACTATACCTCGTTTAAAAATACTTCAAGCGTTAAGCCCAGAAGTAAATAAGAGGGACGGTAAATATATCGAAAATTCTGCAGCGGGAGACATAACTAACACAGTAACTAAAGAACTTTTTACAGAAGATGAAGGTTGTGTAGTTCTCCCTGTAGCGTATAGGCGTATGTTTTTAGAATGGCAACCACGAGAAAATGGTGGGGGTTTAGTTAAACAACACTCAGACCCTAATATTCTTAGTCAAACTACAAAAGATGCGAAAGGAGCAGACGTGTTAGCGAATGGTAATTACATTCAGACATCGGCTACTCACTATGGTCTTGTAGTAAACGGAGATTCTTATCAGCAGGTTATGATACCTATGGCTGGAACACAATTAAAGAAATCCCGTACTTGGAACTCTGTGATGGCGAGTATTAAAGTTAAATCCAGCACAGGAAAAGTCTTTACGCCGCCCTCCTACAGTCATAAATATAAACTTACAACTGTAGCAGAGTCCAATGATCGTGGTACATGGTTCGGTTGGAATATCGTACTAGCGGGTGTACTTAGCGACGATGAAATGTTTTTATATGAAGCAGCAAAACATTTTGCAGGAAGCATTAACTTTGACAAAAGTTTCGGTTCTGTTGAGTCAGAAGCTCCATTTTAATTGTATTGTATCCTGGGTGGGGGTAACTCCCCACCCTTATTGGAGTGTGATCGTTGGAAATAGCGAACAAACTACATCAAATCTTTCACGGCTCAAGTCGAGCACATGGAAGTTTTGTAATAGAAAACAGCTCGCTAGGGCAAAAAACCCAAGGTAAGGCAAAAACAATAAAAACTGTTGGAGCTGGCGTAAAGCATTGGCAAGACCACATAGAAGGTAGAAAGGGGTTAGGAATAATCCCAATAGACGAAGAAAATTCTGTGAGGTGGGGAGCTATAGACATAGACGTTTACTCTCTTAACTTAGAAAAACTTGTCGAAAAAATAGAAGAGTTCAAACTACCTTTAGTTGTTTGTCGTAGCAAGAGCGGTGGGGCTCATGTTTTTTGTTTCTTAAAAGAAAAAGCACCAGCCGCAGACATGCAAGATAAACTTAGAGAAATTTCTGCAGGTCTTGGCTATGGTGGCGTAGAAATATTCCCTAAACAAAGAGAGGTACTGGTAGAGCGTGGGGATATAGGCAGTTGGTTAAATATGCCGTACTTCGAAGGCGATGATTCCCTTCGTTACGGTTTTGACCCAAAAGGCAAAGCACTTTCTTTAAACAAGTTTATAGAGTTTGTAGAAAAAAGGCTCATAAGCCATGAAGATTTAATTAAACTAGAAGTACCTGTATTAAATGATATTAAAGATGGACCGCCTTGTCTTCAAGTTTTGTTAAAACAAGGGTTCCCTAAAGGTACACGTAACAATGGTTTATTTAACGTAGGTGTTTATCTCAAAAAGTCTGCGCCGGAAAATTGGCAAACAGAAATAGAAGACTATAATCGTAAGTATGTGCACCCTCCTCTGCCTGCTCAAGAAGTTCTTACCTTAATAGGAACACTTAAAAAGAAAGAATATAACTACAAGTGTAGCGATGAGCCTATCAGGTCTTACTGTAACGTAGCTAAATGTCGTGGCTGTAAGTTTGGCGTAGGCGGTGGTAACGCTGCCCCTACATTTTCTAGTTTGTCTAAACTAGACACTAAACCACCCCTCTGGTTTTTATCTATTAATGATAAACGTCTCGAGTTAAATACAGAACAACTCCAAAATCAATTAAAATTTCAGCGGGCTTGTATGGAACTACTCAATATGATGCCCCCGCGAATGAACGACAGAGCTTGGCAAAACCTTATACAAGCCTTAATGGATGGCGGCATGGAAGTTATTGAAGTGAGTGATGACGTCACTATAGAAGGACAATTTATGGAACTACTTGAATCTTTCTGTACAGATATGGCTCAAGCCAATACACGAGATGAAATACTATTAGGTAAGCCCTACACAGAAGAAGGAAAAACATACTTTAGAATTAAAGACTTAAGAGACTACTTAATGAAACACAGATTTACGGACATGGAAACTAATCGAATAGCGTCTAAACTAAGAGACCTAAAAGCAAAACATAAGTTTTTTAATATTAAAGGCAGAGGAACTAATGTTTGGTACATTGACGAGTTTGACTACGGCACAGAAAATGACGGTGGACTTGAAGTTCAAGACTTTGGGAAAAAAGAACTGTAATGTGGAACGTGGTACTTGGGCCACCTGGAACTGGAAAAACTACACACCTTTTAAGTAAGGCAGAAGAATTTTTAAACTCAGGAGTACAACCAGAAAAACTGGGTTATGTAGCCTTCACTAAAAAAGCTGCAAATGAAGCACTAACAAGAGCGGTGGATAAGTTTGGGTATGAACCTAAAAACCTCCTCTATTTTAGAACGCTACACTCATTATGTTACCACTGGTTAGGGCTGACTAGAAGTGATGTAATGGCTAGAAGTAACTTAAGAGAATTCAGTAAAATTATAGGAGAGCGAATTAGTTCAGCGTGGGATGGGGAAAATTTAATGGCCCTAACCAGCAAGGGGGATACCATGTTGTTTTTAGAAAACATGGCTCGTAATAGATGTGTCGGCGTTAAAGAACAATGGAGTAACGCAGATTCAAATATTTCTTGGCTACATTTTGATTGGTTTGTTAGAAATTATTCAAGCTACAAAGTAAATAATTTCTTAACAGATTACACAGATATGTTAGAACTTTTTCTTGAATCAAACGGATCACCAAACTTAGATGTGTTGATAGTAGATGAAGCTCAAGATTTATCTGCCCTGCAGTGGCGATGTATAGAAAAATTAGCAAAAAATGTAGAACATGTCTATATTGCAGGAGATGATGATCAAGCAATCTATCGCTGGGCCGGGGCAGATGTTGATTACTTTATCAACTTAAAGGGCAAGACTACCTACTTAAATCAATCCTATCGTGTGCCTAGAAAAGTACATGATATAGCACTAGGTGTTGTAAAACGTATAGGTAACAGAAAAGAAAAAGTTTGGCAACCAAAAACTGAGGAAGGATCAGTTAGTTATCACAACAGTTTTGAACATGTAGATATCAGTACCGGAGATTGGTTATTTTTAGCAAGAAATAACTACCTATTAAATGCAGTTGAAGAGCACTTAAAAATCAATGGTAGGATTTATCAAAAAGGAAATAAACTTTCTGTATCTGAAAACTTAATTACCGCTATCAAAGACTGGGAAACCTTACGCAAGGGGGCCTCTATAGAGGCTGGAAGGATACGAAAAGTATATAGGTATATGAAGGTGGGTAAAGGCGTTAAGAGAGGCTACAAAACGCTTAAAACGGTCCGAGATGACCTTAGTTTAAACCTTACGCAGCTAAAAGCAGACCATGGTCTACTAGTAGATTGCATTTGGCATGAATGCTTTGATTTAATTGGTAATACTCAGAGAGAGTATGTTATTTCTTGTCTCAGACACGGAGAAGAGTTGATGTCTTCTAAGATAAGATTAAATACGATTCATGCTGCCAAAGGTGGTGAGTGTGAAAATGTTGTCTTACTAACAGATTTAGCGACTAAAACTTGGGAAGAACTTTATCGTAACCCAGATAATGAATGCAGAGCGTTTTATGTAGGAATAACAAGAACTATGAATAACCTACATATAGTGCGAGGTAAAACACGCAAAGAGTTTTTATTTACATGATGAAGTTTATAAAAGGGGGCTTAGTAGGACATGAACCTAGCATACAAATGTGGGATCCCCCTACAATTCGGCATTTTGACGGTAACAAAATAGAAGGCAGACCGACAAAGGGGTACGGATCAGCCCCGTTTGAATACGCGGGTAAACGATACGAGCCTACACCGTGGACTAATTCCATGAAGATTATTAAAACAGCAACAGAACTATTGATTTATAAACACCTAGGACAAGTAGTCCGATTTAATTTTTGTTTGTGTGGACTCTATAGAAATGGAAAAGTTTCTATCCCACATCACTCAGACACCGTACCGACAACAGAAGATTTAGTGGTCTCAATATCTTTTGGTGCTCCTAGAATATTTCAATGGTGTGAGTATTCGTGCCCAATTAAAAAAGAAACTAACACAAGTGAGCTGGACATATCGATTGACGATCAAACACCAGTAGTTAAAAACTACATAATGGAAGAAGGGGATGTCTTTATTTTTGATGGGCGCTCTCAAATGAACAGTACTCATTCCGTACCGAGTGTCGAAAATAAAGAAGAGCGAATTAATTTGACATTTAGGACTGGAATCTGACTAAAATTTTTAACAACAATCCTATACTTCCCCTTTACAAGTAAAGTAAACTATAGCCTATGAATATTTTTAAACTCGATGAGCCTATACGTTCTTGTGCACAAATGCATTGTGATAAACACGTATCAAAGATGATACTTGAGTCCGCTCAAATGTTATGTACTGCGTTATGGGTCAATGGTCAATCAGCACCATATAAAGCTGTACACGCTAAACACCCCTGTACCCTATGGGCTGCAGAAAGTCTCGATAATTGGCTGTGGTTGAAAGAGTTAGCTATATACCTTAATGAAGAGTTTTGTTGGAGATATGACAGGAACCAAAACCATAAATCTGCCGACGTCGTAATGTCTTTACCTGACTTATCTGTAGAAAGTAAAGGTCTACAACAACAGCCCCAATGTATGCCTGAAGAGTATAAAATTTATAATGATCCTATTACGGCTTATCGTAGTTACTATATAGGAGAAAAAAGCGGTTTCGCACAATGGACTAAAAGAGAGGTTCCAGAATGGTTCAAAACTCCGTAGAAAGGTTTTTCTATTACATAAACGAAAGACACAACATATACCGCAAACAACAAGAAAATGAAAAGTTTCCTTGGACAGAAGACGAAATACTTCAAACGTATAGTTTTTGTAATGTGTTTCGAGAATTAGACAAAGTAACAATATGGCTCAGGAAAAATTGGAAAGAACCTTACGCAGATCACCCTAACCTGCCTTTTGCTATGGCGGTAGCTAGACAAATTAACTGGCCAGACACTCTAGACGCTATTGGATTCCCTGAAAAGTGGGAGCCAGAGCGAGTTAAACACATTATGCAGAGCCGTAAAGACTGTGGGTGGAAAGTGTATACCGGAGCCTACATGTTGACAGGTACGTTAGGCGGAACTAAGATAGAGCAAACTATCGACAAAATTCTCACACCCTTATATAAAAACCCACCACCTATTTATCCAGAATCCTTAGAAAAAACTTGGAAAGAATACCTACCCTATGCCGGGTTTAGCGGTTTTATGGGCTACGAAGTAGTCACTGATTTAAGACACACAAAACACTTAGAAAACGCTGAGGATATCATGACTTGGGCCAACGCTGGTCCAGGAGCAAAACGTGGGCTAAATAGAATCTATGAAAGACCATTAAACCAAACTATCAAGACCCCCCAATTAAATGAAGAAATGAAATTACTATTGAATTTTTCAGAGCACGAGGGAATACTAGAAAAGTATGTACCGAAGCTAGAAATGAGAGAAATAGAGCATTGCTTGTGTGAGTTTGATAAATATGAAAGAGTGAGACTAGGGGAAGGTCGACCAAGATCGAAATATAAATATAAAGGAGAGCATTATGCCAGCTAACTTTGGACATATTGTACAATTAACGGTAGAAGACGTACAGGGATTAAGGAAAGCAGAGAAAAGTTATGGAGATAGTTGGCGCATTCGTGGTGGGGTTGGTGCGTATATGATGTTAGCCCGTAAGTGGGATAGGATAGAAAATCAAGTAGAAAAAGATGGGTATAATATCTTTACCACTATAAAAAACGATTTAAGCGAATCAGGTATTTTAGACGATATACAAGATTTGAGGCGATACCTACTGTTAGTAGAATCTCATCTACTTGTTGAAAATTATGCAGAAGCCTTAGAAAAAAGAGAAGATATATGAAGATATATATCCCAACAAGGGGGAGACCGCATAATCAGGAAACTCTTAAATGGTTTCCTAAAGAAATGCAAACTGACGGATCAGTTATTTTAGTGGTTGATGAAGACGAAAAAGATAAATACCATAACTATGAAAACACCCCTAAATTAGTAGTACCTAAAGACTGTATCGGCATCGGTCCAAAACGTAAATACATAGTAGAAAATACAAAAGATCCTCGTATGGTTATGTTAGATGATGACTTACGATTTTATGTTCGTAAAAGCTATACTGATTGGCATCTTAGATATCTAGAATCAAACGAATATCCCGCTTTATTTGGGTTACTTGATGAATGGATGGATCAAGGGTACGCTCATGTAGGTATAAGTGCTCGAGAAGGTAATAACCGTGTTGAAGATTTATCTGTAGAAAATACTCGGTATATGAGGGTATTAGGGTATAATCTTGAAGCTTTTCCCTCTGACGTGGAGTGGGGGAGAACTCAGGTGATGGAAGATTTTGATATCGCTCTCCAGTTATTGCGAAGGGGCAAGGGGGCTAAGGTGAGTTTTTACTATGCTCAGGGTCAAAAATCATCGAATGCTGCTGGAGGGTGTAGTGAATGGAGAACTATTGACGTACATAATGCAGGAGCAGAACGCTTACATAAACTTCACCCGACCTGCGTAAAAGTGGTGGAAAAACAAACTAAAACAGCCTGGAATGGCCTACCCCGTAAGGATGTTATTATAGGCTGGAAAAAAGCCTACAAGGAAGGATTAGAAAATGCAAGTAATTGAAGTTAGAAACGTTCACGATGCTTTAATTCGTGGTGTAGATCTACTGCATGTAGAAAACTATAAATCAGAAAGTAGAAACGGGACAGTTTATGCGTCAAAAACTCCAGTAACCACCGTATACAAAAGACCCTTAGAAAGAGTTCTTTTCTGGGAAGAAAGAAATGCTAACCCATTTTTTCATTTTATGGAAAGTTTGTGGATGTTAGAAGGTCGTAATGATCTTGAATTTATTATTCAGTATAATAAGGGCATGAAAAACTATAGTGACGATGGTGAAACACTACACGGAGCTTACGGTTGGAGATGGCGATCTTTTTTCATGTATGACCAACTTCCGATTATAGTGGAAAGGTTAAAAAATGACCCAACAGACAGACGATCTGTCTTACAAATGTGGGACCCCGTAGAAGATTTAAATAGGGACGGTGTTGATGTGCCCTGTAATACGTGTATTTATTTTAAAATAGATAATACAGACCGTCTACAAATGACCGTGTGCAATAGGTCTAATGATATTGTTTGGGGGGCTTATGGCGCTAACGCAGTCCATATGTCGATGTTACAGGAATATATGGCTAGTGCTATAGGCGTACCCGTAGGAGCATGCTATCAAGTAAGTGACAACTACCATGCTTATGGTGAAGTTTTTGAAAAGTTATTACATAAATTTATAGAAAGAGACGCCTTAGATTTCTACACACAGAGGAATTTAACGAGTTCAAATCCATACACAACAGGAGAAGTGCAACCCTACCCCATGATTAGCACAGGAATAAAAACATGGGAACTAGATTTACTCGGTTTCTTAGATAGAAAACCTTTTGAAGAAATAGAGTTTGAAGACCCTTTCTTTAATGAAGTAGCCGTACCTATACAGGATTCTTGGCGGTTACATAAAATCGGCAAAACAGAAGAAGCCGCAATAGAAATACAAAAATGTATTGCCAGCGATTGGCGTAAAGCTTGTTGGGAATGGTTTGATAGAAAACTGGATAAGGAAGTATCATGATTAAACAATGGTCTTATAGCCGATTAAGCTGTTTTGAAAAATGTCCTAAACAAGCTGAATTTAAGTTTATAAAAAGGATAAAAGAACCTGGAAGTCCAGCAATGGACAGAGGGAAAGACATTCATAAACTTTGTGAAAACTACATAAGGGGCGATTACGACTCAGTAAAGATTCCAGCTCAGATTCAAGATTTTGAAGATGCCTTTATGGTTTTAAGGGATCTTTATCTACACGGTCATGTGATATGTGAAGGGGATTGGGCGATAGATAAAGATTGGGAAAAAACAGGGTGGTTTGAAGATGACACATGGGGGAGAGCTAAAGTGGATGCCTTTGTGTATGAAGAAGGCATGAGTAAGGAAGCTCGTGTAATAGACTTTAAAACAGGCAGATATGACGGCAATCAAGAACTTCATAGAGAACAGTGTGAACTATACGGAGCTATAGCCCTTAAACGTTTCCCAGAATTAGAAAAAATTACAACAGAAATGTGGTACTTAGACCATGGCAAAATAGACCGTTATATATACACCCCTGAAAGTATAGAAGTAAAACAAAAGAAATTAAACCTGAGAGCAGTAGCAATGACTACGGCAGAGGAGTTTCCTGCTAGGCCGTCTAGGTTTAAATGTAAGTGGTGTTATTTTGGAAAACAAAACATGTGCAGAGAGGCAGAAATATAGGAGATGATGCAAATGATACTTTTTCCACCCGAAGCAGAATGGTCTCCTCCTACATCTTTCCCTGATTTAACTGGGCAAAAAGAAATAGCAATAGACCTAGAAACATGTGATCCATGGCTTCTCTCCCATGGCCCAGGATGGGCATTTAAAGATAGAGGCTATATTATCGGAATAGCCGTAGCAACTGAGGGTTGGCGTGGGTACTTTCCTGTAGCCCACACTACTGGAGCTAACTTAGATAAAAACGTAGTTCGTAGGTGGTTACAAAAACAGTTAAATGCCCCAAACGCTAAAATATTCCATAACGCTCAGTACGATGTAGGCTGGCTAAAAGCAGAAGGCTATACAATCAATGGGACGATACACGATACTATGATGGCTGCTCCGTTGTTGAATGAAAATGAGTATAGCTACTCTCTCAACAGTTTAGGTAAGACCTA
>TARA_R110001632_G_scaffold37542_12_pt1 | contig 18971 bp, 27 predicted proteins | sample TARA_R110001632 | Tara Oceans TARA_R110001632 (sample SAMEA4398266) | marine metagenome | biome: Polar Biome; feature: [SRF] surface water layer (ENVO:00010504); material: water (ENVO:00002006), including particulate matter (ENVO:01000060) such as... | depth 5 m
GTCATACTTGTCAGCACCGTATTCGCCTTCAATCATCATACTCAAGTTTTGACCTGTGCTATGTAACGCACCGTGTCCTAAAATGTTAAATTGTGTTTGAATTGATTCTAATACTGTTTGAATTGCACTAGCAGGTCCAACTTTTGTTGATACATCAGCACCGAAGTCGATGTCTAGTAATGCTACTTCTTTACCGATCGCAAAAAACTCGCCATCTACAAAAGAAGGGTTTGATTGAGCTTGTCCTATTAAAGCCATTATGTTCTCCTAATTTATTGTCTGTAGATTTCTACAGTCGTTACGTTTATTTATCAACTTTAAGTGGGCTACTTGGGGTTTTTGAACGCCAAATCAATAACGTGACTGGAACGGTGCTTTAATTTGGTCAATTTTTTGGTTGTAATAATCAGCAACATCGTCAACTGGGTCTGCGCCATGGCGTATTCTTGCTAGTGCTGTTGATATTGCGCCTAATGGTTTAGCACGTTTATCACCTTTCTTAGTATAATATCTAGGATCTCTTAGTGTTTTGCCATCTGAACTTTTTCTAAGTCCTCTATCGTTGTCGGTACCTACTCGAACATTTTTTTCCGTGTCGTGCTGTTGCTGTACCTGTTTACTAATTCTGCCTTGTTTGTCATCGATCTTTCTCTGCCTGTATTCTTTATTTTTCTTTTTAATCTTGTCGGCACGTTCTTTCTCTTTTTCTTTTCGGGTTTGTAGGTCCTTTTTCGAATCTCGTTGTGTATTAACATCTTTAGTAATGTCATCAGCTCTGGCTCTGTATAAATCTTCTGGATCACTTTGAGAAAACTCACCACGGCCTAAAACTTCGGCACCATGTGAAATATCAATGCCGCCTCTAGACATTTTCTGTAGGCGTTGTATTTTCTGATACTGAGTTTGGTTGTCGCCTTCCCTGTTCTCAGTAACATCATCTTTTGCTAAAGCCATATACTTTTCTTTGTGAGGTTGATCTTTACCTCTGTGGTATTCAGGAAGTTTATCATAGTCATGCCCGTCTGCTTTTGCCAAACGTTTTGCTTTGGTTAACTGATAGTAACTGTCTAGGCCACCTTTAACATGTTCCGAGGTTATTACTTCAAATATTTTCATAATACTATTTATGCCTTTTTCTTACTTGCCCAGTAGGCTCCGATGCCCGCCAAGCCTGCTGATGCTTTTGGACCAAGTCTGCCCTTGGTTATTTTTGGGCCTAACTCGTGTGCCGCATAGGCTGTTGCGCCTGCTACTGCTAAACGTTTAAGTGTACTTTGATTAGTTGCTTTGTCCAGCTCACTGTTAGATGCGCCGGGTAACAAGTATCTTCTTTCTCTTGCTAGGTCGTTTAACGGTTTATATAATTCACTTCTAACTGCTTTTGCTCTCATAAAATGTAACAAGCGAGTTACTGCTAACTGCTTTTGTCTGTATTTCAATTTAGGCCAATCAGAAATTAGTCTGCGTACTGCTAACAATGAAGTAGTTGTTATACCTAATTGGTATTGTAATCTCAATAGGTAAGTTGTGTTAGGTTTACTGCCTTTGCCAATTTGCTGTAAGTACATGTGCAATCTTCTTTCGTCAAACTTGATAGTTTTCTTCTTGGCACCTTTAGGCATATCGTCAAACTTTTTATTAACAAAGTATGCCATCTGATATATGTCAGTTGATGTAATTCTGTTTGCTATAAACTTACCATATGATGCTGACTTTTTAGCATAGTCTTTGCCAAACCTAACTGTGGTGCTATCCTGTACAAACATTGTGTTAATCAATACCATAACAAAAAGTAATTCAGTTATGTCATCTTGATTGTATGCTTTAAAACCGTTTGTTGCTCTAAACAGTCTGCTTTCTTTTAATTCTGGTAGTAGTTGTAAGTCCATTATGCTCCAGGTCTCCCTGTGCCAAAGTTCTTAACACTAAAGTCTAATCTATCAACTAATTTAATTGCGTTACCAATGTGATCTACAGCAACAAAGCCTTCTTCGCCTGTTACTTCGTAGTCGCCTTCGCTGTTTTGTACAAATGTGTCTATTTGTTTTACGTTTGCTAGTTTTTTAACAATCATTTCTTTTGCTCTAATTAGATCTAAGTACACTACATAGGCATTTACAATCTGTTGTTTATTTTCTTCTAGGAAACTAACACCGCCAATCATAAGTTGTGTTTTAGCAACTTTGGTTTTATCTGTTTTTACTTGTTCTATGGCTTTTTTCATTGTTGTTTTATAATCTTCAATGAATGTGTTAGCAAATAGTGTTGGGTCTTTTTCAAAGTCGCCAAATTCTCTAATAATCTTGTTAACACTTGTTTTGATTCTGGCTCTTAAGTCTAAGCCAAACTCTGAATTTTTTAAGAACTCTAGATCTTTAACGCCTGATAAATTTTTATTGGCATTTTCTATTAATGATTTTAATAAGTCCGATTCATCTTTGGTCATTGTTACTTGACCCGAGTAGTCTTTGATAATAGCATCTCTGTACCATACACCAGCATTGGCACCACTGCCTAACGCACTGGCATCAAATCCAAATTTAGCATTCATATCTGCTAACTTTGGGCCACCTACATATTCTGTGTGAAACACAATGCCTAATTCTGCTGACAATATTTCTTTTGCTAGGTCGCTGTTTTTTGGTACAGCATATATTATAGTGTTTGGTTTAAACACAATAAATTCTTCACCTTTGATACTGGCTGTTTGTAATTCATCTTTGGTGTATAATAAGTCACCTTGTATTACGCCTGTGAAGTTTAGTTTTTGTAAATGTAGGAACGCAGGTATTAGTTTTTTCTGTAAGCCTTCTGATTCATGATTTGCTTTTATGTCTGCTATGCTTTTGTTTAGTTTAGGTGATTTATTAAATACCCCTTTAGTGCCTACAAAAAACTTACCATCTGAAGGATCGATTCCAGCAAATATCGCCGGTGCTCCGTCCCATTTTGTAGTTAAGTTAAATTGTGCTTTGGCACTACCTTTAAGCATTTCATAAAAACTTACTAGATAGTCTACTGCTTGTTTTCCACCTGCTAATCCATCGTTAAATATTAGATCTTCTAGGTGTTCTAAATGCGTATTTTTGTTTTCATCAAGTCTGTGATGAATAGTACATTCTTTTAGATAAGTCTTGGTAATGTCTACGGCTCTCATTGGCCTCTCAATTTATTAAATTTGTCTAGTACCGCATTACCAACTTTTTTTGTACCTCTCCAAGTGGCTTTAGCAACTGGTCTCGCTACATTTTTATCTAGGGCTGATGCGCCTCTGGTTAATGCTGTTGCAACTGGGCCATCCTGTGTTGTAATGCCAAAGTTGCTGTCTCGAGATGTGATGTCGTACGCATTGCTGTCTGGATCAGTGGGGTTGCCTATATTAGATATTTTGTTTTTTACTCTATCCAGCCTACCCGGACTTTTGTTAGCAATGTTTAATATGTTAACAACTTTCTTTGAGAGTTGTTTGTCGTCTACACGGTTTAATGTGTTATCAGTATCTTTAAAGTAAAATGCCTGAGCTGACTTCATTGACTGCCAAGTAGGGTGTTGGCCTAATACATATAGTTTGCCTGATATGCTGTAACCGTTCCATGTAAGATTAGCGGCATCAGTATTATTAACTGGTACCATTGTAGCATCATATTGTCTTTTTGGGCCTTGCCAATCTGGTTTTACTATAGATTGTGGTAAATTTTCTGTTACTTCAAATATCTTCATTTTTTGACTCTTTGACTATTTGGACGCCTTTTGCAAAACGTTCAGGCTTTCTGCCTTTAATAGCATTCACTAATCTACGTTGTAGATCTAATGCTTGAGAGTCATCAAAATTTTCTTCTATGAGATCTATAAGATTAATTGCACTCTTAATTATGTGGTTCCCACGTGTGGCAACGACATCCAGTTTATTTCTTTGAGAGACAACTGAATTAAGTTCCTCGAGTATAGATTTTTTTGTTATTGACATATTCCCTTTCCTGCTATAAGCATATTTATCAAAGTTATTACTTTTTCTTCAACAAGTCTCTGAGCGCCGTGCCTTGTAACTTGGTATTGTCAATAGTCTGTGGTTCTGGGTCGCTGTCTTCTGTCCTAATTGCTGACGATCTTTGCAATCCAGCCACCAGTGTCGATGTTTGCATAGTGTCGTACCCCTCGTCATCGTCGTCTAAATCTTCAATTCTCAATGTTTCAGGATTAAATTTTAGATCAACCTTACTACCAACACCACTACTAGAACGTGTTTTCATGAACTGTATCTGATATCTGCCGCGTTCTCGCATAGCATTACTAGTAAATATACCAATAACATTATCCGCTGTTTGAATTTTACTAATACCACCTGCGATATGACTGTGATCAAATTCAATTTCTTCTACAGCACCCCTGTTTAACTGCGATGCTGTTACTAATAATATGTTAAGTTCAACTGCTAAGTTACGCAATTCTTCAGACACATACTTGTCTTTAATAAACAAGTCTGATGGACTCACTTTACCGCTTATTGGCATCATAAGATCCAAATAGTCAACTAGCAAACAGTCTACCTTAATACCTGTTTGTATCTCGTATTCTCTTATAAATGATCTAAGATCATTAGAATTAACACCGTTTTGCATCTGTTTAATACGGAATTTACCTGCGCCTTTGCCCTTCATCATTACTTTTAAATGGACATCATCCATATTTTTCATAACATCTCTGGTTGCGTACTCACTAACCATAGCATCAACCCGCATACTAGTCAGTTGTTCACTTAACTCTAAAGTTAAATAGACTGTGTTAAGACCTGCTTGACTCCAGTTAACGCCTAAGTTCTGTAAGAACAAACTTTTACCAGCACCTGAACCTCCAGCAAATACTGTTAGTTCTCCTCTGTTTAATCCGCCAAATAGTTTTTGATCAAATTTCTTCCAACCTGTGCTTATACCACCTGCTTGATCTTTAATCCATTGTAGTCTCTCTTTGGGATTTTCATAATATTCTATACCAAAGTCGCTTACAAGGCCTACAGCACTTGCTTCTTTAATTAAATTTTCAACACTACCGTAGTCATGTTGCTCTAATAAGTCTGTGCTATCAAGTATTGCTTTTTCTAGTGCTTTGTGCCTACAGAATGTTTCAAATTCATCCATAAACCAGTTCATATGGCTTTCATGAACATCTTCTACTGGTTTAAGTTTTAGTCCATTGACTGCCTCTAGTTGTTCTAGAGTAGGAATACTAGCATATTTGCCAGCATGGTCTTTTAAGAATGCTACAGCATCTCTATATTTTCTGTTAAACATATATGGTTCAACAATACTGTTAACTCTTACAAATACATCAGCATCTGTTACCAAAAACCTTAAAAATAGTTCTTGTATATCTTCACCGTAATCTTTTATTTCGCTCATAACATTTTGCTCTGTACTTTTATCTTAACTTCATTTGATACTGCATGTTTAATTATGCTTGATAATGTCAATAGTCTACCATACCTGGTAACCGCATCACCGACATCTTTACAATCAACGTCCCAAGGTGGGAAACTAACTTCCCACCCCAGTTCAGCGGCCTGCTTTATCAAATCTTTGCCTGGAGTATCTCTATCAGGACAAAGAATTACACGTTTGTTTAATGAATTTATCTGTTGTACTTGTCTTTCATTCATTGTGTTGCCTAGCGGACTTATGCCGTCAATCAGTATAGCATCTAGTACACCTTCTGTTACTACCACTATGTCTCTATCTGAGTAAACATATTTGTCTATGTTAAACACATACCCTGCTTGGCTGTTGTTAATATACTTTGGTGTGTCTTTTGTAGGTGGACTAATATGCCTACCTGTAAAACCTACCATCTCTTGATTATAATAATATGGAATAATCAATCTGTTTTTCATCATTAAGTTATCACACACAAAAAAGTTGTATTGTGTTTTTAATAAACCTCTGCTGTATGCGTATTCTAAAATGTCATTGTGTACTTTATTGTATGGTAACGTGGGCACATCATTTAAACTGATAGCATTAGGAAGTTCAACCGGCTTAAATTTTTCATAGTTAACTACTACTTCGTCAGCCTCGTCGCCAAACTCTTCTATCTTCATAAGTTCTAGCACTAACTTTTTAACACTCTCTGTTGTAGCACCTAATTTTACTACAAGATCTTTATATTTTTTGCCTATCTTTTTACTTGGAGACCATCCTGTAGAAAACCCACAGTTAAAACAATTAAATGCTATCTTAGGTCCAGTAGCAATAACACCTGCTCTGTTTCGTCTATCATTACACATAGGGCAACTGAACGTAACCCAGCCGGCAGGCGTTCTTTTATGCTTTTGCGGTATATGAGCAGTTAGTAACTCGTGTACCTGTTGTATTGCGTCAGAGTGATCCATTGATTATATTATACATTATACTGTATAGTTTGTCAAGTCAAATTGTATATGTTTTAAGTCTTCTTGGTATTTTAGTAATATGGTATCTACTACTTGGGAACTACCAAACATGGTAGCATCATTTAAGCCGTCGTCAGCCATATGATATGAGTTATCGTATTCATCTGCTATATCAAACTTCTCTTTTAAGAAGTCGTTTATATTTTCAAGGTGTATATGTTGTACTCTGTTGTTTAGGTCGCCGTATTCAGTATACCATGATCCAATTTCGTGGAACATATTACTGTTAACATAGTCCTCAAACGAGCAATTCTCGAATGTTATTTGACCTGTTTCGGCAAACCATCTATATATACTGCGTTCTCTAATAAAAGGGTTTCTTACAAACATGAAAATTTCTACATCGTACCCTGAATCGTCCCATTCAAATCTATGATGTGGTCCTAGAGTATTGAGTATTTTATTATTGTATAACTTTTCAGCAATCCATCTAGTGCCGCACCTAGCCGGAAATACTAACGCATGTTTGCCATTGTTTAAAAAGTGCATACATGTATTTAATTCCTGAGCAGTACTTTATCGAATGTTCCTGAATTGGCCGCACTTGGAGAATATTTAAATCTCAAGTAATTAAAGTTACCTGTAAATGTATAATATATTGGACCAGTTGCGTTTGCTAATGGTATGTTTGCTAAGTTATTAAGAATGGCAATACTTGCCCAGTTGCTGTCATCACTAGACGGTGCTTCTAATCCTAGACTACCTTCAATGAATACATTGCCAGTAAAGCCAGTTGCGTATAAGCCAACAGTATGATTAGAATTATTAAAGTTGTATGTTTTATTACCAGCAAAATTTCCACTTACAAAAATATTTGCCGGGTCGCCACCGTTAATATCTTTTGTTTGATTCCACACATTAGCAACTTGAGTTGACACTGGTGTTGGGTTAGCATCTTCTTTTATCATTAACGTACAAAGAACTCCGCCGTTGTAATCTGAAAATACTGGTGTTGTAGTGCCATCTTCTTCTAAAAATTTAAAAGATATTTTATATTGCCCCGGACTTAGACTGCTTAGGTCTGCTTCTGCTAGTATTAATTCTGCTTGACCTTTTTCTAAACTTGGTACAGCATACTTAGTTAGCACTCGTTCGTTGCTTGAATACTTTATTATGTCTGCTTTAATCTCGGTTGTGTACACATTTTGTAGTTTTCTATCTTGGTCTCGCAGACTAATAAAAAACTTATTGTCCATTCCTTTATGTGCTACAAATTCTCTTTTGTTCATAGTTTTATTATCCAGAAATAGGTTTTCTTGTTTTTTTACAAGGTCTATTTGATTTATTCTGTAAGAATATAGTGTTACGTTGCTCATACATGCTCATTCCTTCCATTATATTTATCATTTTCTTTATAAATAAAACTTATGCAGGACCAAAAAGAAATAGAAGAGAAGTTTCCGTTTTTCACAATGATTACATCAGGTGGAAAGGAATACTTTGGCATAGTACAGAATCAAGATAATACTGTAACTTCTTTTTACGATTACAATAAATTAGGCTCACCAGAAGAGAAGAAAGAGTTTGTTTCATTAGCAGAAACATGGTGGTGGGAATCGAATAGACAAATACCAATAGATATATTTTTATTTCATGAAATGCATCTATTTAGACGTTGCTTAAGAACTTTTAATAATAAGGATGTTGAGGTACAGTTTGGACCGGTTACTAGTATTCAAAAGATAGTCAAGAAAAGAATTAAAAGAAGAACAATACAGTTAGTTAGGAAAGATCAGTAACAATCTTGTTTAGTTGTACAATTATCGCCATCGCGTAACTATACGCATGTGACTTCTTAAAGAAGTAAGAATCGCTGTCAGGAGACACCCAAACCTGCGATTCAATCTCTGTCCAACTTTTACCAACCAAATAACGTTTGCCAGGTCTAATCATAGCAAGTATCATTGCTAACTGATCTATGTTTGTAGGTAAATGCTGTGATACAATCTTGTAATGATTGCTAATGTGAAATAGTTGTTCTACAATTTCCTTGTGACCAAAGAGGTTCCACATTGGTTCCATGGTACAAAGGTTATCTAGTTCGCTTTCAGATTCGATACCTTTGTACACACTATTGTTTAGCACATCAAGTTTAAAGTAGCCTAACTCCTCTGCTTCTTTGTGATCAATGTTACTTAGGCCTGTGAGCGGATCATGGGGTATAGGCTGTATATAAACGCCTGTGTTGTGCTTTTCCATACCACCTGGACGTTTGATACTACCGCCAATATATTTAAGCACAGATAAAAGGTTATCTCTGTTAGCCATATCAATATCTACATCAAAATCAATCTTCATTAAACAACGAACTCCACTTCTTTAATTTTTCTCTTTTAACTTCCATACGTTTTGCTATTTGTGTGTCAGTGACAATACCTTGTTCTTTAAGTAGTTCCACCATACACATTAAATCGCCAATTTCATCTTGTAAATTTTCATAATCTATCTGCTCATTGAACCGTAGCATTTTACTACATGCCTGTGATACCTCGGCACATTCTTCCATTGTAATAACTAGCAGTTCTTCGCGTCTATTCATTACTCAAAAATACCGTAAATATCGCCTTCGCTTAATATTAAAAATGTTTCACCATCTACCTTGATCTCGTTGCCACCAAACTTACCAAATATTACTGTATCACCTACACTAATTGACATTGGTAAAATGTCCCCGCTCTCTAGTACTTTGCCCGAGCCTACTGCTACTACTTCACCTTGCGATGGTTTTTCCTGTGCGGCACTTGTTATAATAATTCCGCCTGCTGATGTTGACTGTTCTTCTGTTTGTCTAACAACCACTCTGTCGTGTAATGGTTTTAATTTCATGTGTTTTCTCCCTTTAATTTATTTCTTATTTTTATTGCCATAAAATCTTTCCATATAGGATCTGATTTATCTAACCTTTTTACTACTTCTAATAAAGTAAGTATATCTTCCACGTTACTTTCATTAAGAACTTGGCCACCTAGTTGTATACTACTATCTGAATATGACTTTAAGTCATCCGTAATAGTAATAGTAGGTGATGTAATAGTACTTGTTGTAATATTACTTGTTGTCCAAATATTCGAAAATTTCAATGCGCCTACGTCTACTGAGCTCATATTTCTTTTCCTTTAAATTCTTCTGCTAGTGGAAATATCTTAGCAATAACATCTGCTATAGCATGAGCTAGTTCCATGTGTTCTAGTTGTGTGCCATTGGAGCCACGCAATTCGATATAGTGAATCCAACTACGGAGTGTACCGTTAACGTACAGCCTGCTTAACGTGTTTCCTTCCGGTAGTACTACTCTGGCCTGCTCTTTGGCAATACCGTTGCTTAGAGCCCAAGTGTAAGCGTCTAAGGCGGCATCTACGACTTGTTGTTGCTTGTTTTTCCAAGTGCCCTGTAATACAGAATGCCCATCCATCTCAGGATCGAGTTCAATACTGTTCTGCCTGTTTTTAGGATCTTGTAATCTTGCTTGTCTAATCTCAAAATCAAGGTCCTGTGTAGGGTCAGCATAACGTTGACTAAACTCTTGGAAACTAAAACTTCTGTGACGTAACAGTTGTCGTGCTATGTCTCTGGTTGTTTCTACTTCCATACAAACACTTACCATTTCGAGTGGTGACCAATGTTTGTGTTTCATTAGGTACTTCACAAGTTTTTCGTTTGTTTCTTTATTGCTCTGATTACTTGGGTTACTTACTCTAGCACAATAGGCAATTAGATCCAAAGCAGAATGCTTGTGGAGTGCGTCGTCCATTGGTGCTTGACTGTAACTGATAATTTTTGTTTTCATAAATTTGATGCCTCTACTATGTCTTGTACTAGGGTTACTTCCTCTGCGTTTTTTAAAAATATGCGTCTCCAAAATATTGGATCTGCTATATCTTTAATTAAACTTATTTGTTCGTCATTAAGACTGCTCCATAAGTCTTGTCCGCTTTCACTTAAAAATATAAACCATGGCGATATTTTGCCACCTCTTATATGATGTATTGCTAAGTTGGGTGACACTTCTCTAAAATAGTTGTTCCAACTATTATCCTTTTCTTGTGCCCAACTTTCCATACATTTAATACTGCGTTCAATACCTCGTTGTGCTGGTTCTTTCTTAATTAACTCTTTTAAGTAGAGATCGTATACAGCATCTTTTGTCCAATCTGCTAATTTTATACTTTCCCTAATTAAGTGTTCTGCGTATTTCTCTGGTTCTAACAATTCTTCGTTAACCATTTTTCTGCCAAACTTTACAAATCCGGCATAATATTTACTTGTAGCAAAATCGTCGTATGTTTTTACCTTGGCTTGTTGCATGTTAATTTCATAAAACTTTTGAAATGTTCTAAATCCCAATCTTACATGCGTCAAGTCCTTGTCAACAAACCGTCTTTTTTGAGAACACATATGAACGTTAATAGTTCTCTCTGTTGTAAATTCTCTTTTACAGTACTTACAATTAAAACTCACTTGAAGGCCTCGTCCAGTGTTTTATCATCGACTCCGCTTTCTAATGCTACTTGTTTAATTTCACTTGGAGTATTCATCTTTAAAAATAATCTAACTTCGTCATGTTTTAAAAGTGGAAATAACTCTCTTACTAATTCTTCAATTTTATCTTTCTTTCTTTTTGCTTTTGGTACTTTTACAAAAGGATGGAACTGTATCTTTCCAACTCCTGCTAAACACATCAATTTCCATTGAAGTTCTGGGTGCTTACTAAGATCGCTCCAGTTTGTGTTCATAAACTCGTTAACCATAACAAGATAATGTCCTGCGAACTTACCTTGAACACTACTAGCATATCGCTGAGTCATCCACAAGTTCATGCTCTTGCGTTGCTCGTCTGAAAGATTAGCATAGTAGTTGAAGTCTTTACGATCTACTGCCGCCATAATATCTTTAATTTGTAGTAATGGTGGCTTCTTAGCCATTAGTTATTCCCCTTCGAATTCAATTAACGCACCTGCGTTATACCCTTGTTCAACTATTTTAGCAAATCCGCCCAAGTCTGTCAAGTCAATTATTGCCAATACTGTGATATTATTTTTTGGTACAGCAAAATGTTCGTGTACTAAATCAGCACATGCCAGTGCTGTACCGCCTGTGGCAATTAAGTCGTCAATGATAACAACCTTGTCTTCCGGCACAATATCTGTGCTACATTGTATATGCAAACATGCGGTGCCGTACTCTAATTCGTATTCTTTTCTGTGCGTATTGCCAGGTAACTTACCGGGCTTTCTTGCCATTATAAAAGGTAAGTCTAAATCTCTAGCCACCGGAGCACCAAAAACAAATCCTCTACTTTCAATGCCAATAATTTTAGTTGCTTTAAAAGATAATGTAGTTAAGTCCACTAATGCCTTATTAAATGCTAATGGATTTTCTAAAAGGCTTGTGATGTCTCTGAAAAGAATTCCTGCTTTTGGAAAGTTGGGAATTGTTCTAATAGTTTGTTTTAAATCCTGATAAAATTCTTTCATCAAAATAAGTCAATCTGTTCCCATGGCATATCGGTGTTACCAAAATGTCCATAGTTTGTTGTATCTGCTAACTTTAAGTCAAACAGTTTAAATCTATCTATAATACCCTTTGGAGTTAAATCTACTACTTCCTGAAGTTCTTTTGCTAAATCAGATCTTACTTTGCCATCTGCGTAAACGTACACACTTGTTGGTTCTTTAACACCAATAGCATAACTTAGTTGTACAGTACAGTTGTCTGCTTTACCACTTGCTACAATATTCTTTGCTAAGTAACGTGCCATGTAAGCCGCACTTCTGTCAACCTTAGTACAATCCTTACCACTGAACGCACCGCCACCATGTGGAGCATAGCCGCCGTATGTGTCTACAATAATCTTACGTCCTGTGAGTCCTGTGTCCCCGTCTGGACCGCCAATAACAAATTTACCTGTGGGATTAATTAAGTATTCTGTGTCGTCGTCAATTGGAGCACCTACTTCTGTTAATGCTTTAACAACTAATTGTTTAATAGCATCTCTAGTATGATCTAGTGGAAACTCTTCTGTGTGCTGACTGCTACATACTACTCTACTAACTCTAAGCGGTGTATTAATTTCGTCATATTCCATTGTAACCTGTGACTTACTATCTGGTCCTAACCAGTTGCTACCTTTTCTTCTTTCTTTAGCAATAAATTGTAAGATTTTATGACTGTAGTAAATGGCACTTGGCATATATTCGTCTGTTTCTTTACAAGCATAGCCAAACATAAGTCCTTGGTCACCTGCTCCAAAGTCATCTGTGCCCAAGGCAATGTCGGCTGATTGGCCGTGTAACTCGTTATATATTTTTAACTTATTCCAATGGAAACCGTCTTGCTCGTACCCAATTTCTCTAACAGTACCTCTAACTATTTCTTCAATATGGCTGTTACTAATTGGCACAGAGCTCTTATACTCGCCTGCTATAGTAACTAAATTTGTGGTTACTAGTGTTTCTACTGCCGCTCTGTGATTGCTGTTGCCAGCAATAATATAGTCAGCGATTCTATCTGAAATTTGATCTGCTATTTTATCTGGGTGTCCTTCTGAAACACTTTCGCTTGTAAATTCATACATTTTATTCTCCTGTGGTTAGGCCTAAACCTTGTCTAATTAAATCATCCTCTTTAACAAAGATGCCGTCTACCATTCTTCCTTTCCTATCTTTAATGTCATCATACGCAACTTGTAAACATTCTTCCATGCTTATGTTATTGCGTTTCATAATATTAATCATTACAACCATCATGTCGCCTAGGTCATCTCTAATATCTCTACCCTTACAAACATTGTCGGACAGTTCGCCCATTTCCTGTATCAGTTTCATTACCTGATCTTTGTCTGTTGCGCCATCGATAAGATTTCTATCTATATGCCATTGTTCAACTAACTTTACTAATGTATCCATTATAGTTTACCTTCTTTTCTCATTTGTTCGCGTATTTTAGTAGCACTTATATCATGTGTAGCATCATCAAACACTTCTTGCTCAATTTTATAGCCTACACCTCTACCATATGTAATATTTAAAATATTTGGTACAACTTCAATTTTAACCTTGCCAGCAAAATTACATAAACTTTGCTGTAAGTTTTCTATAACTTCATGTGCTGGGAAAGGATTAGAATCGTCTGTTGGCATGTCTCTAACCATTAACACTACTTGTTCATGTTTTGCTAATGCTCTATCAAATAATGCTTGATGCCCTGGATGCCAAGGTTGAAATCTGCCAAGCATCTGTGTTGTAGGCTTTTGATTATTCCAAATAAATCGTTGTCCAATTTCGTAAGCAATAATTTTAGCATCAATATCGCCACGTTGTTCTGTAACAAAATAATCTGCTACTGGCGGTCTTTCAAACACTTTGTTTGTGTCTTCAAACCTACCTTCCTCTATAGTGTCTACAAATATCTCGTAGTCAGCAAAGAATTTATTTCTAGCAGTTTCAAATGGTGCTACAAAGTCTGCTATAGCAACTTTACCTTCTATTTCTGCGGCAACACATAAGTCTATCATGCGTTGATTTTGTCTAAGTCTGCCTGTGTCTGAGAAGTCCCAGTCGTCTGCTTCTTCTCTTACTTTATCTGCGTTGAACCAAGCAACATTGTCGCCTAAGTATTCAACTAGCCTTTCGGCTAAATATGTTTTACCACTCCCTGGTAAACCAAATATTAAAACTCTCATTTAGTCTCCGTTTTGTTCTTTATCGTATTCGACATTATCATCGAAATCTTCCCATGTTTCATCTGTAAGTGTTTGGTAGTCATGAAAGCCGTCATGCCACTTTGTATTTAACCAACCAACACTGACGTGATAACTTTTACCGGTCGTGTCGTTATAGTCATAATCGGTTTCAAGTTCTTCCTTGTTGTAGTACATTCTGTCTATTAATTCTGCTACGTTTGTTTCGACAATTCCATAACCTAATTTATATCTATCAAATGGTTCATTAGTGTCAAGGAACCAACAACCAAATGTACCTTTCTCACAACTGTGAAATGCTAATACTGGCACATAATAATTATTATCTTCGTCTGCTTCCATTACTAAATCTGGTTCTTCATTTCCAAAACAGCCACCTTCCCTGCCGTATACACAATTGGCATCGCCAGTGAACACTTCCTTATCGTAATCCCAGTCGTCAGTTTTATCTGACGGCACTTCATAAACAGCAATTCCACCATCTGCGTAGGCACCATTAAGATGCTCTATGTCATCACATTCCCACATGTTATAATCTTCTTTTGGTAAAGGAAGTTGCTCTGGGTCTGGATGTTCTTCTGATTCGTCTGCTGGTTCAAAATCCATACAATCCATATCAGTTAAGAAATCAATAATTTCTTCTTCGCTAAGTGTTTGGGCCTTTTTAGCAAACTCGTTAGTTACTTCTCCAATAACTACTTCGCCTCCGTATCTGCCACCTTCTATTCTATATCTATATTTTGCCATTTTGTCTCCTTAAAATACATCGCCTAAATGAAGCGGGTCTGGTATCTTGTTTGCTTCTTTTACAAACAACACACTTTTAGGTACCTTTCTATTTTCAATTGGGGTAACTAATAAATGTCCGTGTTTTAGTTTTGGAAAAAACCATTTAACTTCTTGATAAATGTTTGTAATAAATACTTCTTCAATTTTTGGTATCTTATTATCCATTGGGTTAAACACAGGAGTTTTAAATCCTCTGTTGTTAAGACTTGTGAGCGGAACTATTTCGACATCTGAGTGACAGTCGTCATCGCATATTGCTATGCTCCAGTCCATTGGCATTTGAATTTCATTGCCACCTATATTCAGAACCATTGCTGGTGAATAAAAACTTTCTAAGAACACCAAGGGGTGCCAATAGTAATCCATCCACTCTGGATCATTTACGTCTAAGACACAATATCTCAAATCATCAATTTCATCTGGAACACTATCCAAATTGTATACTCTATTCTCTACTGTCAATATATTCATACATACTCCACTTTTGTGATCTTATAGGGATATTGAGCGTCCTTATAAAACTTTTTTCTTTCCGTTAAATGTTTTTTACTATATTTTAATGTGCTAGTAATGTCATACACATTTACAAAATCTTTATCTTTGGCTTTACGAATGCCTCTACCAATACTCTGTATTACTCTAACAAAACTCTTGCCTGGCTCTACTAATACTAAGTTAAATATTCTTGGTATATTAATACCAACTGCCGCTACACCATATGTAGCAACAATAACTTTTCCTTCAGCAACACTGATCTCGTCATAATTTTCTTTTCTTTCTGATGCTTTCATTTGTCCTGATATAAACACCCAGTCTGGGTTTTGTTCAATTAACAGTTGTCCTGTAGCAATTCTATCAACTAATATTAATGTGTTTCCTGAATCTTTGACACCGTTAACCATATCACTCATAAATTGAATTCTTGCTGGATCGGTTGTAACCCATTTCAGCTCTTGAGCATAGTTGCTAAAGCCAACATGCGTGTCTACTAGTTGTAATATGTTTACTTCCAGGTTTGCTAACACACCTCTTTCTTGTAACTCCTTCGCACTTAATTGGCCTACTATAGGACCAATTGTACTAGTACATGCTACTTTCTCGTGTTCGTCTTTGGGTATAGTGCCTGTTAGTCCCCAACGTACAGGTACATTAGAAAATACACTACTTAATAATTGTTTAAGTACATCTGCTTTTGCCTTATGTACTTCATCTACCATAATACACACAACACCATCAATAAACTGATCGATGTCAAAATGTACTGCTTCTTTGGCTTTTGATTTTTTATGTAGTATTTCCAAACTTTGCCAAGTACAAATTGTATGCGTTTTACCGTATTCTTTTCTGTCCCCATAGAAAACACCAACGTCTAGTCCTAAATGCTTGTAGTCCGCTTCTGTTTGCGTTACAAGGTCCTTATTAGGCACTATCACTATTGTTCTGCCGTACTTCTCGCATTGATGACTAAGTGCGGCCGTAACTAATGTCTTACCTGCGCCTGTGGCTATCTCTTGTAAGCATTGCGGTGTTTCTAAAAATTTGTTAATTATTTCTACTTGGTAGTCTCTAAGTATAATCGGTAGTCCTTCTGCCGGATGTCCTTTAGGCCAACTACAATGATCATATGCGTCTTGTTCAATTTTATCAAATGCCAAGTCCCAATGCTCTCTTTTATCGTCGACTACTACATCATAGCCTAAATTTGCTACCACTGGCAACAACTGGTCTAATAAGTTTAAATAACTCCTGCCACCGATATCACAAAATCTTACCATGCCGTCCCATCTGCCCAACTTGTATGATGGCATATGATATGCGTATGGAAGAAAGTATTTACAAGTGTCAGACAGTTTTCGTCTAGTTGCTACATCTAAGTCATGAAACTTGATGTTTACTTCGTCTCGTATTTCTAGGCGTGTAGTTCTTGTCATATTATGTATTATACATTAAAAATACGTTTTGTCAATGATATTTAACATATATTTTTTATTCGCTCGTTGTAATGGTTTGTAGGATTGCTACACTTCTTTCGTGTGCGGGTTTGTTGTATATACTACCATACGAAATACTTGTACCGGTTTCGCTGGATGCTGGCAGAAATGGTGATAATTCATCTGATACTGCTATAGGACCAAATCCTATTATATCTACACCAATAGCACTTAATTTGTTACTGTCGATCATTTCTTTATAAGCACATTGTTTATAAACATACGCATTAATACTATGAAGTAAATCTACAATTTCTTTTGTAACAGTTACGTCTTCTGGAATAATTATACCAGCAATGAATTCACTTGACTGTTCGCAATGATTTTTGATGCTGTCTAAATTAAGATTATTATCTTGACTATGTACTGGCAACGAAATTGTATTAGTTTGCTCTAATGCTCTAATTGTATCTATGTCGCAGTTGTTAGCAGTTATTAAACAATCTTTAAAATACTGCATTTGATGTAAATGCGACTCTCTCATTACAAGTATGCCACTTAGTTTATCTGTATAAGAATCGTAAGATTGACAGTCTACATTAGCATAATTAGATTTATTTAAAAATTGATCGATTAAAGGTTTGTAGTCTAGTTGGTTACTAGAGGTATCAAACGTACACGGTATTGTGTTGGAATAAGTATCTTGTTTATCAATTACAATGTAATCATTATCAACACTTATTGAAATTGTAGGATTCTTAACACGATGGTCGTCTGTAATTACATAAGGAAACCACTTAAAAAATGTATTAAAAATTGTGTATGCTGTAGTATCTAAACTAACTTTTACAATATCATCTTCATTAAGATTATCTGAATATTGTTTAAATTTGTTTATTAACTCCTGGACTGAATCTACAGAGAGATATCTTCCATTCCCGCTGTTCTCAATTTCACTATGTGACCTATTTGCCATTGCTTTGTGTCCAATCCTTTCATTATGCCTAGATACTTATTTCTTAACAAACTAAATTGATTAGCCAGTGACGTAAGATTTACTACATCGTCATCGCCATCAACATATTTGTCAGCATCTCTACTAGTTAATGTTCTGTTATAACTTTCTAAAAAGTTTCTAAATACTTTACTGCGAGTTTTTCTTAACTGAATATGTATATGCTCTAGTATTGCTTCTATTTCTTGTAATTGGTTAAAACGATGTTCTGTTACACCGGGTAATGACGCACTATTACGTTCAACATTACCCTTAATGAAACATTCTTTTTTGGCATCTAGTAATTCAGTTTCGTAAAAATCTATACAATCAATTATGTTACTTAAATTATCCGAAACTTTATTGTACCATCCTGCCATGACTAATCCCAATCCTCATCTTCATCTTCATCGTTATCTTCAACTTCATAGTATTCTTCAATTGCTTGTTTTAAATGTCCGTCACAATCGTTAATACTGACTTTGTCATAATCTAATAAACCATGTTCGTCAAAAACTCTTACCAGAGAAGCACAGGCGTCTGCCTTTTCCTTCTGCTGTATGCAAGGTTTTACTGAGTCCCATGTTTCAATTATAAGACTTAAATCAATCATTCTACGTTCTCCTCGTATACTGATGGGTCGTCCAATTCGGTTTCGTCAATGTCATCTTCGACAGCAACTGGTACCACTAGTGGGTTCATATCCCATTCGTCTATAATTACCTGAAGTTTATCTGATGTCCAACCTTTTCTGAACTCTTTAATAATTTCGCCTGTAACAGGTGATGTGTATTCAAGTTTATTACCAGTTTTTACAACGATGCCTTTTTGTTCAAGCATTTCTACCATACCGCTGTATGGGTCCATACCTGTTTCATAAGGAATCTTAATCTGTACACCTTCAAACGGTTTGCTGTAACGTGACTTCATTACTTTACATGCCGCTCTAATACCCTGTACTGTTGAAACTTTATTTCCGTCTAAATCTTCTTTTAGTTTTAGTTTCTTAATAGCAACTACAATACTACTTGCGTACACAAAGCCTTGACCACCGGATATCTTATCATCCGGGTCAAACATATCTTGCGATGCGTATGTGTGGTTAGTACAAACTAA
>TARA_R110001632_G_scaffold11023_7_pt1 | contig 18953 bp, 13 predicted proteins | sample TARA_R110001632 | Tara Oceans TARA_R110001632 (sample SAMEA4398266) | marine metagenome | biome: Polar Biome; feature: [SRF] surface water layer (ENVO:00010504); material: water (ENVO:00002006), including particulate matter (ENVO:01000060) such as... | depth 5 m
ATAGTGATGTATTTCACACATTTATGCTTAAAAAGCCAGACGAAAGTCTGGCTTTTTTCGTTTCGGCAGTTAATTTTCTGAATTTTGCCTTTTAGCCTCGCTTCAACCTAGACACACATGCCATTAAACGGCACACTTTGCCCAATAACCTTAAAGACTGCGGACCAGCTTTTGATTTCTGAGATCGTCAATTTTATTAATAATGTGTTGTGGGGTGAAGGCCAAGTTCTAATTTACCTGCTTATTATTGCCGGGGTGTGGTTTACCGTTAAGCTTAACTTTATTCAGCTACGCCATTTCACTCATATGTTTGGCGTCATGAAAGGCAGTAATAAAAGCGATAAAGCAGGTATTAGTTCTTTTCAAGCGCTGTGCACAAGTTTATCCGCTCGAGTAGGCACGGGTAACTTAGCGGGCGTGGCTGTGGCTATATCGTTAGGCGGTGCAGGTGCCGTATTCTGGATGTGGGTTATCGCGCTATTAGGAATGGCAACGGGTTTTGCTGAGAGTGTGTTAGGTCAATTATATAAGGTACGCGATGATAACGGCGAATATCGAGGCGGCCCAGCTTACTATATTCAACAAGGGCTAAATAACCGCTGGCTAGCAATTACATTTGCGCTGTTTCTTTTTCTTGGCTACGGCTTTATCTTCAGCGCTGTACAAGCCAACACCATCACTGACGCCCTTAAATTTGCGTACGATATCCCTACCCTACATTCTGGTCTGGTTATTATTATTTTGGCTGCACTGATCGTAGTCGGCGGTTTACGCGCAATTGCACGATTTGCCGAATGGGTTGTACCCTTTATGGCAGTAGGCTATATCGCTGTTACTCTGTTTATTACCGTGATGAACATCGATTTGGTACCCGCCATGTTGGCAGACATATTTAAATCAGCATTTGGCTTGCAAGAGGCTGGCGCTGGCGCGCTGGGAGCCGCATTTAAAAACGGTGTGCAACGCGGTTTGTATTCTAACGAAGCGGGCTCTGGTAGCGTGCCTCATGCAGCGGCAAGCGCCACCCCGAATCCAAATCACCCCGTGTCACAGGGTTACGTGCAAATGCTCGGCGTGTTTATCGATACGATGATTCTTTGTACCTGTACAGCTTTTGTTATTTTGCTTGCTGGCGGGTCTTCTAGTGATCAAATGGAAGGTATTCGTTTGACTCAAAACGCAATGAGCAGTCACTTTGGCGGAGGTACTGAGTTTGTAGCGGCCGCAATAAGCTTATTTGCTTTTACCTCAGTAGTAGCCAACTACGCTTACGGTGAAAGTAACTTACACATGTTCAAACTCGATAATAAGATCGGTAGGAGTTGTTATACCGCTGGCTATCTGGCCATGATCTTATGGGGTTCAATGGCCGCATTACCTGAGGTTTGGGCGGCAGCTGATATGGCGTTAGGACTAATGACGGTCATTAATATCATCGCAATTGGCATGTTAACGCCGACGATTGTCGCTATCTCCAAAGATTATTTTGAGAAGCACAAAAGTGGTAAAACAATTGAATACCAAACCGGTGATTGCGAGATCCAAGGAGAAAGTGAGAAAGGTATTTGGGATCAAAACAAATAGCGACTTCTATTACACTAATCTACGTTAATCCGTTTCTGTAAAAATGCCGCTGATGTCAGCGGCATTTTTGCATATATAAAGTCAGATCTTTTAGATTAATTTGATGTTTCCGAAATAAGCCGCGCAACAATTAATCCTAAGGCTTGACGCTGTTTCTCATCTATCAAGTTGCCTTGTTCATCAAACGCTGTCATGCCACCGCCAATAGCGATTTGTTCTGGTAATACCATCACCTGAATATTCCCGAGCAACATTCGAAGGGCCACTAACCCGCGTAATCCACCTAGTGCTCCAGGCGATGTGGCAGCCAAGCCTGCGACTTTATCTCTAAAAGCAGATAAAGGACGCTCTTTTTCAGTATGAGGCCGTGAAATCCAATCTAGGGTGTTTTTTAGTAATGCAGAAAACGAACTATTGTATTCTGGAGACGCTATAAACAAACCGGAGTGCTCGATAAATAGCGCTTTCAGTTTAATGGCATTTTCAGGTAAACCGCCGGTCGTTTCATCATCACCGTCATAGAGCGGCATCGGGTAGTCTTTTAAATCAACAAAGGTCGCGTTTGCGCCCTGCTCTACAGCAAGTTCATAGGCAAGTTTCGCCAATTTTTTATTCAATGAGTCTTTGCGCGCACTTCCGGCTAAAAACAGTATTTTTGATGACATAATATTTCCATTTGTTAAATCAAGCTGTTTAACAACGGCTTTGCTAGCCTTTACTAGCAAAGCGTGTTCAATTCGAAGTGAAATGCATCACCAGTTGTACCACAATCATAACTACCAACAAAGGCAGTATCCAGCGACTCATTTTTGCTGTTTGCTCGCTTGATATTCTAAAACTTGAACGCTCAAGTAAAGGTACAACGACTAACAAGGCAACCAATAAAACGCCTAATATAATCAAAACCGTCAAAACTGCCCCCTTGTTGTGAATCGATAAAAACCTTTTTGCGACATACCTTATATTCCGTTATTAGCAATCCAGCGTTTTACGTCGCTTCTTACCACTGACATGGGGCGAGCACCGGGTAAAAGCAATAGGTCATGAAAACGTTTAAGATCAAATTCACTACCAAGCGACTTTTCGGCCATATGACGAAGTTCCACAAACTGCAACATACCCAATTTATATCCGAGGGCTTGCCCTGGTAATGCCATATAACGTTCAACTTCAGCAATAACGTCTGTCATACCCGTACCTGTTGTCTGGTGGAAATACTCAATTGCTTTTTCCCGTGTCCACTTCTTACGGTGTAAGCCTGTATCCACCACTAAACGCACCGCACGATACAATTCAGCCTGCAAGCGTCCTAAATCACCAAAGGGATCGCCCTCGTACATGCCCATTTCTTTGGCGACCAACTCAGAATACAGCGCCCAGCCTTCAACATATGCATTGAAAGGTGCGTTTTGGCGCAACAAGCCAATATCATGTTGGGCCATATTAAGGGCAATTTGAAAGTGGTGACCAGGCACAGCTTCATGATAGGTAAGCGTTTTTAAAGAGAAACTTGGCACCGCTGACATATCTCTAAGGTTGATCCAAAAAATACCAGGTCGTTCCCCATCTAATGACGGAGGAGAATAATAACCTCCAGCCTCACCGGCTTCTGTTACTTTAGGAATGCGTTTAACTTCTACCTTTTGAGTAGGTAACGTACCGTAGTACATGTCTGTATGGGTCATAATAGCTTCGATTTGACCGTTTAAATCCTCTAATAACCGCTCACGGCCCTCGTCGCTATCTTGATATAGAAACTCTGGTTGCTCGGCTAACGCAACCATGCGCTCACCCACACTACCATCTTCGTAGCCTTGGGCTCGTAAAATGCTATCCATCTCTTTGCTGATACGCGTGACTTCATCTAAACCCAGCTGATGAATATCATCCGGTGTCATATTTGAATCACCTAGATAACGCACTTCATGCAAATACATAGCATCGCCGTTGGGTTGTGCCCACACACCGTCCCCCTTAGGGGCATTTGCTTGGGTAGCTTGCAAAGTATTTTTGACTGTTTGATAGGCTGGGTAAACCACATTTTCCATTGCTTGCTTGGCTTGGGTAACTAACTGACCTTGTTGCTTTTCACTCATGTCGGTCTGGGCTAATTTTTTTGAAAATGACGTGACAAGCGCATGATCTTCAATCGGACTAGCAAGGAAATTACTGAAGTAATCCAATGTTTTAGGATATAGCTTTTGGGGTAATTGCACACCGTTCAATCTGTCAGCGTTGAAAGTTTCCAGCACACCAGCTACGAGAAAATCAAAGTGTTGTAAACGGGCAATATAGTCTTGAGCCTGAGCCAAAGTTGACACAGATTGCTGGACTTGCATCACCTTGGGCACATCAATTAATGGCCCAGATAATTGATTAATAATATACGGTAAATGCCCCGCCCAGGTATCAATGTAACCACCATGAAACTCGGGAAACCCCGTATAATAACGCAATATATCGGTTACTATTTGTTGGTGACGTTTTTCATCCACAGAAAAGCCATCGTCGTTCACTTTAGATACGGCTTGGGACGCATCACTCATATCTTGTTGAAATTTACGCATTCCCGTCGGCGAGAAATCAGTAAAGCGCGTGTTATAGCCCTTTCCTGCTATCGATTCAGATACACCTAATGCGGTAGCCAGCAGCGGTTCGTAATGCATAAATGTAAGTGTTTTTTGTTCAACCAATGCATCAAGCGCGACTTGATTCTGCGGCAGACTACCTGCATTTTTAGTATTTTCAGTTTGCTCGGCGGTGACGTCCTGCTTTGCAAGCGAGCTTTGCTCTTGTTGCACAGCACAGGCACAAACCAATGCACTTAACGCGAATGGAACAATCAGATTTTTTATCATTATAATTTTCCTAAGTTACCGATTATATGGCTATTTTTTATATTAACGGGCTCAATATCCACGCTATTAGTTTAAACCCATAGCGTATTTCATCACTTGATGTTTAATCACACCGCCGTGATTAGCGAGTTTAAAACCTAAGTTTCGCATGACTTTAAATAATGGGTTGCGCTGTTTGAACGTGCTGTAGATTGCGTCCATCGCACTCATCATCAGTAAATTATCTTTGCGCCTGAGAGATTCGTAGCGTAACAAGTCTTTATCCTGTGGCTGCTCGTCACCAATACATTCGAGTAGTACAGCTACATCTTTAAAACCTAGATTAACGCCTTGCCCAGCTAAAGGATTAATGGCGTGTGCTGCATCCCCAATAAGTACCACATGCTCTTTCACATATTGATTAGCGTGCATTCTCATCAGTGGGAAATGCGCTGTCTTTAACACATCAAAATCTACCAATTCTTGCGGAAACGCCTTTATTATTTCTTGCTTAAGTGCGACTGGCGATAACGTTTTTAAGCGCTTTATATTGTCACTCGTGTTGTACCACACCAAAGATGCAAACTGCGCATACATGGGAAGAAATGCGACGGGTCCAGTGGGTATGAATTGTTGCCAGGTAATATCTTGTTGGGGCGCATGGGTAATAATTTGAATGGCAAACGCTTGCTGGCTATATTGCCATCCTTGCGTACCGATACATGCGGCTTCGCGTACCTGTGAACGCAAACCATCTGCGCCAATCAACCAACGGCAGCTCAGCACACGCTTATCCGTTAGGTGCACTAACGGTTTATCACCAGGTACTATCTCTTTTACCGGACTGTCACAAAACCAAGTCACGTTAGGAAAGTCGGCTAATGCCTGATGCAAGCCTAATTGTAATACGCGATTCTCGATAATATAACCAAGACGTGGTGTGTTGATATCGTCGCTAACAAAATCAGTGCGACAATCTGGTCGCTCCCACACTGACAAACGTGCATAACTGCAAGTGCGCATTTGCTCTATGTACTGCCATGCACCAAGCGAATCAAGTAACGCTTGAGATGTCACACTAATGGCTGATACACGTATGTCTGGTTCATCGCTGGGTTCAAACGCTTTTGGCATATGCGTCTCTATCAACGCAATGGAAAAGCCTTTTTTAGCTAAACCTAGTGCGGTTGCAGCACCGATCATGCCGCCGCCAACTATACAAAAATCAAACACCTAACCTTCTCTTATCATTGGATTTCCCAATGAGATTGCCATAAAAATTAAAAATATTTTAGCGAATTTAACACCTAACTAGATTATCACAGATCCTGTTTTTCACAGTAACACCCAAGTGACCATTTGAGCCAATTCGAATCTAAAACTTATACTTAAGGATAAGATCCGATAACCAAGCTCAGCAAATTATCTGTATCTTATACACGCAGCTATAAAAAGGTTAAAATTTTAACCAGCGGCATTTTGCTATGGTAATACTTTGCGCCAAGCACAACACTCAAGCACCTTATGTAACGGACACTAAAGGTACATAGATCATGAATTATTCTGACAAACGCGTATTGATCGTAGATGACCAGCGACCCTTTTTAACATTACTTCGTGGTGTAATAAACAATATGGGTGCGCAATCCGTCGTGGCTGTACAAAACGCGGATTCAGCTCTCGCTGCCTGCAAAAAAGAAAAATTCGATATTATTATCTGTGACCTACATTTAGGCTCAGGTAAAAAGAACGGTTATCAATTCTTAGAAGAAGCCAGACAAAAAAACCTCGTTAAGCCAGAAACGGTATTTGCCGTTGTCAGTGCAGACTCCGAACGCCCCATGGTATTCGGCAGTGTTGAAAAACAGCCAGACGACTATTTGATTAAGCCATTCTCCCAAGCGCAACTCAATTTACGTCTATCTAAAGCGTATCAGAAACGCGTTACGCTGAGTTCCATCTATCATGCCATGCAAAAAAATGACACCTCAGGGGCGATAGCGGCTTGTCGACAAGCTATTATGTCGGGTACTCGATATACCAAAAGCTGCTGCCGGTTGCTCGCCGAACTCTATTGGAAAGCAGGTGAGTACGTACAAGCTAAGCACATGTTGACGCCGCTGTTAGCGCAAAGTCCTCATCCCTGGGTGAGCATTGCACTCGCTAAAACAGAGATGTATCTTCAGCAATATGACGACGCTATTACACTTGCTAAAGATGTACTCTCGCGTAATCCATTACTGTTTGAAGCATACGATATTTTAGCCCAGTGTTACGTAAAACAGTTGAATTACACTGATGCACTCACAGCAATTGAAAAGGCAATCTCCCTTGCGCCTTTTTCCGTTGAGCGCCAGTTAGCGGCTTGCAAAATTGCCAGACAAAATCAAAACTACGAGATGGTCAAGTTGCGCAGTCTTGATGTATGGGAGCAGTCTAAAAAATCAATTCATCGCGATATTTCGCATTTATGTAATTACTTTCGAAGTATTTTGGACGCCGCCGAAAACTGTACTGACAAGCACATCCGCAGTAAATATCAGCATGAAATGCTGACAGCTATTGCACGCTACCGCCATGACGAGGCGTTAGCCAGAATTGATGAAGACTTTGACTACGGTATTTATGAGAATATTTTGACCGCCCGTATCAGTTTTTTAGACGGACGCTTATTAGAAGCTAAGCGCATATTGAGCGAATGCCAACGACAGATAGCAATTCGTTTCGAGGAATATCCGCCAGCGTTTGCTCCGGACTCTATCAAGGTACTGTTAGATTTAGGCGAGTACGATGACGCAGACCGCCTTAGTCAAAAACTGGTAACGAGTGGAAAACGCTTAGATGAAAGTACTCTGTTATCACTAAAAAGCAGTGTTGAAAAAGTTGCCCAGCGTAAAGGACTTTACCAAAGCTTCAATAAACTGGGGATGGAGCATTATAATAGCGGGCGTTTTAAAGAGGCCCATGGCGCCTTTGCTGAAGCACAAAAAATTGCCCCAGTGCATACGGGTACCGCCCTTAATATATTGCAATGTAATCTGAAACTGATCGCACAAATGAAAAAACCAGAAACCCGTGCGATTAATACCTTAAAACAGATGTATCGTCATTTGAAAAACATGGTTATGCTTGAATCTCACCAACAAAAATTCGAATCACTTAAAAGTGATCTCGGTAAATATGTAGAGGTAGCATGAAAATACAGTTACTGATCGCAAGCACACTTATCGTCACCAGCCTTGCAGGCTGCGTGAGTCAACAAAAACCCTGTGAAGATATTCTTGAAGTTAAACGCCAAGAGCAGCAATGTGCAGAATGGCGAAAAACCATGGACAACAAACAATATCCACAACAAGCCTTAACCGCTAAAAAGCACTACGAAGAAGCCTGCGTAAATTTACGCTACTATCGAGACGGCTACGACACTATCTGTAAGGGTGAAGATAAAGCCATCGGTGAGAAAAAAGACTAATTGTAGGCATGATAAAACGCCCGCATATTGTTAGTCAGTTCTAATTTATCTCGAGCTGATTCGTTCTCCAATTGATACCACGTCATTGAGCATTCGACTTATTTTATCCGTCTACTGTATATAAAAACGAGGTGTAGAGGCTACGTATAAGTAGCCTTCCTTTTCTAATTAAACTCTTTTCTGCATTTTTCTGCGTTACTACTGCCCTATTTCAGCCGTTATCTGCTCGGCCACGTTAGTCCACTAGAACGGTGAATAAGCCATGCCATTAAAAACGTTTAGCCTGTACAGCGATCACCCGGCAACGTTAAATCATCAAAGAAAATCACTGAAACTAGATCCAAAACAACGTATTTAACGTTAAGCGAGCTACATTATAGATAGGCGATATAAACAATTTTCTCATTTAAAAAGGGATCACCATGGCTATTATCTATTTTTGGGGCGCGGCACAAGAAGTAACGGGGTCTTGTCACTTAATTGAGTCAGCTAGTTTCGGTAAAATTTTACTTGATTGTGGTATGCATCAAGGAGGCAACTCCATTGAGCGTATAGGTGATAAAGGGTTTCCTTTTAATCCCGCGTCCATTGGTGCAGTGATTTTATCTCATGCCCACCTTGACCATAGCGGTATGTTACCCAAACTAGTCCATGACGGCTTTACTGGACCGATATACTGTACGTCAGAAACGGCTGAATTATTGGTGGTGATGCTCAAAGATTCGGTCAGTATCTATATGGGAGATTTAGCACGCGAGAACCGCCGATTAGCACGTAAGGGTAAGCCCTTAGTTGAGCCGGAATACTCTGAAGAAGATGTTATGCAGGTACTAACACAGTGTGAGCCTCAAACCTACAACAAGGCATTTACCGTAGCAGACAAGGCAACCGTTTGTCTTCATGATGCAGGCCATATTCTTGGTTCAGCCATTGTCGAACTCAGTTTTGAAGAAAGAGGCGAGCAGAAAAAACTGGTATTTTCCGGCGACCTAGGCAACAAAAGTGCGGTATTGATGAAAGACCCTAGCATACTGACTAAGGCCGACATTGTATTGATGGAAAGCACCTACGGTGACCGCAATCACAAGTCTATCGATAATACGGTATCTGAGCTTAAAACGATTTTACGCAACACAGAAGAACGCGGTGGGAATATCATGATCCCAGCTTTTGCGGTGGGGCGTACCCAAGAGATATTGTTTTATTTGGGTCAACTACACCAAGAAGGATTATTAGACAATTGGCAGGTTATTCTCGACAGCCCTATGGCAATTGAGGTCACAAAAGTTTATGACCATTGGTTTAGCGCACTGGATAGAGATGAAATTGAACAAGCAAGTCCCCATGCACAATCCATTTTAAAAGATTTCATCCCTCGCTTATTTTTATCTGTGACGCCAGACGAATCCATGATGATTAATAAAATGAAAAAAGGCGCGCTGATTATCGCCGGTAGTGGTATGTGTACCGGTGGACGAATACGCCACCATTTTAAACAGCGTATTTGGGATGCACGCAACAGCATTATTTTTTGTGGTTACCAAGCAAATGGCACCTTGGGCCGCCTACTCGTTGATGGCTTACAGCACTTAAAGTTATTTGGCGATGATTATGTGGTTAAAGCACAAATCGAAACCCTTGGCGGTTTTTCGGCTCATGCTGGGCAAAGTGAACTAATAGAATGGGTTGCTCATTTTGAGAATTCACCCAAAGTTGTTTTAGTCCACGGTGAACCCAGAGCTCAAGAGGCTTTAGCGCAAAAATTATGGACCGATAAAAACATCAGAGCCGTCATACCAAGCCTAGGCCAAAGTTTGGTTTTTTAACAATGGTTAAGTCTGCTTTAGTACTTAAAGTACTTAGACAACAACAGAATTAATAGGCAGTGGAATCGAAGAAGCAAAGCGATGTATTACAAACCCAGTTGGCGTTACCAAAGGCTGAGAACGACTGTCGTTAGCTAGCTTCGGCCAACTCGCTTTGTGTGACTATTTTAATGCCGCGTTGGCTGTTATCTAAGTGTCCAGACTTCAGGTATAAAGCAGTATTAGCAAAGGCCCTATTCGTTTTGTGCTGACCGCATAAGCAAAGCGAAAATTGTTAGCACCTCACCTAATTGCGCCGCAAAAAAACGGTCAAAAAAAGGGCTATGAATACTGGGTATTCCCAGCCTTTTTTACATCACGTGCTTTAAGACAAGTGCGCCAGCATAGCCTGCAACGGATGTTTCGGCTTATGCCCTTCAATGCGTGCTACCTGACTACGACAGGAATACCCAGTTGCCAAAATTTGCTTGCTATTAAAGCGGGCTATCGCTTTTTCCCAACTTAATGCATATATGCCTTTAGATTGCTCTAGATGGCTCGCTTCATGACCAAACGTACCCGCCATTCCGCAGCAACCTACCGCGATTGGCGTAAGCGTCATCCCCATTCGCTGGAATAATTGCTGCCAATGCTTTTCGCTTTCCGGTAGCGCTGTTTTTTCACTGCAGTGGCCGAAAAAGGCGTATTCGACCTCTGTTGATTGACCTTTATCTGGAAATTCAATATTCGCCAGCCATTCATGCACCAGTTTCACCTCGAAGTGCCCTCTGGTATCACCAAGTACTGTTTTATATTCATCTCGGTAACACAACACTAAAGAGGGATCGACGCCAATCATAGGAATATCTAGCGGGAGGATTTTATTTAAAAAGTCAGCACTATCCTTGGCAGTCACAGCAAACTCTTTCAAAAAGCCTTTAACATGCTGAGGCTTACCATTAGGTTTAAAGGGTAACAATATGGGCTCGTAACCCAAGCACTCCACCAATTTCACTAAATCACTTAGTAAATCAGCTTCATAAAAACTGGTAAACGGGTCTTGTACAATCAGTACTTTTTTAGCGCGTTCTTTGGCACTTAATGCTTGTAGCGTGCCTAAATCAAAACGACTGGCTTGATGACCCGCAAGCTGTTTTTTTAGTGAAGGCGAAGACAATAATGGTGTGTCCACATACCCCACTGACTTCTTGATCAAGCTGTTCATCCAACCTTGCTTCAAAAAGAAGTTGACCATTTTAGGCGCTTTGGCCATCAAGGGGGCCATCGCTTCAATATTGCCGACCAAATAGTCTTTAGCAGGACGTAAATAACGCTGATAATAGAGCGACAAGAAGCGTGCTCGAAATGTTGGTACATCTACGCTCACGGGGCATTGGCTGGTGCACGCCTTACAGGCCAAACAACCGTCCATCACTTCCAATACCTCGTGAGAAAAATCAGTCGACTGCGCTTTACCCATAGAATTATTGAGCCGTTTAAACCAGCTCTGGCTCTTGGCATTTCGCTCAAGGGCGTTTACATCCACATTATGATTAGCCAGTAGGCGTAACCATTCACGCATCGCCCCGGCTCGTCCCTTAGGGCTATGGCGCCTGTCAGACGTTATTTTACTCGACGGGCACATAGGTGATGTGGTGTCATAATTAAAGCACAAGCCGTTACCATTACAATTCATGGCGGGTTCGAACGCATCACGCACTTCAATGGGTATTTGCCTATCAAACTCTCCGCGCTTAACTCCAGCAACGCTGACTAAAGAAGCAGTGCTTTTGTAAGGCGTGCATATTTTGCCTGGATTCATCTTATTGTGCGGGTCGAACACGCTTTTGATTTTTCGCAGTTCTGTATAGAGTTCTTCACCAAAAAACGCCGGTGCATATTCGCTGCGATAACCTTTACCATGCTCTCCCCACAACAAACCACCATACTTGGCGACGAGGGCTGACACTTCATTGGAAATGTCGGGGATCATTTGCTCTTGCTCAGGATCGCACATATCAAGGGCTGGGCGTACGTGTAATACCCCAGCATCTACATGACCAAACATACCGTAGTTGAGGTGCCTAGCATCGAGTAAAGCACGAAATTCCATAATAAAGTCAGCAAGGTTTTCAGGCGGTACACCGGTATCTTCAACAAAGGCTAACGGTTTTTTGTGGCCTTTGGTTTTACCAAGCAGCCCCACTGACTTTTTACGCATCGCATATATTTTGCCGATATCGACGCTATCAAAGGTAATTTGATAGCCAATTACCCCACCTTCATTGTTATCCAGTGCGGCATCTAATTTACTGCAGAGCTGGGTAATTTTATCTTGCAGTTCATCATCAGAATCACCATTGTACTCAACCATGTTTAAGCCAAGTACTTCTTTATTTTCAACCTCGGTGATCAGATCCTTTACCTGGTGCCAGATAATATCTTGCTTGGCCAAATTCAATACATTGCTATCAACTGTTTCAACTGACGTGGCTTGCGCAGCCACCATATGAGGCGCATGACGAAGTGCTGATTCAAAGGAATCGTATTTAATATTTACCAAGGCTTTATGTTTGGAAATAGGCGTCACGTTTAACTTAGCTTCTGCCACAAAGACTAATGAGCCTTCAGAACCGGTAATTACGCGGCTTACATCAACCATTGATAAGTCATCACTTAACGCATGCTCTAAATCGTAACCGGTTAAAAATCGATTCATGCGCGGGAACTTGGCCAGAATTTGTTCCCGCTTATCAACGCAGGTCGCAAGAATTTGCCTAACTAAACGCCCTGTGGTGGTGTTGTTTTTCGCGACATGCTTGGCTTCCTCCATGCTCATGGGGGATGACTCAAGCAGTGTTCCGTCGACTAACACAGAGGTTAGCCCTAATACGTGATCACTGGTTTTACCATACACCAATGACCCCTGACCGGACGCATCAGTACTGATCATACCGCCAATAGTGGCACGGTTACTGGTAGACAAATCCGGCGCAAAAAATAAACCATACGGGCGCAACGCATCGTTTAATTGGTCTTTAACCACACCGGCCTGTACCTTCACCCAGCGTTCTTGCGGATTAATTTCCAGAATATGATTCATATGCCGCGACACATCAACGATGATGCCAGATGTTAAAGACTGACCGTTTGTGCCGGTACCACCGCCTCTCGCGCTAAACGTAACATCTACATATTGACTAGCAAGCTCACCGATAATTTTTAGATCAGCTACTGATTTTGGCAACACAACAGCCTGAGGAAGAGATTGATAAATGGAATTGTCTGTCGCAACAGCTAAACGGCTGGCATAACTAAACTCAATATCGCCACTAAATTCGCTGCGCCTCAAAGCCGATAAATAAGCTTGATAATTAGATTGCGGGCCGGTTTCAACGTTTAGAGCAGGTAATTCAAGTTGTGCCATAATGTTCTTTATTCTCACGGTTCATCAATTGCGCGGTATTATACAACCCATGGGCCTATAACAGCTAATACGTGTTTCGAATTAATTAGCTCTTATCCGACAAAAATAATTTAATATCCTGCGTTTTTGCACAATCGTCATACTCAGTAACAAGTGGTTTGTTGCAACTTCGGTAGCTGTGACGTAAAAAGTAAAGATGAAAAAAGGAATATTTAGACCGTGAAACAAATACGTATCGGATTTGGCGCATTGCTGCTACTTGCAGGCATCGTCTTATTTATCATACCTAGCTCAATGCTTTTAGTGCTGGCGGGTTTATTACTACTCAGTGTTGATGTGCCCTTGGCCAGAACATGGCTAAAGCGCTGCCAAAGCACCATGAGTCGCTCTTCGGCTAAGCTTGACCGCTTACTACTTAATCGCAAACTACGTAGTTAAACTCTGTATTAGTACAATTATTACCCAGCTAAGCCAATGCCGTATACCAGCATAAAAAGTATCAGAAATTAAAAAGGCTGTCATATGACAGCCTTTTACGTGTAGGGCACTGATTTTCTTATTATTCTTGCTCAGTGGTGTATTTTAGCGCTATTTACTTCGCGTGTTTTTCCCCTAAGTACAACCATGTTTCTACAACTGAATCAGGGTTTAACGATACGCTGTCTATCCCTTGCTCAACCAACCAGGCTGCTAAGTCTTCATGATCAGATGGGCCTTGGCCACAGATGCCCACGTATTTACCGCGTTTTTTAGCGGCCTTAATGGCCATAGCCAATAATACTTTTACCGCTGGGTCACGCTCGTCAAACAAATGCGCAATCACACCTGAATCACGGTCTAGGCCAAGGGTTAATTGGGTTAAATCGTTTGAGCCAATAGAGAAACCATCGAAGATGTCTAAGAACTGATCAGCCAGTAATGCATTGGACGGTAATTCACACATCATAATAACGCGTAAACCATTCTCCCCTTGCACTAAACCTTGCTCAGCGAGTAGTTCAATAACCTTGCGACCTTCTTCAAGCGTTCGTACGAACGGGATCATGATCTCAACGTTCGTTAAGTCCATGTCATTACGCACCCGTTTAATGGCCTCACACTCTAGTGCAAAACAATCACGGAAGTCTTCAGAGATATAACGACTTGCCCCTCTGAATCCCAACATTGGATTTTCTTCATCTGGCTCGTACTGGTAGCCGCCAACTAAGTTAAAGTATTCGTTAGATTTAAAATCAGACATACGCACGATCACCTTCTTAGGTGAGAATGCAGCGCCGATAGTCGCGATACCTTCAACCAATTTCTGCACATAATACTCAACAGGAGATTCGTATCCAGCGATCATTTCGCTTATTTCCTGTTTGAGTTCTTCAGGCTGCTCATCAAAATGAAGCAACGCCTTAGGATGCACACCAATCATTCGATTGATTATAAACTCTAAACGCGCAAGGCCCACACCATCGTTAGGCAAGCGAGAAAAGTCGAATGCACGATCAGGGTTACCCACGTTCATCATCACCTTCAACGGAATTTTAGGCATTGAATCAATTCGTGAGGTGACCACATCAAAATCAAGCACATCACCGTAAATAAAGCCTGTATCGCCTTCAGCGCATGACACAGTGAGTTTATCGCCATTTTTGATTACGTCTGTGGCGTTACCACAACCGACTACGGCCGGAATGCCTAGTTCACGCGCAATGATTGCGGCATGACAAGTACGGCCACCACGATTAGTCACAATCGCAGATGCCTTTTTCATAATTGGTTCCCAATCGGGGTCCGTCATATCAGTGACTAACACGTCACCAGCTTGAATTTTGTCCATCTCTTCGACAGAGCCAAGCACTTTGGCCACACCTGCACCAATTTTATGACCGATTGAACGACCTTCACACACAACCTTCGCTTTGCCATTTAAACGGAAACGTTCAATAACTTGCATATCTTCGCGGCTGCGAACGGTTTCTGGGCGTGCTTGAACAATATAAAGTTTGCCGTCGATACCATCTTTGGCCCACTCGATATCCATCGCACGTTTATAGTGCTTCTCAATAATTTGCGCTTGTTTCGCCAACTCCAGTACTTCGTCGTCAGTAAGCGAAAACTTCATGCTATCGGCATTATCGATGTCAACGATTTCAACTTGCTTGCCATGATTTAAGTCATCTGAGTAAATCATCTTGGTTAACTTGCTGCCAAGATTACGGCGAAGTACCGCAGGAAGACCTTTCTCTAAGGTTGGCTTATGTACATAAAATTCATCTGGGTTAACCGCACCCTGCACAACCATTTCACCCAAGCCATAAGAAGAGGTAATAAATACCACGTCTTCAAAACCGGATTCTGTATCAATGGTGAACATCACACCGGAAGCAGCACAGTCACTGCGTACCATGCGTTGAATACCAGCAGATAATGCCACGCCTTTATGGTCGTAACCCTGGTGTACACGATAAGAAATAGCGCGGTCATTAAATAAAGAGGCATATACGTATTTGATGGCAACCATCACGGCATCAATACCTTTTACATTCAAAAAGGTTTCTTGTTGACCCGCGAATGATGCGTCTGGCATATCTTCTGCCGTTGCAGATGAACGTACTGCGAACGATGCTTCTTCACCGGCATCCCCTTGCAGGGTTTTAAACGCGGTGGTGATATCCGCTTCAAGCTCGGGTAAAAACGGTGTTTCAATAATCCATTGACGAATAGCTTTGCCTGCTTCACCTAATGCAGGAATATCGTCAACGTCTAAACTGTCGAGTAACTTGTGTATACGAGCCTCAAGGCCACTTTGCTCCAGAAAAAGATTAAACGCCGACGCTGTTGTCGCAAAACCACCGGGTACCTGTACACCAGCATTTGAAAGATTTGAAATCATTTCGCCAAGGGATGCATTTTTACCACCGACAACACTCACGTCGCCCATACCCAATTGCTGATACCAAAGTACATTTTCTTGCATTTAATTCGTCTCCAAGATGAACTCAATTGTGTAAGCTGCCAACAATGACAACCCCAGATAGTTAGTCAAAATGATGCTCGCAATACACTAAAAAAAATTATATTTCTCAAGCGCCTAGCTTTTTACGAGAAGGATTTTAGAATGCACTCTAGTGGAAAGTAAAATTTAATTTCTTTCTGTAATTATATTACTACATTGTTAAGGAAATGTTATGCGAACGGCTTATTATATTTCAGATGGAACAGCGATTACTTCAGAGGTGTTTGGCCACGCATTGCTGTCATTATTCACGATAGAGTTCGAACATATCACCGTTCCCTTCGTCGAAACCGTGGAGCATGCGCAACAAGTTGTTAAAAAAATATCTGAAAGTTTTCAAGATGACGGTCAGCGCCCTCTGGTGTTTTATACCATCGTAAATATCGATGTGCGCAAAATAATCTCTAAATCAGTCGGTATTAACTACAATTTTCTCGACCAATTTGTTGCCCCATTAGAAATCATATTGGGAGTACCATCTAAGCCAGAAAAACATCGCACGCATAGTATTCACGAAAAAAATTATGACATCAGAATCGAAGCGGTGAATTATGCCTTGGCAAATGACGATGGCTCAAATTTACGCGACTACGGAGAAGCCGATATTATCTTGGTCGGCGTGTCCCGCTCGGGCAAAACCCCTACTAGCTTATACTTAGCGCTGCAATATGGGATCAAAGCCGCAAATTACCCATTTACTGAAGAAGATATGGGCGATATTCTTAAAATGCCCCCCGCCCTAAAACTTTTCAAAGACAAGTTGTTTGGCTTGACCATTGAAGCCCAGCGTCTGCATCAAATTCGCTCAGAACGTCGTGCAAATAGCCAGTATGCTTCGTTAAAACAGTGTCGTATGGAATTACGCGAAGTCGAAAATCTTTATCGCAAAGAGAAAATCCCATTTTTAAACAGTACTTTTTATTCAATTGAAGAAATTTCAGCCAAAATACTTGCCACAACAGGCTTACAACGTAAAAAACACTAACCAGTCAACGTGTCACGTGCACCAGTAAACAGCCAAGCAAGTTGCCCAGCTGTTCACTCATAATCACCGTCGCCATGCACATGATTGAATACAGGTCTTAATGCTTGTCGTCACCTACCTCGACGATATGCATTACTGCCTCGGTTAAGTTTGATCAAATCATGTAACAATTATCCCCCCTTTGATGACTTGATTTGGCTTAAACAAGGGGTAAGCTGGGCACAGATTTTATAAAAGGCCTGTCTATGTTTACGCATTTCTCCCCTTCGCTATTCACATTTTTACAAGAGTTAGAGAAACACAATGACCGCGAATGGTTCAATGATAATAAGCAGCGCTATGAAGATTTAGTTCGCGGCCCGGTGCTCGAATTTATCAGTGAAATGCAAAATTGGATCCCGATGATTTCACCGCACTACGAAGCTTCGCCGAAAAAAGTAGGTGGCTCATTAATGCGGGTATACCGAGACGTGCGCTTCTCTAAAGACAAATCTCCTTATAAAACCAACGTGGGCATTCAATTTCGTCATGAAATTGGCAAAGACGTGCACTCACCTGGTTTTTACTTTCATATTTCGACCCATGAAATATTCTTAGCGGTGGGCACTTGGCATCCGCAACCCGATGCACTGCGAGCCATTCGAGAACACATTCAACGTAAACCGGCAGTTTATCAAGATGCCATTGAACACAAACCGTTTACCGAGTATTACCATTTAGCAGGTGACACACTCACGCGCCCGCCTAAGGGTTATGACACTGAATCACCGATGATTGAAGAAATTAAACGTAAAGATTTTATTGCTATGTGCCCGTTGACCAAAGAACAACTATTAACAGGTAATGTATGTGAATTGGCCGCTACTCGATATGGTCGAGCACAGCCGTTACAGAAGTTTTTATGTGATGCATTAGGGTTACGTTTTTAATTGATAAGCGAATAAGCTTCGTTTGCCCTCTGAAACTGAATAACAACTGTGTAGTCGGCTTAGGCACGACCGCCCGTAATCTTATTCGCTCGCCCTTCGTCTTTAGCTTTTTCAGCTCGTCGACGCCGTGCTTCTTTCGGGTCGGCAATTAAAGGCCGATAAATTTCAATACGATCACCGTCTTGAGGCACATCGGTTAATTTGCAGGTACGATTCCAGATACCGACTTTATTTTTGCCTAAATCAATATCATCGAAGCGTTGCATTATACCAGAGGCGTTAATCGCTTCTTCGACGGTATGCCCTCGTTCCACTACAACCTCTAATAACGCTTGCTGACCAGGTAGCCCGTACGCCACCTCAAGGTTTATTTGCTTATCACTCATTAATAAATCTCTTTTGCTCGCTTAGTAAAGGCAACCACCATATTAGACGCTATTGAATTAAATACTCGTCCAAACGCCATTTCCACTAAGCGACTGGAAAAAGAGAAATCTAAATTCAATTCAATTTTACACGCACTCTCTGTCAGTGGCTTGAATGTCCAGCCGCCACGAAGCTCAGAAAAGGGTCCATCGACTAAGTGCATTTTAATGTACTGGCCACGTGCTAATTCATTGCGCGTAGTAAACCATTGCTTTATGCCTGCTTTGGATATAAGTAACGATGCCTCCATGCTTTGTGGCGTTTCATCAAGCACTTTAGTTTGCGCGCAACCAGGTAAAAATTCAGGGTAACGCTGCACGTCATTTATTAAATCAAACATCGATTCAGCACTAAAAGCCACCAAGGCACTACGGGTCACATTAGCCATCAATTCCCCTTGAATTGAGTAAGTCTGTTTTTATAAGCGCAAAATTCTAGCATAAAATCATATATCTATTTCAATATCAGTGATTTTTGTTGT
>TARA_R110001632_G_scaffold223762_1_pt1 | contig 18912 bp, 18 predicted proteins | sample TARA_R110001632 | Tara Oceans TARA_R110001632 (sample SAMEA4398266) | marine metagenome | biome: Polar Biome; feature: [SRF] surface water layer (ENVO:00010504); material: water (ENVO:00002006), including particulate matter (ENVO:01000060) such as... | depth 5 m
TGTAAGTCTTCTGGAGACAACGATTTGAAATAATCGTATACGATTTTTAATCCTTCATTTCTATGCACTTTTGGCTCCCATCCTAAAATTTCCTTCGCTTTGGTGATATCCGGTTGACGTTGTGTAGGATCATCTTGCGGTAAAGGCTTGTAAATCACTTTTTGTTTGGTACCTGTTAAAGCTATAATCTCCTCAGCAAATTCTTTGATAGTTGTTTCATGCGGGTTCCCAATATTAACAGGATCTGTATAATCACTAAATAGCAATCGGTATATTCCTTCTACTTGATCATCTATATAGCAAAAAGATCTACTTTGAGAACCATCTCCAAAAACCGTTAAATCTTCACCACGTAGCGCTTGCCCCATAAATGCAGGAACAACCCTACCATCATTTAAACGCATTCTAGGACCATAGGTATTAAATATACGAACGATACGTGTATCTAGTCCATGATGTCTATGATAAGCCATTGTAATTGATTCCATGAAGCGTTTAGCCTCATCATATACACCCCGAGGACCGATAGGGCTGACATTTCCATAATACTCTTCATTTTGAGGATGTACTAATGGATCACCATAAACTTCAGAAGTAGAAGCAACCAATATTTTAGCATCTTTCTCTTTTGCAAGACCAAGTAAATTAAGAGTACCCAATGATCCTACTTTTAATGTTTCAATTGGGATTTTTAAATAATCTATAGGACTAGCTGGAGAGGCAAAATGTAAAATATAATCTAATTTTCCTTCTAAATGTACAAATGTGGAAACATCATGATGATGAAATTCAAAATGTTCTAATGGAAATAGATGAGCTATATTCTTTAAATCCCCAGTAATAAGATTATCCATACCTATAACATGGAAACCTTCATCTATAAAACGATCACACAAATGAGATCCTAAAAAGCCAGCGGCACCTGTAATTAATATTTTTTTCATTTATTCAGAATCTGAATTCTTATTATTCTTAGCTACCTTAAACTTTTCTTTTTTAGGTTTTTCCATGCTAGACTTAATTTTACCGACTTTTCTTCTAAGCATAATTTTTTGCTTTAAGGTTGTAAAATTATAATTATACTTAAAGAATACATATCCCAAAATTATTATCGCTGAGATTAAAAATATCACCATTCCAAGATTCTCTGCCTTACTACCTAAAACTATAAACAAAACAACGAATACTAAATTAAAACAACCTATAATAAAACTAGCTTGTTTGTGGCTGAGACCCCAAAAATCTATTAAAACATGATGTGTATGATTTCGATCTGGAGAGAAAGGACCTTTTTTATTGGCTATTCTAATAGCAAATACCCTAGCTGTATCAAATAATGGTACTATTAAAATACTAATAGCAATAAGAGGGGCATTCTCCAATAAGAAAGGAAGACCAACGTATGCATCCGGAGTAAGTGCTAAAAACTTTAAGGTAAGAATGCTTATTACAAAGCCCACAACCAAAGAGCCTGTATCTCCCATAAAAATTTTTCTTTCTGATGAAATATTAAATCCAAAAAAAGCAAGAAGACAAGCATTTAATGAAATACTTAATAGGGCAAAAAAGTACTCCCCTGTTGTATAAAATATAGTGGTATAAATAACTAAAATAACAATTCCTACCACTGAAGCTAAACCGTCAATACCATCAATTAAATTATAAGAATTAATGATAGTAACCATTATAAAACCCGCTATGATTAAATATAAATAATAAGGTATTTCATATATATTTAGAAATCCATTGAAGGAGTGTATTGTAAAACTTGGGTTAACTAAAATAAAAGCTACTGCACAAACTTGAGCGATTAACTTAGCTCCTGGAGATATTACCACTAAATCATCCTTTAAACCAACCATAAATAAAATAGTTAAACCAGGGATAATATAAATTGCTTCATTCATAGTGTCACGACCATTAATGAAAAAAAGAACAAAAATAAGGGTATAATAAAAAGAAACTCCTCCTAAAGTAGGAGTTTTGGAACTATGTGAACTACGATTATTAGGGTCATCCATTAACCGTTTATGCTCTACAATCTTAATGATTTTTGGAATCGTAAGATATGTGAGCAAAAAACTACCTATAAAAATTGATACTGCAGTTTCTAAAAAGAACAATGTAAATATGATTTCTACAAAAATAACCTTTTATAAGGATGACTAATTGAAATTCACTTTTTTCTTTGACACTTTTTTAAAGTAAAAATAATGAAGCAAGAAATTAATCATCAAGAAAAAAGATGTTATCCAATTATAGCCAAGTTCATTTTTGAAAATATTAAAATTGTATTTAACTAATTTTAATTTATTACTGCTTAAAGAAGAATTTCCAACTCTATAATAGGCAAGAGGTTCTTGTATACCTTGTGCAAAGCTGTTATTTTTCAATAATTGCAATTTATAAGCCCAATCTTGCCTTCTTCTAATCTCTGGCATGTATTGCTTATCTATTTTTTTTGTATCATATAGAAGGGTAAGAAAACCTATATAATCATTACAAAGCATCTTATTGTAAGTAACTTGTTTAGGTGAATTAATTCTATATTTTGGAACATTTGAATTGCCTTCGACTATAAAATATTGAGAATATACTATACCTAAATCTTTCTGTTTCAAAAATTTTAGCTGCTTTTCAAGCTTTTGCTCATGCCAAAAATCATCACAATCTAAAAAAGCTACATACCTCCCTGAAGCGTGCTTTATAGCTTTATTACGTGCCACACCCGCTCCACCATTGGTTTCACATAAAAGTAATTTGATTCTAGAATCTTTCTTGGCAAATTCCTCGATTATCTCAACACTTTTATCTGTGGAACAGTCATCACAAAAAATCATTTCCCAATTTTCATAACTTTGAATTAAGACTGATTCAACGCATTGTCGAACATAAAGCTCTGCATTAAATACAGGTGTAATTATAGATACCTTTTCATTCATTGACTTCCCCTAATTTATAAATATATGACAAAAAAAATGCTACAAAAACAATACCCCATTGTCTGTTAAGTAGATTTTCGAAAAATAAATTAAATCCTACCAAAACCACAAACAAAATTAATAATTGATTATTTCTCGCTGAAAAATCAACGAAAAATATACCTACTACAAAAAACAAAAGCAATATAAGACCAATAAATCCAGAACATAAAACCGCCTCTAAATACTGATTGTGTGAGTTTAAAGTTAGCGCAGTACTTGATTCTAAAAGTTCATATCCGTGTCTATTACCGTTACCCAAAACTAAATTAAGTAAAGGTAAATCAATAACTGATTTCCACATTTCAATTCTTTTATCAGTACTTAAATAAACCACATCATTCTTTTCAGTAACTGAACTTAAACTCTGATTAAATCGATTTAAAGTATTCGAAAATGATAAAATTGCTATGATACTTAAGGGTATAACAACATATAATAACTTCAACCTACTGTCTCTATTTTTAAAGTTAAAACATAACACCAAAAATAGTAGTATAAAAAAAGTCAATATTGCAGCCTTAGAGCCTAATAAAACCAACATAACTAGGTTTAAAACCAAACCTAAAAATTGAACATAACCCGAACGAAAAAATAAAATAATAATTAATACCGATATTAAAATGAACAACGAATAATACGTAGGATGCCCTTCTACAACATTTAAAATAGTTGTACGGTCAAAACCTTCTAAAAAATTTCTATGTTGCAACGGCATGTAATCGCTGGGCGAATCTCCAATTTCTAATTGTGTACCTCCAACATATAACTGATACTCGACATTACCTTTAACATCATATTGTTTGTTTTCATCAACAAAGGTAATTTGAAGTCGTTCACGATTCGCTTTTTTCGCCACCCTATTTGTTACCGATATTCTACTCCAACCATTTTCTAGCTTTTGAATATCAGCTGTTATATTTTTTTGAACAAATCCTACCCTGGCTGTTTTAGGATGAAACCAGGCGCCTTCATGCCGATTGCCATCAAACTGCCGCAATAGTAACCAAACGTCATCATTAGATTTCACATAAACGCTTCTTGTTATCAGGGTATCTCTACTGAATTTAAACGAGCGCTCCATTAACAAATCAGGCCGAGATGCAACATCTGCAATATGAATTTCACTTACAGGGAATAGTGCATATCTTTCTTTACTATTTTCCAAAATTTTTATATTCGATTTCTTCCAACGTTTATTCGAAAGGGAATTATCATTATACTCAACTACGGTTTGCGTAAACAAATTGACTAGCAAAAACAGATTGAAACATAGCACAAATATTCCAAATATTTTTAGAGGAGTTTTTTTATCTTCAAAAACCGTTAACGCGTCTGAAAACAGAAGAAATAATGGAAATAGTATAAAAGGTAAAAGGCGTTCTGATTTTCTAAAATTAGCTGTACCGTATAATATATCAATAGCAATGCCGATTAAATAAACTAAAACAAAAGCTGAAAACACAAAAAATACCTTTCGGTTTTTAGAAAAGTTATTCTTCTTAAAATTTTTGATAAGATCTGGCAAAAAGACCAATAAAAAAAGAATGGTTACTAGACTATTTACATATATCGAAATTACCAATGATATTGGTACTGCAATTAATACAGCTTGTTTACTAAACGTCAAAAGTTTTTTCATCTTAAATACGATTCTTTTAAGATTACTGCATTTTTACGCCATAAGTCTTGGGCATTATATTCCATAATATAATTGCTCCACTTTTTACTATTCTCTAAACCTTTTTCGATAGCCTTTGAAAGCGCAACTATATTATTTTTTTCAACCAAATACCCATTGCAATTATTAATTACGGTTTCTGATATTCCGCCTGACTTATAACCAACTATAGGTACTTTTAGCCCTAAGGACGTATATAACACTCCGCTTTGCTCAATTTCTTTATAAGGCATAATTGAAAGCTCAGAAACTCCGTAATAATCGATTAATTGTTGAACAGAGAGAAAACCTATTTCTAAAAAAACTTGATTCTTTAATGACTTATCAGCAATCAATTTTCGCAAGCTTGCTTCGTACTCAAGCGTACATTTTCCCGCAATAAGCAATTTTACCTTATTCTCTGGCATTAATGCTATCGCTTCGATAGCATCTTCAACCCCTTTATAAGGCAAAATATTACCTAACATAGCTAAATCATATTCCTTACTCTTTTCAATATTATGTCTAAACTCCGCATAAAAATAACCATGCTCTATTTTTATAGCCTCTTTACCTTCTATTTGTTCTTTAATCTTTACAGTAGTAGCATCTGCGTGTACTACCAAATTATCGATAAGCTTATACAACTCAATATAACGTCGATTTACCTTTTCACTGATTGAATTATGTGGATAGAAATTGTGAACTGTATAAAAAATATTCCTATTTATTGATTTCAATCTCTTTAAAAAAGAAAGTTCAATAGAAGTAAATTTCAACATAGGTAACCATTGAAAATGTATGACATCGTACTTCTTAGCCAAAAAAAATAACATCATCCAATTTAGTATATAATCAAGAAGTTTAATACCTGAAACTAATCCAACGTGCTTAATCTTTTCTAAGTGAATATCTGTAAAAATTTTGTCTTCTTTACCAAGAACAGTAACATCAAGTCCTTCATCTAAAAGCCCTTTAACAAAATAGTAGTTGTAAGTAGGCGCTGTTCCATTAAAATCAACAATAAGTACTCTTTTCATAGTTTAATCAAAAGGTGGCATCCATTTACAATGGTAGTCAAGGTCTTTATTACGTTCACCAATTTTCTTTGCTGGCACGCCGCCAACAATGGTAAAAGGGGCTACATCTTTCGTCACTACCGAACCCGTTGCAACTACGCACCCTTTAGCTAAAGTTACCCCAGGTAAAATAGTAGCCCTTGTGCCAACCCAAACATAATCCTCTATAAATATAGGCTTTATAGAATATTCAAAACTTTTACTTTGCGCATCATGCGTAGCTGTGATTAAATGAACCTCGGGTGATATAGAAACGTTATCTCCTATGGTTAAGCCTCCTCGACCATCTAAATAACAATTTCTATTAATTACAGACTTATTTCCAATTTTAATATTGAACCGATTTATGCTAGTATCTAAATGAATACTACTTCCCTTTCCTAGTTCTATTTTAACTACATATCTATAGTAGAAATGCCTAAGTGTATAAAACGGGATTTTATTAATTATTTTATTGGGCAAATAATTAATAGCAAAGTGAAAAGGGTATCGTAATAAAAATTTCAACTGTTCTGTTTTAAATAAAGAATAATTTTTTTAAGTGTACCAAAAATACCAATCAAAATCCTATTGTATCCATTTTTTCGTAAAGCTTGTTGATATTCTATTAACGCACTCTTCTTATTCGCTGTGCTTATGCCACCCATACGCATATAAGTGATGGTATTCGTTTTAATAAATATTACTTTCGATTTTACACATCGAAGTAAAAAATCTACATCTAAAGCTATTTTATAACTCAAATCAAAATTTCCAACTACCTCATATACCTTTCTTGTTGCAAAACACGTCGTATGAGAAAAACCAAAGTTTAGATATACACGACTGGTATTAAACTCATTTTCCATAACATGAATAACTTCTTCCTTGGCATTTAATTTTTTACAAATACCGTATGAGATTTGACTTTGAGTGACGTCTAGAGCTTTTGTAGCTATTTCTACGGTGCTATCATCATACCAATCATCTGAGTTCAAAATACCTATAATATTACCTGTGGCAAGCTTTAAACCCTTGTTCCAGGCATCTGCAATACCTTTATCTTTTTCAGATAAAACCTTTAAGTTAATATTTCTTTTTTCAAACTGACTTCTAAAACCTTCAACAATGTTCAGCGTATTATCACTAGAATTACCGTCTACCACGATATATTCAATATTCTTATAAGTTTGTTTTAGTATAGATTTAACAGTACTATTTATAGTTTCTTGACTATTATAAGAAATCGTAATAATAGAAACTAATGGATTAACAGCGATCATAAACAATAAACTTCTTTTGGTAAAATTAACTTTAATTGTTGGGAACTAACAAATGAGTCCTAACTCCAAGACACCTCGTTTTTAATTACTTTAGCTGGATGCCCCGCAATTAAAGCATTAGATTCTTTAAAAACCCCTTTAACAATAGAATCTGATGCAACAATACAGCCATCAGGAATAACTGATCCTTTATAAATTTTAGCTCCACAACCAATCCACACGTTTTTACCTATCCTAATTGAGCTATCAGATATAGATTTACCATCATAGTCAATGTTATGAAAATCTTCATCTAAAAACTGACAATCCCATGAAATAACACAGTTATCACCAATAGTTAGGCTATTCATAATTATAATATTAGTATTACAATTAATGAAACCTCCTTTACCTATTTTAACTGTACCGTTCTTACCGACATTTATCCGACATCCTCTACCTATTGAATATTTACCTTCAATGATAAACTTACCTTCTATATTAAGATAAGTGCAGTCTGCTTTGTATATGAATCCGACGTGCCGGGTTCCAATTTCAATAATATGATTAGAATCTATATTTTTTACTCCCTTAATCTTTGCGTTTTGATGTACAAGTAGATTTTTTCTATAAAACATCTTATAATATAAAAACCGAAGTACTAGTTGTATTACGTTAGTATCAGACTTTCTGCATTTAAAATAAAACTTACGTATTGACTTCATTATAAATATTTTAAAAAACTATTTAATTTTCTTAAAATCAAACTTGTCTTTGAAAAAAAACGATTGATACGGTATATTGGGGTCTTTTTTAGGGTTTACTTTACCTAAGTATAAGGTTAAAAGAAAAAAGGAAAAACAAACCACATATGTCATTTCTCTTATAAGCACCTTTTGCTTAAATTCAGCTATAATATTTGGAGTTAAAAGCAGAAAAAATACAATATAATACAAACTGCCTCTAAAACCAGCATGCCCATACTTACTAAGGCTTGACCATATAAATAAACCAATAAAAAAGCTTAAAAAATAAAAATTATTATCACCATTTCTTTTTTGTAATCTATGAGCAAAAAACAATAATAAAAATCCTATTACTTGAAATAGCAATAAAACTTTATCTCCTCCTACCCCTATAGATTTTTCTAAAAACTTCAAATACTGTGGCACCACTTTAGCTACTGACCAATACAGTATATCAGAGGAGAAAAAACCAAAAATGTAGATAATAGGAAAAAAATAAAATTGCGGTTTCCAAAGATACAAAAAGTATAGAGGAAAGGCTACTATAGCCGATTTATGAAAACATATAGCAATTACTAAAAATATTATAAATCTAAAACTTTGACGCGCTTGTATAAATCGAAAAGAGTAGAAAATAATTCCAATAGCCGTATACTGACGTATAATTGAAAGTGAACTAAAAAAAAATATGGGCAATGAAATAAACAATAAAGTCGAAATAATTACATCAGCGCTATATTTTTTTAAAGTTGAATAAAAAGAAAAAGTGATGATGAATGATGTTATAATAAAGAACAACTGCGTAAACCCTAGGTACTGAGATAATAAAATAAGATAGCGATTAAATAACTCTAGCCTCATAAATTGAGAATCATAGTAATCTACATTCTTTTCAATTAAGTTGTAATAACTGACATAATCCCAACCGACATCGAAACGTATCGCAGAAATAAAAAAAAGAAATATAAAAACGAACAACAGACTGTTAAAATTAATTTTCTTAAGTTTTCTATCAAACTCAAGAAAACTAAGCACTACTAAAAAAAATAAAATATAAAGAATCACTCGTGCGTTGATTTTAAATATTCTGGATAAACTGGTAACACCTTCGAAAGAGGAGAAATCTCTGTCGCCGCATATAAGGTTACCCCTTTTTCTACAAAACGCTCCCTTACTAAAGGCAATGCGTATTTTAGCCCGAATAAGTCTTTTGAGGTAATATGAGTACTTTTAGAACTGGCTTTATTATAAATTTTTTGTCCTGTTCGATTGGGTAAATATTTCTTAAGATCTAAATAATCGTCAAAATTTTCAGTATCAAAAAAATATTCTCCTCCAAAATCAATTCCATGTAAAACAATTTTCTTAAAATCTAAATCTTTCGCCAACTTAACTAATGTTAATGCCGTTGATGAATATTGTCTAACAAAAACTGGATCTTCTTCTAAGAATACATCAAGAGACTGACTTAAAAATTTAGCGTTATAACAATTAACTGGAATGTCATTAACATACTTCACACTCGTGTTCCAAGTATTCTTAACAACGCTATAGTCGTTTCTCATAGCCCAGAGATTTTTAAAGAATATATGTTCTGTATGTGGCTTAATTACCTCTTGAACTAATTTAAACTGTTTCTCAGTAATATCACTTTCGGTTACGCTACCAAACTCTACAAAGTATAAATCCGATTTAACTCCTGAAATTGCCGATTGGTTAAACCCTATGACAAAATCATTTTCTGAAATAGATTTTATACTTTGATTTAACGACCAACCCGATCCAATAATATGACAAATTTCAGGTTTATTTTCATTATATTTTGTTTTAACCAGGGCTTTCAACGCTTTAACTCCGAAAAATTCAATTTTCAATTCTTCTGCTAATTTCTCAGAAAGAACACGTTGTCTTTTTTTTAGTTTTTTAGTTTGAAAAGCTAACAACGATTTATTCGTAAAAGAAAACTTTGCTAAAAAATGTCTTAGGTTACTCTTCATTTAAATTTTAGTGTTAAAGCATTATTCTTCAACTTTACGAGGGTCTTTAATTCTGGGTCAAAATAATCAATAATATAGTTTCCCACCAATAGCGAAACTAGCGTTGCAAAAGCAGATCCGTTAATTCCGTAGAGCGGAATTAATATGAAATTTAGTAAAATATTTATTGAGAGTGAGACAATAGTACGAAATACAAGTTTCTTCTCCATGTTTTCAACCGTAAAATATCTTGATGAAATAGAGCCGAAGGCTGTTAATCCTAAGGACCAAGAAACAATTACTAAAACAAAACTAGAGTCTAAAAATTCTTTTCCAAACAGAACGCCGATAATACCTTCACTAAAAAAAGTGATCAAGAGTGCTAATGCACAATTTGACCAAAACAGAAAAGACAGAAACAATGTTATATACTTATGATATTTCGCCTTATGATCCAACTTGAGTTTCATTATTGCTGGAAGCAATGATATAGTTAAAACCGTTGTAATCATAATAATGCCTTCATATACTCGTGTAGCTGCTGAGTACAGTCCAAGCTCTTTTTCATTGAGCATGTTCTGAATCATAATTTGATCAGTTCTCATGTACAAAAGAATAGCTACATTAGAAATAATCATTGGCCAAATACTAAAAAACATTTTGTAACAAAGCGATTTTTTAAAATATGAATAGAAATTAAACTCATTGGTAACAAAATGAACAATTACATAAAACAATGACAATAACACAATATCCAATGCATACACGTAAATAAAATATACTAAGGGTGCTTTAGATAGAATGAAAACAATTTTCAAAACTGATGTAATAAGTAACCCCGCACTTTTAATTATACTTGATTTTTTACTTTTTAATTCTGATTGAAATTGGAAATCAATGATTTGAAATGGCTTAAACAATAAAGCCAAAGAGTAAATAAATATTAAAAAACGAATATTTTGACTTTCATTTACTAGCAAATTAAGACCATTTATTACACCTATCATTAAAACAGACGAGACAAGGCTCATATAAAATGCCGTTCCGGCATAATGTTTTTTGTGCTCGGGATTTTTTACAAATTCTCTTAAAAGAATAGATGAAAACCCTAGTTCTACAAAGGGAATAAATACCGCAACAAATGCTACTGTATAGTTTAATCGACCAAAATCTGTAGGACCTAAATACCTCGCCAAATAAATACCTACGAATAAACTTGAAAGTAGTCTAAGCAAACGTTCAAGAACCATCCAAGACGAATTCTTTAAATAGGCAACAGATGATTTACTTATATTCAACATTTATAAGTTCTTTGTCAGATACTGGCAAATTAGAATAGGTATTCAAACTATCATTGTTAAATGCTAGAAAGTAAATATCAGAATTATCAGCAGCATTATAATCATTAATTGAATCACCTATTAGACAGGTTTCTTTAGTATCATAAGAATTTTGACTCATCAAATCTTGTACTAATTTATTTTTATGAGTAGGCGAGCCTTGTATCGTTAAAAAGTACTGCGCGATATCAAGTCGTTTGCAAAGAATATTAAGCTCTTTTCCATCGGAACCAGAAACAATATGAAAGTTATAATTCTTGTAATTTTTGATGATAAAGTCAACAGAATTATTGATAAGGAGATTCTTGTCTCCTAATTTTTCCAACATTACTTTTGAAAAAGCATCGGCGTATTCTTGAATCCTTTCCTGGGTTATTTCTTTCCCTAATAGCTCATTATAAAAATATTTTATCTTAATATATCGTGATAACCCACCATTTTCATTATGATAATCCAAAAGCTTGTCTACTAAATTTTTAGGGTAGTTTTTAAAGATAACAACAAAACCTAAATCCCTAATTTTCATAGAATCGAGTATTACCCCATCAAAATCCCATAGAATAGTCTTAATCATTGGCTATTTTTAAAAGTTCATTAACGATAACCACTACATCTTCAACCACATCAACAGCTAAAGAACTACCAGAGGTTTCTACCATTTTTATTGGTATGTTTAAATCTATAAACCTGAGAATTTCAATGTCCTCATACAACTCAGAAGTACCTTTAGAGGTTTCTTCACCAAAAGCTTTTAGTTCATTATAATTAAAAGCATAAATACAAACCTGTTTTTTGTATATGGGTTGTGTACCGTTTAAATCTTTAAGACCCGGAATAGGTAACCTAGACATATAAGTTAGTATATTATGCTTATTTACAACTACTTTCGGAATATTTATATTCTTAGGATCTTCAGATTTAGAAAGCGGACACATACCATTAACCACATGGTCTATAAACTGTTCTTTCGCTTTGCCTATTTTCAAAATATCCCTGTAATCTAGCAAAGGTTCATCGCCCTGTACATTCACATAAACATCAGCATCAATCTTTTGTGCAACTTCCCACACACGATCTGTACCAGTTAAGCAATTATCTGAGGTCATTACTACATTATAACCATACGATTCTACCGTCTCTTTAATGATATCACTTTCTGTAGCAATAAATGTATGTTCTTTTCCTAAGGCCTTTTCTACGATTCTGGCCACTCTAATAATCATAGGTGTACCCGCTAAATCTACCAAAGGTTTACCGGGAAAACGAGAAGATTTATACCTTGCGGGAATTACGCCAATTGTTCTCATTTAAATTAAACTATAAACTGATAATACTTCTACGTTTTTGTACTTCGTGTCAGTTAATGATTGTACTGATACATTTTCAACTGCTGATATATCATTAATAATTAGCTGATTTTCTTTCGCTAAGGCAAATTGGTTTTGATCTAATGTAGTATCATAACCATCAAAACCTGCTAAAAATATTTGATTCACCTTTAGGTTTAAAGCTACTTGAACGCTAACACTAAACGGAGAATCATCAGAGGCTTTCGTAAAAGTAATAGCCTCCAATTCTCTACTTAAACTTTTAATATCCTCGGGTATCGAAGTACCCATCTTTCTAGGAAAAGGAGGATAAACACAGGTTTGACTAATTTTAGAGAAATCACCTATTTGTTTTAATAGTTTATCACTTTCTGACCCTGTTAAAGAATAGTATTGCTTTTTATTTACATCAAGGTAGGTTTTAACATTTCTAGCCCCTGCATGAATTAGACATATTGAACCTTCTTTTTCAATCAATTTTTTTATAGCGTCCTTATGTTCAAATACTGATTTACCTCCGCCTAAAATAACCGCCTTATCGAAAGAGATTCCTGCATCCATATGAGAAAGCTTCACATTATCTTCAACTTCTTGTTTTTGATTGCTGAGTGCATTTAACATACTGCTAATAGGGTACCTGTTCATTACCACCCATTCCATCACCTGTTTCTGCGGCAATGAATGTGCGCCTGAAAACATATATGGTAAACTACTACCCCATTTATGAACTGCCTTCAGTTTTTCAAAAGAAGAAACCGCTACACTTAGTTTATTGAATTTTTGATCAATACTACCAATACCGTCTAAATAGGTCAATAATAATTCTGTTCTTAAGTTACCAGCTCCTCTACCCATTCCCGTAAGGGTTGCATCTACAATTTGACAACCTTCTTTCATAGCTGTAATGGTATTTGCCAAAGCCATTTCTAAATTATTATGACCATGAAAACCTAACGCAACTTCTGTTTTGCTTTTGATTAATTGAATCGTTTGTTTTACTTGATCTGGCATTACCCCACCATATGAATCTACCATATAAAATAGATCTACAAGATCGTCTAATTTATCAAGATGATTTAAAAATTCTGATTCTGCATTCCAATCAGACATATACATGACATTAAAAGCCACTTCAAAATTGAGTAGTTTCAATGCTTTTGCTAAAACAAGTGCTCGTTCAAAATTTGCAGGGTCTACGGCTATTCTTACCATTGAAATTAGACCAACACAGGGTTTAAGCAAAAAATCCACATCTTTTTCGCGTATATCCTTTTCGTTCAGAATTAATGCCAATTTCTTTGAAGGCATTAGCCTGTGAAGCGTTTCTAACTCTGATATAGGGCAATAAAAATACTTTCCTAAATAGGTCTTCATTGGTATACTACGATAACCTACCTCAACGTAATCAACACATGATTCTTCCATAGCAGCACAATATTCTTGCACTAATTCTTCTGGAAAATCCCAATTGGTATAATACCCTCCGTCTCTTAGGGTACAATCTAAAATGTTAGTCTTTTGTAATTTCATAATAATATATCAAGTGTTTCAAAGATAGGGATTACGTTATAATAGAGTTAAAGACTTTTGGCTTTTAAATTCTGCTATTGTTATCTAATAACATCTTATTCAAAAAAATGCAACATTCTAATATAAATTTATCTCAAAACACTATATTTAGGTCTTTTAGTTTCACTTATTATGTTATGGTTAATTTCTAAAGAAGTTTTATTCAATAAACCATTTTCCTTTAAAATTTTATAGGCGAAATCAAACCACGTCATAGTTTCTGGACCGGTAAAATGATGAATTCCGTGAGTCTTTTTGTCATTAATAATTAAATCTAAAATATATCTAGCCAAATTACTTGCATTTGTTGGACAACCCAACTGGTTGTCTGTAACCTTTATTTTTAAACCCTCTTGAGCTTTCTGAAGTATTGTTTTATAAAAATTTTTTCCGAATTCCGAATATAGCCAAGAAGTCCTTATAATACTAAAATCATCCATTAACTCTTGAACATATTTCTCACCCATTAATTTAGACTTCCCATACTCGTTTATAGGGTTAGGAATATCATCTACAGTATACGGTTCGTCTTTTTCACCATCAAAAACATAATCTGTTGAAATATGAATTAAAAAAGTCTGATGTTTTTTGCATGTTAGCGCTAAATTTTTTACTCCCTCTGCATTAACTTTAAAGGCTATTTCTGGGGTTATTTCAGATTGTTCTACATTAGTATAAGCGGCACAGTTTATACAATAATCAAACCTATGATTTGCAAATAGTTGTTCTATTTCCAAGATTTCGGTAATATTTAAGTCCGTAGAATTTTTAAATATGAAATCTAATTCTTTATAAAATGGAGCTAACTTTTGCAAACATTGACCTAACTGTCCATTCGCCCCGGTAACTAAAACATTTTTCATTTTTTTAATTCTCTGAAACTTGGCAAAACCAAATCTTTTTCTGAAACTATTAATTCTAATGAACCAAAATCCCAATTTATGGCTAAATCAGGATCGTTATATAAAATTCCCGATTCCATATTTTGATTATAATAATTGTCACATAAATAAGTGAATATAACTTCATTTGAGATTGATAAAAACCCATGCGCCATACCTTTTGGTATAAAAATACTTGTAAAATTCTTATCCGATAAATTTATTTTTATATGTTTACCATATGTAAGACTATCAGGTCTTATATCAACTATTACATCAAAAATTTCACCTTTTTGAACCGAAATTAATTTTGCTTGAGCAGCTTCCCCAGTTTGAAAATGTAATCCCCTTAAAACACCTTTTTTAGAAATAGATTTATTCTCTTGAACAAAATCTATTGATTTTCCTAAAAATTGCTCCAATTCCCTTTTCTTAAAGACCTCAAAGAATACACCTCTATTATCCTTATAAATTTCTGGTTGTAAAATTAAACAACCTCTTAATTTAGTTTCGGTAATTATCATTTAATTAAGTTCATTAAATATTCTCCGTATCCGCTCTTTAATAGGGGTTCTGCAAGCTCTTTTAATTGTTCAACATCTATATAACCTTGTGTAAAAGCTACTTCTTCTATACATCCAATTTTTAAACCCTGTCGTTCTTCGATTACCTGCACAAATTGTGACGCTTGCATTAATGAACTAAATGTACCTGTATCTAACCAAGCAATACCTTTGTCCAAAACACTTACTTGAAGTTTACCTTGTTTTAAATATGCCTTATTAACGTCTGTAATTTCTAGTTCATTTCGTTTACTAGGCTTTATGCTTTCGGCAATACGTACAACCTCATTATCATAAAAATAAATACCAGGTATTGCAAAATTAGACTTTGGTTTATCTGGTTTTTCAACTATTGATATAGCCTTTCCTTTTTCATCAAATTCTACAACACCGTACCGTTTAGGGTTGTTAACATGATATCCATATATGATTCCTCCTTTAGGCTTATAATTTTCTTTTAGTAGCTGCTCAAGTCCGTTTCCATAAAATATATTATCACCTAAAATTAAAGCAACCTTACTATTACCAATAAACTTCTTACCTATAATAAATGCTTCAGCCAGCCCCTTAGGCTTCGGCTGAATAGCATATTCAAATGTACATCCTAATTGATTTCCATTAGATAATAACTTTTTAAATAATGGTAAATCTTCTGGAGTTGTTATAATTAAGATTTCCCGAATACCCGACATCATTAAAGTAGCCAAAGGGTAGTATATCATTGGCTTGTCATAAATAGGCATCAACTGCTTGCTCAATGCTTTTGTTAATGGCCATAAACGAGACCCTGTACCCCCTGCCAGTATAATTCCCTTCATATTTTTAAGATTGATATTTATTTAAATACCAGTCAACCGTCTTCTCTAGACCTGATTCAAATTTTTCAAAAGCTTTCCATCCCAACTCATTCGAAATTTTTGAAGCATCAATTGCATACCTAAAATCATGTCCAAGACGATCTTGTACAAATTCAATTTGATTCTTATAGCTGCCTTTAATCTTAGGGATTTTTAAATCCAAAATTTCACAAATCTTCGCCGCTACAGTTAAATTATCAAATTCATTATTGCCACCTAAAAGATAAGTTTCACCAGCCACACCTTGTTTATAAATCGTATCAATCCCTATACAGTGATCGTTAACATATAACCAATCTCTAATATTCTTTCCGTTTCCATAAATTGGAATGCTTAGACCTTTAATAGCGGACCTTATAATTGTTGGAATTAATTTTTCATCATGCTGCTTAGGTCCATAGTTATTAGAACAATTAGAGGTTACTACATTCATTCCATATGTATGATGATAACTTCTAACCAAAAAATCAGATGAAGCTTTAGATGCGCTGTATGGGCTATTTGGCTGGTAATTTGATTCTTCAGTAAAATACCCCTCTTCTGGCAATGATCCATAAACTTCATCTGTAGATATATGATGAAATCTATACTCTTTTCCTTTCCAATGTTTTCTAGCGACTTCTAATAAGTTGAAAGTACCTTCTATATTCGTTTTAATAAATGGACTTGGAGAATCTATAGAATTATCAACATGAGATTCTGCTGCAAAATTAATGACACCATTAATATTATAATCTTTAAATATTTTATTGATTAACGAATAATCACAAATATCTCCTTCTACAAACGTATAATTTGGGTGGGCATTAATTTCGATTAAATTTTTAAGATTACCCGCATAAGTTAATTTATCTAAATTAATTACTATAACATTAGGGTTTTTATTCAATAAAAATGGAATAAAGTTGCTACCTATAAAGCCTGCTCCCCCAGTAATTAATACTGTACCATTAGCTAGGAGATTATTCATAGTTTAAATTAAAGATTTAGACTTCTTATCTAAATAAATAAGTATTGATAATATAAAAAATACAACGATAAATATTATTGGAATTACAACAATACTTTTTCCGAAAAAAGATTTACGTTCTACTTGGGTTTGCCCCAAATTAATGATACTCACAGGGTTTATTCGCTCTTTTAATTCTAACTTCTTAGCCTCAATATCTCTAATTAAACCCGTTTTATATTCAAATATATCTGCAATATTTATTTGTTCCTGATTATCCAAAATAATCTTATCGTTTGAACTACTATTAGCTTTAGATGCCAAACCATTTGTATAATTAGCTATTATCTCATCTACTTGAACCAATAATTTTTCATCTTCCTTTATTCTAGCTGTTGCATTGCTCCTATACACTTCTAAAAGACCATTGAAATACGTATTAGTATTTATGTAGTTCAATACTTTTTCTGCAAATATTTTTCCGACAGTTGGGTCTTTATAGTAAAAGGTAATCCTATGATTAAATGAACTTTTATTCTGTAATTCAGCCCTAACAATATCTGCGATTGCATCAGTATTCTCAAAGCTTTGAAGCAATTCTAAATATTGAATATCACTTTCAGAATTTCCTACTTCTGCTACTCTAGATATTTCAATATTTAAACCACTAAAATCTATATTTTCTAACCCTATGGACTTAAAAAACAAAGTGTCTCTAGATCCTATATTTGATTGAATCTCATTAACAACATCATATAAATAGTTTTTACTTTCAATTTGAGGTTTAACAATTACCTCAGTTTTAAATTTCTTAGATATAATTTTATTTAAACCGTAACCAATCGCAAGTCCAACAACTACAAGACCAATTAGTAAAAGTATGTTCTTTTTAAGGTATAGAAAAACTCTTAAAAACCATCGAAATATGGCATTGAAACCCCTTCCTATTAACTGAAATAATTGCCCTAAGTCAATTTCATCTGAATTGCTTTGAGTAGACGGTGATTGATTACTTGCCATTATGTATTAAATATTTGCTTTAAAATTTTATCTGTAATAAGATATGTTGGTTTTACTCCTGTTGTACCCAATCCTCCTGATGCTAATGTACTTCCGGTTTCTAATGGGTTATCCGATGCATAATATGCATAACGCACTTTAACGTTTTCTCCGATACTCTTTCTAATTTTAGAGGCCGACTGTATCGCTTTCTGATAATGCACACCTTCCATTTCTAAACCAATTACATTCCAAGTTGATTTATGAAAGAACTTAAGAATATCTTTATTTTGAAGTGATGTTCCTAAAACAGTAACCATAGTACCTTCGAAAACCTCTAAACCATAACCTTCAAAGTCTTTAGCACACAATTCATTTTTAAAAGGATAATTATCTGCAGTTCCTTCAAAAATATGTGCAGAAGGAATCATTAAATCTCCTTTCCCGCCCTCTAGAATACCTGCTTTTCCCATTATTGAAACAGAGTCCACATTTATTAGAGACGGTGCGTTCTTTTTAGTAATATATGGTTTTAACAATTCGTCTATGGTTTCATACGCTTGCTCACCAAATGCATAATCCATTACGAATATAACAGGTTTCTTATCAAGCTCCTTTTCAGAAAACTCATATGAGCAATTGTTAACTTTTATTTTAGTGGTGTCAAAAATTTGAACATCAATATTAGTTCCAGAGGTATCATCCATAGAAATCATACCGTTTTTCTCTGCCAAATCAATAAC
>TARA_R110001632_G_scaffold96504_1_pt1 | contig 18828 bp, 21 predicted proteins | sample TARA_R110001632 | Tara Oceans TARA_R110001632 (sample SAMEA4398266) | marine metagenome | biome: Polar Biome; feature: [SRF] surface water layer (ENVO:00010504); material: water (ENVO:00002006), including particulate matter (ENVO:01000060) such as... | depth 5 m
AGGACCTTGGGATACAAAATATAATGATGGAAGAATCTTAACACAAAGTTTTGTTCATGCGACACATCTTCAAATTTTTGGATTTTATTATCCGTCGACAATAGTTAATTGGTATGTTGACGACTGGATTACTTCTATTTATAATGCTTCTCCGGAAAGAGAAATTGAGGTTCAAAATTGCGGAGGAACCCCAAGATACCAAGTTAAAAATAATAGAGGTATCTACCTCCAAGCCATGATGGAATTTAAACCAAAATTATATCAGTTCTTGGAAGACTTGAAATTAGAAAAGGTGAGAGTATTTAAAACAGAACAAGAACTTTATTTTGTTGAAGACGAAACTTTATATATTGGTTCTAGTAGGGTAAATGAATATGAAAGAGAGATTCAAGAAAATACTTATGATGATATCAAGAAGGAAATGGTGGGATAATATCTTATAGAAAATATAACTAAAATGAACAGAAGAGAAGCTATTTACTATAGAAATACTAAAGAGATAAATTTTAATGAATTGGAAAAATGGTATATGATTAATAAAAAAATAAAAAATATGAAATTTTTGAAAATCGAAGATAAAACTACCGATGATATCTTCTTGAGTACTCAGTTTTATCTCCCCAAAAACAAACAAAGGCAAAAAGAAATAAAATATTGTCTCAAAAAAAATATCCAATATTTTAATAAGATATTCTTATTGAATGAAAGAATTTATTCCTTAGAAGAATTAGGATTAACAGAAGAAGAAAATCAGAAAATAACACAAATAAATATTGGAAAAAGATTAACATATAAAGATTGGTTAGAACATTCAGTAACTTTAAACGGATTCACTGTTTTGGCAAACTCAGATATATTTTTTGATGAAACCATTGAAAATTTCAGGAGTTCTTGTCTTTCTAAGGTAAGAGGGGTGGAGACAATACTGAGACACGAATTTAGAATCAAAAACGGGAAATCAAATATTAGTTTTATAAGGAATATAATGTCACAAGATGTTTGGATCTTACACACAAATTTTATTCCTGATAATTTAAAAGATTTTAATTTCTTCTTAGGTGTTCCTGGGTGTGATAACACGTTTAACTTTCTAATGAATAATTTAGGATACTATTTATTTAATGATTGTCATAAAATAAAAAATTATCATTATCATACTTCTCCTCAAAGAAATTATCTGCCTGCGATGAGTCAAAATAAATATTTTTGTAATTTTCCTTCTCATAATAGTGAAGTCATATTAAAATTTTAATTATATTATAGAAAATATAATTAAAATGAGTAGAAGAAGAAGATTAATTCAAAAATTGAATCAAACCAATGATCCTGTCAGTGATTTGGGATTATTTTGGCAATATCCTGTCATAACCGAAAAAGCTATGTCTGACAGATTTTCAAAAAACCAAGATTATCTTTCTATTCCATGGGCCACTTGTCTAGACAAAAAAATAAACCTGAATATGATTCGAGAGGGATTGAAAAAGAACGAAAAAAATACTACCTGTTGTCAACATATCAGGTTTAGAGAATTGATACCTTTTTTTACAGATATTGGGATACAAACTCTTTATACTCCTCATAAAATAATAGGAGAAGACGAAATCTCTGGAATAAAAATATTACCATACCCTTTATATGCTGTCAATTTTGAAGACCCCGACAGAAATCAAGAATTTCAAGGTATAGATTTCTTAGAAAAAGAAAGAAAATTGCTGTATTCTTTTAGAGGAGCATCGAGAAGTGATTACATGTCAGATATCAGGGAAAAAATTATTAGGTTACCGAAGAGAGAAGATGTTCTAATAGAAAATACTACGGGTTGGCATTTTGACACAGCCGTATATGGTAATACTCAAAATAAAGAAGGAAAATACGAGATAGGAAATGACAAAAATCACTACAATAAAATATTATTAGATTCTAGATTTTCTTTATGTCCTTCCGGGACCGGTCCGAATAGTATCAGATTTTGGGAGAGTTTGGCTTGTGGTAGCATCCCTGTTTTGCTGTCAGACAAATTGGATTTAGGAAATGAAGTAGAATGGAAAGAAGCAATTATCATTTTGAAAGAATCCGAATTAGATAAATTAGATAGTGTGTTAGCAGGAATAGATTTAGAAACCGAGAAAGAAATGAGAAAGAAATGTTTACACTTTTATAACAAACTAGGGTTGAAATATAAAAAAGAAGAATACACAGACATCATACATTACTGTTGCGGGAGTTATGATACAGGAGGATTTGGAGGTGTTGCCAGATACGACTATCAAATTAAACTGGCTTTTCCAAAAAGAAAGTTTTTCGAAGGACCGAGGCAGAAATTCCAAATGTTAGAGTATTTAACCAAATGTAAGAATCCTTTGGTAATTACAGATAATCATCTTTCTTGTGATATTCCTAATAAATATAATATCTTACTAGTTCATCACGGATGTGCCAAAACCACTGCTCTGAGGACCCCTGATTGGGGAGAACCTTGGAAAAGTTTATGTTTGAACGGTCAAAATAAAATGCTGGATTATCGCAATCCTAGTAAAACTACTATCATCAGCATATCCCAAAGCTGTGCCGACGATTTTACTAAATATTATGGAGAAAAATATACCAAATTTAAAAGATTGGATATATTACACCCTTCCGAATTAGACGAAACAAGATATAAGACCAGTTTTAATTGTAAACCTGTCATACTCGGAAATTGGAATCATCCTAAGAAAGGACAGAAAATAATACCTGTTTTGAAAGAAAAATTAAAAGATTTTGAATTTAGACAATTATCTGTAGGGTGTAATAATAAAAATTTTAAAGATTTCAATAGAAGAAAACAAGATATTTATTTGGGAAGTGATATCTTTTTACAGATAGCAACAAGTGAAGGTTTTTCATATGCAGCTTTAGATGCTGTTTTATGCGGTCTAGTTATTATTTCTACTAAAGTGGGTTTTTGTTATAAAGATATGCCTGAAAGTTGTTTTGTTTTATTAGATATGGATAAAACAAGTAATAGTAATTATATTAGGGAAAAGATTTTAGAAGGTTGGGGAAAAAGAGAAGAATTATCTAAAAACTGTAGACAGTGGTTTTTAGATCATTGCCGATTTATTGATTGGGAAAAGAAAATGAAGGGTATTATAAAAAATATTTAATTCATTTGTATAAAAGAATTAAATATTACAAATTATGAAAAGGTTTGGGACAAAATACGGAGGTTTTTATTATCCAGAAAATTTAGAAGGATTAGACAAGAATAGTATAATTTACTGTGTTGGGGCGGGAGAAGATATATCTCATGATATAGAAATAGCAAATAAATTAAATTCAAAGGTTTATATTTTCGATCCCACACCAAGAGCAATAAATCATGTAAATTATATTAAAAAAGTATTTAATGGTGAAGAAGTTCCTAAAGGTAATAAAAGATTTGGAGGAGGGTTCCCAGGATACTTAGATTTATTATTAAAAAATAAAATAGACTCAAAAAATATAATTTTTTATGATTATGGTTTATACACCGAAGATACTGAAATGAAATTTTATAAACCAAGTAACCAAAATTACGTTTCTCACAGTTTAGTATTGGGTATGAAAAGTAATAACTTTATGAAAGTTCAAGTGAAAAAATTAAAAACAATAATGCAAGAATTAAATCATACTAAAATAGATTTGCTAAAAATAGATATAGAAGGATGCGAATGCGAAGTTTTGAAACAGATGATAGAAGAAGAAATTTATCCAAAATATTTATCAGTAGATTTTGATTTAGGATGGACAGGTGAAAAAATAAAAGATAGAAAAAAATGTCTAGATACAATTGCTATTCTTAAAAATTATTATAATATTATCAAATCTGATGGTCCTGATTATTCTTTCATAAAAAAAGAAAAAACTGTTAATTAAGTTCTATATATTTTATACTTTTCCTTATTTTAAATATAAAGAAAATATATTTAAAATGGATATGCAAAAAAGAGCTGTTCAAAATGCGGAATTATTTTTTAAAAATAATAGTCTTAATAACCCAAATTTAACAGGGAAAATATGGAGTATTGTGTCCGGTGACAGTAACCAAAAGGTAATTACTAAAGAAAATTCTTTTGAATTTGAACAAAATTGGTCATATGATCTTATTGGAAAATTGCAAAGATATCTAGTAAATTATCAATTACACCAAATGAGGAGAAACAATCCTCCTCAAGTTTTTGTCAAAATTAAAGAAACATTTAACAAAATAGAAAAAAATTTGACTGTTTTGGATATAGGCTGTACAACAGGATATTATTTCGAAGTTTTAAATCATTATTTTCCCAACCAGTTTTCTTACGAAGGGTGTGATTATAATAAACATTCAATAGATTTGGCTAGTCATTATTATCCAGATATAAATTTCTTTTTTGGAGATCTTACTAATTTGGAAAATATAAAAGATAATGTCTATGATATTACCTTTTTATCAGGTGTCATAGAGCATATACCAAAATACGAACAGGCTATCAAAGAATTATGTAGAATAACAAAAAAATATATAATTCTTCATAGGATACCGTTAACAGAAAAAGAAACAGAACGTAAAAAACAAATACAATATTATGTTCCTGTTATTAGAAACACGTATAATAAAAAACAATTTTTTAACTATTTTCATAAAAAATTTAAGATTTTTTGGACTTCCGATGTCTATGACGGAAATTGTAGAACATATATTTTAAAATCAGATTAACTATTTATTTTTTATTGATACCGTATTTTATATCATTAACTTTAAATAACATGTTATTTAAAATGGGAGAATCTTTAAATAAAAAATGCCATATCATTCAACACGGTTTAGACGGTACAGGTCATCAGTTTTATGGAATTTTTACTTCGTTAATTCTTCACGGAATCAAAGATTATTATTTTGATGGGTTAGAATTTATAAAGAAAAGATTTAAATTTCAACATATCACCAACTACGAATCTTGTCAAGTAAAAGATTATTTCATAGAATCAATTAAAAATTTTTCAAAAGATTTAAATCAAAATAGAGTTTCTTATTCTAACACAATACATTCACATGAAATATATAACGTTCCCTTAAATTATTCTGAAAGAACATTATATTCTATAGACAACGCATATTATTTTGATAGAATAGGGTTAAACGAAAAAGAAAAGACTCAGCATAGAGAAAATATTAAGAAATTTAAAAAATATTTTATTAACGATAAACTTCCAAATAACAGATTAGTTGAAAATAATATTGTTATTCATATCAGAATGGGAGATGCTATGGAAACATCTAGGAAAGAGAGTATAAATAATTTTATTAATAATTTCAAAATCCTAATAGATAAATTAAAAAAAGATTATCCAGAATATAAAATTTATATCCATTCTGACGGAAAATTAGACGTTTTCGATCAAGAGGGTTTGGTATTCTTTGATAAAAAAACTAATATACTACAAATTTTAAGTGATTTTATACATTCGAAAATATTTATTTGTTCTAATAGCGGGTTATCAATTATCTGTACTTTCTTAGGAAATCATGATAAAATAATTGTCCCTGGTGATATAAACCACAGTCTACCAGAAAATTGTATTACCATTGAGAATTATTTAACTAAAATAGATATAAACAATCCATATGAAGTTAAAAATTCTAGTTTAACAGAAATAATAAGAAGGTCCGGATTTGAATTATAGATATTATGTCTATAGATGTTGAAGGAGGTGATACTTTAATTTAATTACCGATTTATGATATATTGTATGTTTTAAATATTATATTGCAATATAATATTTTTATTAAAAACAGTCTCTTAACATTTTGTTACCAGATCTTACTCTATTAAATAATATATTTTCTTTAGTATACTTCACCATATTATCATCCAGATTTTTTTTACAATAAGTTTCAGCATTTAAAAAACAAACATTTTTTTGTAATATATTTGGATACATATTCATATAGTGCGACATATTCTCTCTGTTTCCAAAAGCAAATCTATCGTTTATTCCACGGAAAGAGTGAAACTCAGGAATTGTTATCAAATTATTTTCTAAAAGTGACAAATTTACACTCTCTTTAAAAATCACATCATTTCTGCATCTCAAAACAAAATCAAAAATTATATTATTTTCTTCTTCATATTTTTTCATTAAAATATAACAACTGTTGATTCCTTTTAATTGCTGTAAATATCCTTGTAAACCTCCTTTACTCAAGGCGTCTTTTTTTCCTATAGGATCTGTGTTAATAATTTTATTATTATATTTTATGATTTCGTCTTTCCTTATTTCAAAAACTACACCAGGTATATCAAGTAATTTTATTTTATGAGAATGAATATCTTCCGGTATAAAAAAAAATAAGTTTATTTCAAAATTATCTTTGTTTGGATCCAATATGTGTTCTTTAAAAGATTGTTTACAATATTCAAAACTTCTCAAAGAACCAGAAACACAAAATGCAAGTCTTTTTTTCATTTTAAACAATATATTGTTTAAAATGAAAACTGTTGTCATAACATCTATTTATCCAATTTCTCAGGCAACAAAAAAATTTGCTTTATTTGAAGATTGGAATCTTATCATAGTGGGTGACAAAAAAACACCTCATCAAGAATATATTGAATTGTCTAGAAAGGACAATGTTTTTTATTTAACACCTGAATATCAAGAAGAAAATTATAAAGAATTAAGTGATTTATTGGGTTGGAACAATATAGAAAGAAAAAATATCGGATACTTAGAAGCAATAAAAATGGGAGCAGAAATAATAGCAAACATGGACGACGATAATATACCTTTGGACAATTGGGGTAAAAACTTATTAGTTGGTAAAGAAGTGAATGTTTACTACTATGAAACAGATGAAACAGCTTTTGATCCTATAGGGGTAACTAATCATAACAACTTATGGCATAGAGGATTTCCTCTACAATTACTAAAAGAAAGACAAAGTAAATATAAAATAACAAGAAAAAAAATTAAAGTAGATGTACAAGCTGATTTTTGGAACGGAGACCCTGATATAGACGCCATCTGTAGGTTTGAACATAGTCCTATGTGTTTTTTTGATGACAAATATTTCCCGTTGGCTAGTAATTCTTTTTCTCCTTTTAATTCACAAAATACATTTTTTTCTAGGGAAGCGATGAAAAAATATCTTCTTATACCTGGTATAGGAAGAATGGAAGACATATGGAGTTCGTATTATTTAGAAAGTCTAGGATTTAATGTTGTTTATAATAAAGCTAGTGTTTTCCAAGATAGAAATATACAAAACTATACAAAAAATATGAAAGATGAATTTATTGGTTATGAAAAAACAATAGATCTTCTTAACGATTTAAAAGAAGATAGTGAGAATATATATAAATATTTACCGGAAAGGGGAAGAGAAGTTATGAAGAAATATATAAATTATTTTAATTAAAGTATATAAAAAATGAATAAACTAAGAATAAATAATATGAAGGAATTTAAACAAGTTATCAAAAACGAACCATATTATGGTAAACCTATTTTACCAATTAGTCAAGAAAAAGACTTTGAAGAACTGTATGAATTCTTCAAAGGAAAAAGTGTAGCTATTGTAAGTCCTTCAGATACATTAGTAGATAAAAAATTAGGCAAATTAATTGATAGTTATGATATAGTATGTAAAGTCGGAGACGGTCATTTGATAAATGATCCAGAAGATTACGGTAAAAGAATAGATGTATCTTTTTGCGGTTGTTTTCCCTCTTGGGAACAAAATAAACCAAAATATTTTGAAAATAAAAATATTAAAAAAATAATATCCGTAATTAAACCTTGTATGAATGGTATAAGAGATGTTCATAAAAGAGATTTATATGGCCATTTAAAAAAATTAGAAAGAGAACTATCTGAAATAGATTTTTATACTGTTGGAATTCTTTCTTGTTTATTTGACAATGAAACTAAAACTAGAGCAACTTCTGGTACATTTTCTATCAATTTTCTATTACAATTGAATCTTAAAGAACTAGGAATTTTTGGTTTCAACTGGTTTAAAAATAGCGCTACGTATCATAGTCATTATAGTATTAAAAAATCTTGGGGAGGTCATGGATGTTCTCTTGAACCAGAAAAAAAACTATTAAAAAAGAAAATAGGCGATTCTAAATTTGAAGTAAAATTATTTCATACCATTTTTTAAATAATTTATTATTTAAAAAATGGTATTAATATCACATGAATATAAGTTTATTTATCTAAAGACCTTCAAAACTTGTAGTAGCTCTACTTATCAATTTTTTGCACAATTTATTAAGCCAGGTATAAATACACAAAAAGAAAGTTATTTTGGTGAAAAAGGAATTGTAGGATGTTGTAAAGAAGTTAGAAATCCTGAAAAATACGGTCAACATATAACAGCTTTAGATGTAAAAAGAAAGTTAGGAGATGAGATTTTTAATTCTTATTTTAAATTTACAATAATAAGAAACCCTTATGATAAATTAGTGTCTAGATTTAACCATGACGGAGGATTTAGAAAATTTAAAACATTCAAAGATTATTACACTAATTTCCAACCACATAAACATACAACATTCGAGGAAAATTGGAAAGTTTATACAATAAATGATAATCCCGTAGTTGACGATTATATTATGTTTGAAAATTTAGTTAGTGATTACAATAAAATCATTAAAAAAATAGGTATTAAAAAAAATATAATATATAAAGATATCCCAAAAATAAGGGTAAATGAAAAATTAAATTATAGAAAATTTTATAACAGAGAGAATATAGAAGATGTTACTAAAGGTATGAAAAAAGAAATAGATTTTTTTAATTACCTATTTTTTTAATGATTTTGACCCCTGTATATTTACAACCCCATGAATCTAATTGATCTTTTGTTTTAGGAAGCCAGTATTCTCCGGAACCTGTACCTCTTGCTGTCCAATAATAAATTTGATTTCCTTCTTCAAATAGTTTGTTTATTTTAGCTATTCTATCCTTATAAGGAATAGCTAAATTATAATTTCTCTCGCCTTCATAATAACATATAGTCTCGTCTATATCTACATAAATAATCATTTTAATTAATTATTACTCTTGCTATTAATGTATCTGTCATATCATTATCTTTTAAAAAGTTATTATAACTTTGAATTAAGTTAGTATCTGATAATCCAAAGTTTTTATCCCCTCCTGGTACTCCTTTACTTATCCAGTGTAAATGATTAAATATATTATATCTTTGTTCACCAGAAATTTCTATATTTTTAAACCCCGATAATTCCAAAACTTTTTTTAATGTTTCCTTTGTATAGAGAACAAGATGTTCGCTCCAAAAAGTGAAATCTTTAAATTTTTCACAGTCATATTTTTTTATCAGCGCATCGTTTGCATGAGGAACTTCAACTATTAAAGTACTGTCCTTCTCCATTTTAGACTTTATGTCTTTTAAAATTTCTATGGGATTGTCGAGATGTTCAAGTACATGAAACATACATATTATGTCAAATTTTTCATCAAATTTATTAATATCATTTTTTACAGAAAAATTTTCTTTTTCTAAAATTTTTAACATTTCGTTGTTTAATTCTATTCCAAATTTTTCACCTCTTTCTAATAAATTTAAAAAACCACCATTTCCGGAACCAAAATCTAGTATTTTAGATTTTTCTTTTAATAAACTTTCAACTAATAATTTTCTTCTGTGATCATCTTCATATGTTTTTTCTCTAGCTTCTTTTATGTCAAAACTTTTCCAATAATTCAAATTATGTTCTTTATAATTTATTTGAATGTTTTTATCTAAAAAAAGAACTTCTGTATTTACACATTTAAGAACATTTATATTTTTATTATCCCTGGTTCCAACATGAAATAATTCTATTTTGTCATTGACGATTCCGTTGTTTTTCAAATATGATTCCATTTTAATAAAATATTTCTTAAAATGAATTTTGACTATATTTTTATAGGTACATCATTACCTATGTTATTCTTTGTAAACAATCTCATAATGAATAAAAAGATAAATAAAAATAATATTCTAATAATCGAAGCAAGAAATAAAATAGGGGGTGCTTGGTATACAATAGATAATAAATATTGTAATAATGTAGATCACGGTATCCATTTTATAGGAGCAGAAGGAGAAAGTAATTATGTTATAAATGAATTTAAAAAATATAATATAGATTTGTTTGAAATAACAAATTTTGATATAGAATACAAAAATCAAAAAAACTATATAAAAACAGGAATGCTAGGATGCAAAGAGGGTTGGGATAATTTAATAACGAAACTGTTTAATAATATAAAAGACAGAGTGAAATTCAATACAGAGGTTACAAATATAACAATAGACGATGAATGCAATCTAGAATGTAAAGAGACGATTTTTAAATGTGATAAGGTATTTATACCCACACATATAAATTTAAAAAATATAACAATACATAACAATTTAATAAATTTAGAGAAAAATATGAATATTATAACTGTATATCATATTCTATTTTTTATCAAAAGTCCTATAATCAAAACAGATGAAAATTTTCACGGAATATATAATAGAGAAAAATTATTTGATAGGGCGTCTGTCATAACATCAAAAAAAAATATAGTTTCTGATAAAATAAATAATATAGCTATTTTAAGAGTTTCAAAAAAATTTAAAGATATCTTTATGAAAATAAAAAATATTCAAGATGAAGGATTAAAATTTTTACTTGAAAAAAAAATAATTTGCAAAAATTCTGTTATTTTAGATTATGAAATAACGAGTTATAAATTTAATCATAGAATTGCAGATTATGAAAACGTTAAAAATCAAATAAAAAATTTTTCTAAGAGTGATAGTATAGAAATGGTATATACAGATGATTTAGGAAAATTAGTAAAATTAGTAAAGTTGTAATCATATATTATTTAAATTATTTTTAGTTAATTTGGTTTTAAATATGTTATATTTAAAATGAGAGGAATATTGTTAACAGTAAGAACTAATTCTATGAGATTACCAAAAAAATGCCTATTACATTTAAATAATGGAATGAAAACTATAGAATTTTTGATAAATAGAATTAAAAAATGTAAAAACCATGATAAAATTATACTCTGTACATCTATTAATGAAAAAGACGATGTATTAATAGATATAGCTAAGAAAAATGAAATTGATTTTTTTAGAGGAAGTGAAAATGACAAATTAAATCGCTGGTATAACGCCTGTAAAAAATATGATATAAAAAATATTGTTACTGTTGACGGAGATGATATTTTTGTTGAACCGACATTAATAGATAAAGCTTTTGAACAAATAAAGAACTGTGATTTCATCAAAGGAGATCATACAGGTTTAGTTTGCGGTTCTTTTACATATGCTTTCACTTTTGATTCATTGAGAAGAGTTTGCGAATTGAAAGACAGTGAAAACACAGAGATGATGTGGGTTTATTTTACAGATACAGGAATTTTTAACATTGAAGAATTAGAAGGTATTGATAAAAAATTTTATAGAGATGATATCAGGATGACACTTGATTATAAAGAAGATTTAGATTTTTTTAATGAAATTTTAAAATACAATAAAGATCCAACCTTAAGAGATATTATTGATATTATTGATTCAAATCCAGAAATAAAAAAAATCAATTTTTTTAGACAAAAGGAATGGAAAGATAATCAGGACTCTAAAATAAATCTCAAAGTAAAAAATAAAAGCAAGTTTTTAGGAAATGAGTTAAAATACGTTTCTCAAGTTTTGGATTCAAATAAACTTACCAATACAGGAGGAAATTTTACATCCAGATTAGAAAAAGAATTTAGTAAAAAGTTAGATTCTAAATATGGTGTAGCTTTTAATTCAGGAACATCTACAATGCATGCAGCTCTGCTATCAATAGGTGTGAAACCAGGAGACGAAGTTATATCTCCTGCTTTAACTGTTATTATGAATACATCTACTACTATTCATGCTGGTTGTATTCCAGTTTATGTTGACATTGACCCAGAAACTTTCTGTATAGATGCTAAAAAAATAGAAGAAAAAATAACATCCAAAACTAAAGCTATTATGATAGTTTCTGTTTTTGGATTACCTTGCGATATCGACGAAATTTTGGAAATTTCTAAAAAATATAATATTCCTGTAATAGAAGATAATGCTGAATGTGTGTTAAGTACATACAAAGGAAAAAAAGTAGGGTCTATTTTAGATATGGCTAGTTATAGTTTTGAAAATTCAAAACATATTTCATGCGGAGAAGGGGGTATGATAACAACAAACAATGAAAAATACGCAAAAGGTTGCAGGAAAGCAGGTGGTCATGGTTTTAAAAGTTTAACAGCTACAAGCGGTGCTGTTAAATTAAACAAGGATGTATGGCAAAATCCTGATTTTGAAAGACATGATGAAATAGGATGGAATTACAGGTTAAGCGAAATTAACTCTGCTATAGCAATAGCTCAATTAGAGAGAATTGAAGAAATAGTAGACTTGCGATTTAAAAGCGCTGAAATATTTTTAGAAGCAATTAAAGGATGCAATTATTTAATTCCACAGAAAGTTCCAAAAGATAGAACCAATTCTTATTGGGCTTTGGGAGTTATTTATAATGGAGAAAAAGAATTAGGAATTAGCTGGTATGATTTTAGAAAAAAATACTTGGAATTTGGAGGAGACGGTATTTATGGAGCTTGGAAGGTCCCTTATCTAGAGCCTGTCATGAAGGAAAGAAACTTTGTGAAAGTGAATCCAGAACTTTATAAAGACGTAAAATACAAAAAGGGATTATGTCCTATAGCTGAAGAAATACAAAAGAAATTAATGGTTTTCAAGACAAATTACAGGAATTTAGATTTAGCAAAATACAAATCATATTGTTTGAAAAAAACTATAGAATATTTTAAAGATTGATTTGTTAAAATGAATGAAGAAGATTCTAATAAAGTTTGGAAAAGAGATACATCAACCGATTATCATTTATTTCAGTATGATAATGAATATGAATCGGTAAAATTTTTAAAAGAACAAATTAAAGACTTAGAGATAAAAGATATTTTAGATATCGGATGCGGGGCTGGATCTTTTTGCTACCATCTTTTAAAAGTCAAAAATGTTAAATTTTATGGAATAGATATCAATGAAAAATTTATTAATTACGCTAAGGAAATGAATCCAGAATCTCATTTTTACTGTTCATGTCATAATACATATGAAACAAAACATGACCTAGTAATTTCTAGTCAAGTCTTACTTTGTGTATCTCCATCTTATCAAAAATCTTTTATTGAAAATAAGTTTAAATTATCAAATAAATATGTTATGTTTCATTCACTTTTTACTGAATCACTTTTAGATTTTGAAATAAAAATTAAAGATCCGTATAACAACGAAACAGTTTACTATAATATATTACCTGTATCTAGAATAGAAAAAATAGGAGAATCTATGGGTTTTAAATTAATAAAAAATATAGAATTTGAAATTAAAAAAGAATTAGAGAAACCAGACAAAAAAGGAAGAAAGACATATACCGTAAAAACATTTGACGATAAATTGTTACAATTTTCCGATATAATTTATCTCCCTTCTAGATTATTAGTTTTTAAAAAAAATATTTAATTTTAAATAGAAATATTTTTAAAATGGATAAGATAAGAGATATACATATCAAATTGAATGAGTGGGACTTATATAACTCCTTTTTTCTACATGATGATATTGAAAGATTAAGAAAATTTTTAGTTAGAGAACATTTTTTTAAAATGGTGTTGGAATTACCAGGAGATATTGTTGAGGTAGGAGTATTTAAAGGTGTAGGCTTCGCCCAACTTTTAAAATTAAGAGAAATATTCGTTCCTGCTTCTAATAAAAAGGTAATAGGATTTGATTTATTTTTTCAATCAAAGGAATATGAAGAAAAACTAAATCAAAATGATGAAAAATTAAATGAATATTATCAAAATTCCCAGGTAAAGATGGATAAAGGTATTAGTAAAGAAAGTATAATTTATTTTATAGAAAAAATGAAATTAACGAATACACGGTTGGGGTTTAATACAGATATTTATCAATTAATTGAAGGAGATGTTGAAAAAACTATACCTGTTTATTTAAAGGAGAATCCTGGGTTCAGAATATCATATTTGTATTTAGATTTAGATATAGATAAACCAACATATATTTCTTTAAATCTTTTATACGACAGAATTGTAAGGGGAGGTATTATTGTACTTGATGAATACTCTTGTGAAAAATGGACGGAATCAAATGGTGTAGATAGATTTTTAAAAGAACACCCCGAATTAGAAATTAAGACATTATTATGGGGAAGAAGTCCTACTGCGTATATTATTAAAAATTAAAATTATTTTAAGAAATAATATATTAAAATGATTAATATATTATTAACAGGTTCGGAAGGTTTTATAGGAAAAAATTTAAAAAAATATTTGAAAAAAAATTATAATATTTTTGAACTAGATTTAAATTCTACTCCTCCTGTAGATGCCACAGACGAAGAACAAGTAAAACAGTTCATAAAAGGTAAAAATATTAATATTATTCTAAACTGTGTAGGTATTCCTGACGCGGTTCCTTTAAAAGCAGAGAGTATTTTGGATATTGATACAAATTATTTTAAAAAAATGATAGATATTAATCTAAATTCTATATTTATTATTTGTAAAGAAGCTTACCGTGAATGTAAAAGTAGTTTAACTCATATCATTAACATATCCAGTTTATATTCTATAGTTTCTCCTAGATTAGATTTATACAATGGAAAAATAAAAAATCCTGCATACACTGCTTCAAAACACGGTTTAATAGGTTTGACAAAACACTTAGCTGTTTTATTTGGAAAAGATGATATAACAGTAAATTGCATAGCCCCCGCTGCTGTTGTAGATACAATCTCTGACAACGATTTTTTAGAAAAATACAATAAACAAGTCCCTTTAGGTAGAGGTGTAACTATAAAAGATATATACAAAAGCGTGATTTATCTCGTGGATAATCAAAACATCACCGGACAAAATTTAATTATAGACGGAGGGTATACCTGTTTATAGTTTCCTTAAACTTTCTCTTTTAGAATTTTCTCCCTCAAATTGTAATCGTTTTTGCGGAGGATATTGAGTTGCCTTTTCAGTAATTTTAATTTGTTCAACGAGATGAAATAAACCAGCAGGTTCGATGGAAGATTTTTGATCACTTCCCCACATATTCCTATCCATAGTAATATGTCTTTCCACCCATGTTGCGCCTAATCCAACAGCCACGACAGTTGTAGACAATCTATATTCATGACCACTATACCCAATTTCTTTTGTAGGATATTTTTGTTCCAACCAGTTAATATATTTTAAATTTAATTCTTCTACTGGACAGGGATAGGTAGAATTAGTGTGCATAACAACATCTGGATTACAAACTTTGATACAGTTTTCTATTTCTTCTTCTGTACTCATACCAGTAGAAATAATAAGAGTATCGAAAGCTTCTCTAGCTGCTTTACAAAGTTCTAAATCTGTAATACTAGCGCTGCCAATTTTTCCAATTTTAGTATATTTTCTCATTACAGCTACGCTATCCAAATCCCATACGCTAGCAAAAAATTCTATCCCGATACTGTTACTAAAAACACAGAGTTCTTTAATTTGTTCTTCTGAAAATTCTATTCTTTTTTTATAATCTAGGTATGTCATTTCTCCCCATGGAGTTGATCTCATTTTAGTTTTTTGAGCTTCTGGTACACAAACATCCGGGTTTCTTTTTTGAATTTTAGCATAATCACAACCAGCAACTTTGGAAAGCATAATCATCTTTTTACATAATTCAAAATCACCATTGTGATTGATTCCTATTTCTGCAATAATTTTTGTCATTTTAATCTAATTTATTATTAAAGACAAGAGAATAAAAACTGTAATTATAGAATTCCATCACGTTCTTATCTAAATTTTGATTAATCAATGATATTTGTTCGATGGTATATATTTTTTCCAAATCAGGATTCATATAATATCTCAATAATAACATTTATATTAAAATGTTATTAATAACAGGTGAAAAATTCAAACAACTATCAAGGGTGAATATTGTTAATATAGACAGTTATCAAACCAAAATAAACGGGGATAAAGTTTTAGATTATCAAGATTTTACACCGTCAGGAATCTCAACTTTAACACAAAATTTGTATATGTGTACCCATGTGATAGACAAACCAGATATTGTTGAAAAACTAAATTTTATTGACAAACCATTCAACCTAATACTTCATAATTCTGATACTCATTTCAAGAAAGAAAATTTGAAATTATTAGATGATGTTCCTAATCTGAAAAAAATATTTACACAAAATTGTGAAGTAGACCATCCTTTGGTCATTCCAATTCCAATAGGGTTAGCTGTTAGTAAATGGGATTATGGAGATCTCAAAATTTTCACAGCAGTGATGAATCAAGATATCCCAAAAAATAAGTTAGTCTATTTTAATTTTAGTATTGAAACTAACGAAAAGGAAAGAGGAGAATGTTATCATAAATTAATGAACAAAGGGTTAAAATGGTCAGAAAGAATTGATTATTATTCTTATCTAAAATATCTGAAAGGTCATAAATTTGCCATTTCTCCTCCTGGAAACGGAGTGGATTGTTATCGAATTTGGGAATGTTTGTATTTCAAAATAGTTCCCATCTGTAAGAAAAGTTTTCTAACTGACTATTTTTCAAAAATATTTCCAATGATTGTTTTGGAAGATTGGGATGATTTAGACATAGAATCTCTTAATCACGATGATTATTCCTGGGAAAATTATCATATGTTAGATTTCGAATATTGGGAAAGGATTATTAACAGAGGTTAATAGTAATATAAAGACATTGTTTATATAAACAATATATAAAGAATATATAAACAATAAAAATGGGAAAAATCATATATGTCGATATCGACGAAACAATCTGTTATTATCAAGGAGAAAGAAACTATAATTTAGCTATCCCTTATAAAGACAGAATTGAAAAAATCAATAAATTATACGATGAAGGAAACCGAATTCACTATTGGACTGCTCGAGGAACCGGAACTGGAGAATATTGGCTAGGAAAAACTAAAGAACAACTAGATTCTTGGGGTTGTAAATATCACGGAATCCTAATTAACAAACCTGTTTATGACCTCTTCATTGATGACAAAAATATTAACTCGGAAGAGTTTTTCAAATAGATATATTTATTATGAATAATAAATATATTACCCCAAAATTGAAAATTAAAAAAAAAGTAGGATAATTAACTCTCTGGGGACATCATGCCTGAAGTCAATGGTGTTAGAAAGATAAAGTGCAGTAGCATGGCGTATATTGCATGGTTTGCAACACACTTATACAATGAGTGTGAGCGAGTAGAAGAATCCTGCACCAAGAACGGCTGCTCCCTCATGCTCCGATGCCCGGAGACTGGAAAGAAAATCGTCCTGTGGTCAAAGTAATTCTGATGAATTACATCCGAATTTTATTACCAATACAAATCTCCCTTCCCCAAAAATTTACAAATTAATCCTTGATAATATTCTTTTACCGTTTCTATTTCAATTTTCTTATTTTCTTTAGAATACAAATCATATTTGTTAAATAATTGAACCCATTTTAACATTTCTCTATCATAATCATTTAACAAATGTTGATATTCTCCATAAGTGTGACACAAATACAATGAATGATATCTAATAATATATAATGACTCTGGAGGGAGATTATGAGGATTATTTTTCAGAGTTTGGTATAAAAACTCATCATGACCCCAAGAGACCTTACATTCATCCAAACCACAATTTTTATGATACACTCCTAATTCATTATATTTGTTATGGTCTTTATTGTGTTTATTAAATTCTGGAAATACTATAGTGTCAGGAATTTTGCATCCTAAAATAAAAGTGTCTCCAACTATTGCCCACTGCTGTTCCATACTAGTTCCAGTTTCATGATTTCCAAATAAATACATAATTTTACCCAAATCATGAATTAGACAAGTCAGTTGTAACCATTCGGGTAAGTTGTCTTTTCTAGCTGCTTCGGCAGATTGAAATAAATGTTGAATGTTAGGTAAATCCATATCTGGGTCACTTTGGTCAACAAATTGGTTTAACAGATTTAAAGCATTCCAAATATTTATTAACTTTTTCTCCCGATTATCATATTGTTTTTTCATTGTGTGATAAAATTGTAAATTTTGATTACATCTACCTTTCTTGTAAGTTTCTTTGACTCTTGGTAAAACTTCTTTGTAATTTCTGAACTGTTGATTCATTTTATTATCTATATAAAGTGTATCAATACCCAGAATACAACAATTTGTCGTAACAATTTTTGAAAGCTACGAAGTGAACTTTGTAACACTCATCAAACTTATCACCTTTTTCATCAACTCGGAAGAGTTTTTCAAATAGATATATTTATTTTATAAATATATTACCCCAAAATTGATAAATTAAAAAAAAAGTAGGATAATTAATACTCTGAGGACATGTCTGCCGTTGTCGAGAAAGAGGAGAAGCCTTGGTGTTATCATTGGCCAGAGGATTGGCCAAGGTATCGGAAGATCGATGTGCCGGTCCTGGACATCGACACGGTGGTGTACGCAGTGAATAATCATCACGACGAACACTACTCTGATTGGGACGAGAGAGGCAACGAGATCTGCCCATCCAAGTATGTCCTGTACTTGGAGTCTCCTGACGGAAAGGACGCCGTCGCCTTGATAGGAAAAGAACTTCGATGAAATTTATCATCTAAGTTCAATACCCAGAATACAACAATTTGTCGTAACAATTTTTGAAAGCTA